>ENA-ORBV01006191-ORBV01006191.1-microbial-mat-metagenome-genome-assembly--contig:-NODE-6191-length-21293-cov-7.059908_pt1 | contig 21293 bp, 13 predicted proteins | sample MGYA00237777_ERZ505514 | MGnify/ENA primary metagenome ERZ505514 (study PRJEB26160, sample SAMN06269048) | microbial mat metagenome | isolation source: Oligotrophic lake microbial mat | place... | reverse complement strand
TTTCAAGCAGAAGACGGCATACGAGATTCGCCTTAGTCTCGTGGGCTCGGAGATGTGTATAAGAGACAGGATAACAACAACAGGAAGTCTAGTAGCTGCTAGTTAAACCCCGACCCCGCACAAGATACACCGAGCCCGATATCTCCGACAACAACAACATTCACATGCGCCGACGGCCTGTTCAGTTGGCACCCCTTCCGGTGTCGTGAACTCCATTATACCGTATCCTTTCGAACATCCGTCAGGTGTTGTGACAACCTTGGGGCGTTGGTTTCTTTGCCGAAAGTCTCTGATAACTTCCCTCTACCTCCAAAGGAAGATGCCTTCTCTCCCGATATCTCCGACAATAACTTCACATTCTTAACTGCAATTTACAATCAACTACTCCAACTCGGCTGCAATGCTCACTATGCCCGACAAAGGGCTTTTTCCCAATCTACTCCTCCAGCTCAATAAGCTACAATTCCCGACAATGGTTGATTGTCTTCCACCCGTGGTGGTCCTCATCTCCTCGCTTCCGTTGTGACGTGCCCAACGTACTGTATGCTTGTGACCGGCACTCATCATTAATTCCAGGGTTCGGATTTCATGTTTTCGATTTGTTGCCCGTTTAACGGATTTGCTTGGCACGGGGTTTTTCTACGTCTTTTTTGTACCAGTGCGAACAGATTTGCTTGGCACGGGGTTTTTCTACGTCTTTTTTGTACCAGTGTGAACGGATTTGCCTGGCACAGGATTTTCCTACGTCTTATTTGTACCAGTGCGAACGGATTTGCTTGGCACGGCTAATCACGTTGAACCAGTACCAAAAGGTGTGGAGTTGTCGTTTTCTGATTTTTAAATCGACAATTTACTTGACAGCCTCGTTGAAAAATCACTTTTTTGCTCCAGCAGCAAAATACAAGGTAATTTCTTGTTTGGCAATGGCCATGTTGTCCCGTTTGTGCTGTGCGGCGCTTACGACTTCTTCTCTTTCTTCTTCCTCTCTTCAGTGTTCCTCTCGTTCGTCATCGTCTCATTCGCAAGCTTTTCCTGTCAAGGTAAGTCTATTTTTTGGTCCGGTGAAGTAACGTTTTCAACGCTGCCCTCCTTTTACTCAACTTCCTTCTTCGTCTTCCACCTCTTTTTGTTTCGTCTCAGATGCCATTCGAATATGATTTGAATACGTGCATTGACTATGAAGAGCCAGCCATTGCTTTTTTGTCGGAGATGCGGCTTGAATGCATGTCGAACCCTGGAGTAAAACTCCTCAACAAAACAGAATCCGAAGCGGTGGCTACGGAACAAGGCATTGAAGTGCACGAGGTCGAGGGTTCCTACCCAAAGTACATTCACCAAGCCACGATTTTCTTGGGACAGACACCAAAAATCAAGCTTCCACCCGTGTCGACTTTTGCAACACTCTATTTTGGCGAGGCTGTTGTTTTTGCTGAGCACGGGCTCTACAAATGCAAGAAAGATGGCACTGACGGGCGTCCCATCCTTGGCAAAAGCAAAATCAAGGCTCTGATTCGCTCCGATAAAATTTACTGGGACAAGGTTCTCAATGCCCGCACCTTGCAGGAAGAAGTGAGCAAACGATATGTCTGTCCTTCTGTTGCGCGTTTTCGGGAAATTATTCAGGACATTGGTCCCCAAAACCTTGTCCCTCCTGGCTACTACGGTAATATCAATGCCCAGCTTCAGAACAGCAACAATGGAACCGCATCTATTCATAACACCAACCATGGCGGCCGCCATGTTCGATTTGCGTCCACTGGGCAAGTTTTGACCAACACCCACGAGGCGCAAGTGTTCCAAGGTAGCAATCACAATGACCTTGGCAACCACAATGGTGGCGGTCATGTTCGCTCAGCCTCTACTGGCGCTGTTCTGACCAGGACCCAGAAGGCAGATACTATAGCAGAGTATTTTGCAATTGCCAGGGAGGTCAACGAAACGATGCAGAATTACGTAAGTAGCAACAAACTGATTTGTCTTGTGTCCTTTCTATTCCTTCCAGCGCACTGACACGTTCAATTCCTTCCGCAGTGTGAGACTCAAAGAGCTTCTGTCCAGGGCAATAACGAAGCTATTCGTGGCAATAACGAAGCTATTCGTGGCAACAACGAGACTTCGGCTGCAATCTCTGAGAACGTGGCCTTCCTGCGTGAACGCGCGGCACAGATGGATCAAATGGCTTTGTTGTTTTTTAGCAATCGAGGCATTCAAGTTCCCGTTCCTACCAATGCAATGCCTGCGTTGGAAAATCAAGCTGCATTGTTGGCCGATCAGCCTGAAACCGGCGAGACTCGTCGCATCCCCGAGGAAACCTTGTTGGACAACCAAACCGACAATGGGAACGACGTGAACCTCCCACGCGTAGCCGCGACTCTTCGCATCTCCGAGGAACCCTTGTTGGACAACCAGGCCGACAATGGCAATGAGGAGAACCTCCCACCGGTGGCCTCAACTCCGGCGCGAAAGCCACGCTCCGCTCGTCCTCTCACAGAGCCGACCCGACGATCGACGCGTCCGAAAACGCCCCGCAAGTGGTAATCATTCGAGAGGAATCCGCCAGAATCAACAGAAGCAATATATGTTTGGTGACGAGATCCATCAATTATCTGGTGAATTATTGCATTCACTTCAAGCTCGGCAGTGTGGCAACGAATTGATTTGCTGTTTGGTGACGAGATCCACTTACAAGCCGTGGCCGCGGATGTCACTTTATGCACTCAGCCAGCACTCAGACCACAAACCTATGAATTACGTTTGACAACTATTTACATAAAAAAGTTCCAATTGGAAATATTAGTAAGATGTTTTACTTGGCAAAAACTACTCTCTAGCTGCACCAAAGAGCACAGCAACAGCATATTAGGGGTGGTGGCGCGGCCGAGTCTTCCTCTAGAGTGACTCGTTTGAGAGGGATTCGGGCCTTCATATTTCGTCACTGTTTGGCCCACGAGCATTTCTTTCCTGCAAGGCTACGAGTACTATGGGAAGTCAGTGAATGAAGCTCCATTGTTCTACCGGTAGCCTTCAGCGGTTGGTGATCTATTCCATGCGGCGCAGTTCTGTAGTACTAGATGGGACTACTACCACCGCTTTTGAAATTCGACCCAGTCGGTCGGTACAGCACTGGTAGTGTCATTCGGTTTGATGAGATCATCAAACCGTGATCATGTCTGCCCCATTTATTGACCAAATTAGAATTCGCTGACCGAGCAGTAGAATAACAGCCTTTTTTCCAGTGCTCGAGTGCTACGGATCCTGGAATTGGAAAATGGAAACGCAGGCGCCACTACAACGAAACCGACATGGATCTAACCAGGCAAGAGACCTTTTTTTGCACAACAAAGTAGAAGCTAACCTAGTCGAAGATTGTACTCATTCGTCGCCGCTACCAGCAGAAAAATTTCTAGCTAGTAGTACAAACTAGCAGAACACCGCGGCAGCCGTTCGGGACGGATTCATTGCAGTGCGTTGTGGCTACCGGTACGGTACCACTGCCCTGCGGTCTACTGTTCAATTAGATTGGAGTGAGTCCGACGGGACCCGGTCCGAGCCGTTACCAGTCTATCTAAGTGTGAAAATGTCAGTGGCGACCCAGCAGCCTCATCTTTCTTTGCCGCCGGCGGGACCGGTCGATGAAAGAGTGGCGTATTGATTTCGGCAATCGAATGAGAAGAAGAGGAGAAGAAGAAACTCTTTACTCCACGTTGGTAGTACAGACTGTACAGTGCGTACAATTGAAGTTATTGGGAACTCGAGCCCTTCGATGCGGGTACTCTCTGCACTGTACAGTATGGACACAACATTGATACTCCGAGTAGGTGGTAAGTGCATTGGCATGGCATGCCTGTGCTGCGCATGTAGACTGAGTAGTGAGCAAACAGAGCGCTACGAGCCTACGAGCTTCAAGTACAGTACTCAGTACAAGTAGTAATACTAGCTACTAGCTAGTACTACTGTACTCCGAGTAGTACGGTGTGCAGACGTGTGCCGGTGATGAATGCTGCCGAGTAGCTACTAGTACTTGAAGTATTTATTTACTCCAGTTCAGTTAGTGGCTACTTGGAGTACTAGTAGTCTTGAAAAGGCCACAGGGCCACAGGGGCCTTCGTTCTTCCGAATGTACTACGGAGTTGTCGGAGTAGTACTCCAGTCAAGATGACTGGAAATGCTCGGATTACCTCGATAGGCTTCTTCAAGTTCCCATAGCTTCCGGTTGATATCTCCATTTGAGGGGAATGACCGGGTTAAAGTGCCAATATATTTACTCGCCGGGTAAAGGTAACAATTCTGGCCGGTCGGTGCACCACAAGTCGACAAGGCCCCAATAAGGCAATAATAGAATTGCTCCGAGTACTATCTTTCTTCTACTGTAACTCGGAGCCCGAGCTGCCCGACTCATACAGAGTCCAGTGGATGCAGGAAAAAGAAACAACTGTAAACGGGGCATGACTGTCTTAGACCAAGAGAAAACGCGCTCCGAGTTCTTACAACTACTCGGAGCGGGACCGACATAGATTTCCGTGGATGCAGGAAAAAGAAACTGGATAGTTTCGTTGAGCAAAGAAACTACAGCGTCTCTTTTAATTCAATTACAGTAATGCGGTGGCACCAAGTTGCCGCAGATTCGGTTGCTGAAAATATCACTGTTTAATCTTCTGCTCAAGTACTGTACGTTGTACTAGTAGAACCGCCGGCAACTAACCAGCGAAAACTTCACTCTGGGCACCATTCACAATCTTCTCACAACTTACCAAAGCTTACCGAAAATACAAGTTGACCGAATCTAGTCATTACCGATATTACAGTTTTTCTTCTTCCAGAATAATAAACCTTGTCACCATGCCCGCCAGAAACTCTTTTGCCAGCCGAGCCCCTCTGCGAAACAGTAGCAGTAGCAGCAGAAGTAGTACCAATCAGACACAACCCCAAAGATCCTTGGATACCAGCAACAGCAGCAGGAGTTCCAGCCGTTCCATGGAATCCAGGTCATCCTTGAGCGGATTCTTTTCTTCCTTTCGATCCCTTGGCAGTGACAATAACGAAGTGAGCAAGCCAAGACGCGTCCGTGTGTCCAGAACCAAGTCCCATGAACGAAGACTTGGCATGAAGCCACCTGCCAGTAATAGCAATGGATGTGATGGAATCTTCCGATGAGAACAGAAGTCAGCGAGCGAAACAATTTAGACCTAGATATACTCTTATGATTTATAAATAGAATGATGCATTATTATACATAAAAAAGTCTTTGAGAATCTTCGAAATAGTCCCCACTGCCCGTTTCCTTCTTTGTCTGCCTGTAAGCTCGCTTGTTACGGGGTCCTTCCAAAAATTCTGACTGCATTGATAAATAACATTCGGAAGGAGACTCGCTCCATCAATTATCGTCATCTGCATCATCCAAGGATGCAGGGACTTTGGGAGCTGCTCCTGCTTTAGTCAGGGACCGTCGACGACTGCTATTACCACCCATACTTTGACGGCTGCTGTTACCCATGGGACTTGCTCCAACGGGGCGTGATTGTCGGGAAGGGTTGCTGGGCGTAGAAAGGCTCTTGCGAGGACTTTCACTGATGCGGCGGCGTTGTCGTGTTTTCGCGCCAGAAGGACTTTCTGCAATGCTACTGGCGGCGGCGATGGAGGAATGGTCTTTCACAGACCCATCCGCCATGTCGTTACGTTCTGTGGACCTGGCACGCCGACTACTACTGAGCATGGTGAGAGAATGATCTTTCAAAGAACCATCAACCATACTCGTCGTATTGCGCTCTGCTGACTTTGCGCGGCGACTATTTGTACTGGTACTATGCACACTGGCCACATCGTCATCGGCGGAAGTCATCTCGGCACCAGCACCGCCACCAGTTGCGTTCGAATGGGAAGTTCGACGATTTTTCGAGCGCTTCATCCTAGCGGATGCCTTGTCACGGAGTTTCTTGTTGAGTAGTGCTTCTGAATGCAGTTCATCCACTTGACTCAATAAATTGGACAAGCTGGTTTCCTTGAGATGATCTACCCCACCCTTCGTTACTGTGGTGTCATGGTCCTCATGGGTCCCTTTGTGCTGCGTCGTTCGAACACCAACGCTACGCCTGCTACGGACCGATCTTCGTTGATGGATACGGTCCACTTCGCTACAAGACTTGTGCATCATCATTGTGTCCAACGCCAAAGGGTCAAATTGAGGCACTGTTGGATCGGAAGCATCAAACTTGAACACCATGATAGGATCTACTTCTCCATCTGATTTGCAAGCATTGTCGTTTGGACCCATCTCATCGTCGTCGGGGGATAAAATGTCCAGGCTCTGAACGGATTCGCTTGTGATACTGCCACGACCAGAAAGCATGCTTCGACTACTACCATCGCCCATATCGGAACCCCCATCACTGCCTTTTGCTTTTTTGCCGGTGCGCTTGACAATCTGTTTCAAGACTTTGGACATGCGGGATCGGTTGCGACGATAACTATTCTCAATGGCAGCTTGGTTGTTGTCGTTGTTCGCGGACGTGTCCATCAAGCTGCCAGAACTACCACCGGTACCGATCGAGTCAATGTCTTCTCCCTCTTCATCCGAGTCGGTCAACTCTTGCCCACCAGCAAAATGCGACTTCTTCTTCATGGGATTCATTTTCTTGACAAGACTGGCAATGGAAGATTTCTTTGACATTTTTTGGTTGCCCACTTCGGATGTTTCAACGTCATTGTCCCGGATACTAGCACCCTCCTGCGCGTGGTGGCCGTCGCCTTGTTCTTCATGAGCAAATTCTGCCGACTCGTCCAAATCTTCGGGCAACTCTTCCAACGCGGTGCTATGATTGGTATCATAATAATGTTGGCTCAATCGCGATCCAATGCCACCACCACTTGCTGCGGCTAATCCTCCTTTTTTCATAATTTCAGGCAGATAACTGTCGAGGGAATGTTGTGATGGTGCGCCCAACGACTGTTCATCGAACTTGCTGCTGTGTGTGGATTCGCCGCCGCTGGCAACGGATTGTTGTGACTGTGACTGTGGTTGCTTTCGTTTCGCCCCACTGGACATGGATTGCGCGATTTGTTCCATTTTGAAAGTGAACGATTCTCGTTTGTTGGAATTGTCATTCGCTGTATCAGCAGCACCAGCTTTGTCGGTTTCGGAAGCTTTGGAGGTCGTTTCATTGTGGCTGGTTAAAGGAGCTTCTGTTTGCTCATTATTTGAATTGTCATTGCTCAACGTTGCATCATCTACGGGTGATTTTGGAGGAGCTGCCTTGTCGTTCGCAATGGCTTTGAGAGGAGGAGGAAAATCTTCGGCGACGTTCTTGGCTTTGTCCTTGTCCTTGTCCTTGTCCTTGTCCTTGTCCTTGTCCTTGTCCTTGTCCTTGTCCTTGTCCTTGTCCTTGTCCTTGCTATCTTGTTTGGTGGTGGGAGGTGACGCGCTACGAGGTTCATTGTCTGGAATTTTCGGCGCCTTCGTGGTTGTCGTGGCATTGTTGGTGGAGGCCGAGGTGGAGGTAGGAGTTGCAATATTCGTTGCTGATGTTCGTTTCTTCTTTTTGGTGCCACTCGAAGTTTTCTTGCTGGTCGTAGATTCCGTCGATTTTCTGGATGCTAGCGACTTGCCCGAACTTTGACGCGTGGGGGGCGCTGTTGTTCGACCCTTGGTGGTAGATCGACGCGACCGACGAGATCCACGGGATTTGTTGTCATCAGCCCCAGAAGCAGTAGTGTCACTCTTGTCCTTTTCCAGTAAGGTATCCAAGTCGCCCTTTTTGGTTGTGCAAGTTGCATCGGGATGGCTCTTCTTGTGTTTTTTTCTGGTACCACTTCGGCGCTTTCTTCGATGGCTACTGCTGCCACCACTCCCATCCAAATTCGAATTCGAGCCTCCAACACCATAACCATCACCACTATGATCCAAGGATGCCAAAGATTCCTCGTAATCCAGACTTTCTCCACTGGCTCCCAGTTGCGAGACATCCATGGAACCTTTTGGTCGCGGTTGCACCAAGACACCTAGTTCGATTTCTTTCTCTTCTTGCTTTTGTTTCTTTTTGGATTTTTTTGGCGATTTGTGTTTGCTCTTTTCATGCGACTGCTGCGCTTGTTCTTGTTCTTGATGTTGATGTGTAGCTGACTTTCGACTGCGGTTACCACTATTGCGACTCTCATCCAGAGATGATTTTTCTTCTTCGTTGGTGGGTGATGGTGTGCCAGATCGAGGAAGATTGCTTGGAATTTTCTTCTTGGGTGCTGAAGCAGAAGTTGGTGAAGTTGGTTCCTCCTTATCATCGACTTTACTACTTCGGCGGTGGTGAGATTTCCGATGTTTGGATCCTCCACTGGTACTTCTCCGTCGTTGTTGTTTTGGTGATTCGTCGGTGGTGGACGAAGTTTTCTTGTGACTGCTGCGTCGTCTTCGACTGGAACTTTCGGCACTGCCATTACTGGCATCTTTTCCCATTTCATTGGGGATACTGTCTTGACTGTTATCGTGAAAGGAGGACGAGTGATGACCACCCGCATCATCCGACGCCAGCACAACTTGCAACCCACCATACTCGACTTTAGAAAGTCGAGAAGGAGACGATTGGTCTGCCGAAGAAGTATTGTCTTTTTCCTCTGGGGATCCTTTGTCCATCTTTTTGCTGCTGTTCTTGTTGGTGCTAGGGTCATTTTTGTGGTTGGTTTTATTTGTTTCTGGAGGAGCAGAAATACTTTTAGAACTGTGTTGCTTCTTATTGTTTTTGCTGCGGTTGACTAATTTTGCTTTTTGAATTGCTTCTTGGGAAACTTTTTGCTTTTGATCTCGTGCCTTCAAGGAGGTTTCCAATTGTCGTGTAAATTCTTGACTATGATCATCTGATTCCAATATGGAGGGACGTGTTCCCATATTATTATTGGCTTCATGGTCTGCTTTGGGAGACGGTGGTTGTAATTTCGTGGCAGTAGGGGAGGGAGAATTTTCTGGCTTAGTTTTTTCTGTAGGAGTATCAGCAGTAATTTTGGAGGGTGGTGATTGTGGCGTTGATGTTTTCACACCCTTGGCGGGAGCAGTCGCTAGTGGTTCAGGCCGAGGCTTCTGTTGCTGCTCCTTCTTAGCTGTATTGATATTCTTGGATATTTCCTTCGACTTATTACTGGGAAACGGCGGGGGAGATGTCTCCTTCTTGGCAGTAGCAGCAGCAGTAGGCGACGACGGTTTCTCGACACCAACAGTTTTGGTAGCAAATTGGTCCACACTTTGACCCTTGGAAGAAGTGCATCCCATGGCGGAAATACGTAGCCTAGCTATTAGCAGTTACAAGATAGGGACAACAGATCATGCATGTAAATGGAGGAGGAATATATCACGCAGATAATACTATGCATATGATATGCTAGCTAACAGATAATAGCTTTCTGGGTATTGGCCACGACTGATAATGGAGTAGCTACACCAACTTGGTTTTACAATGATCTATGGATGAGCTCTACTAGCTAGCTAGCTAGAGTAGTTGTCTGGTTAACGTTTGAATTACTACCATCTCATTCATACAGTTATTGTTAGTGGGTCATTCATGCCTCGTGTCACACATAGTACTACTGTAGCCATCAATACTCGCTACCAGTACTACCAGTACTGTACAGTAGATAGCTAGTAGAACAAGCTGAGCTTCGCTTTATTCGATTTCATTCGTTTGAAGCGGAAGCGCAAAAAACGGCCAATCTTGACTCACGAAAAAATATCACTAGGTCGCTGATGGGACTGGTGACTGGATCATCGCTCTAGTTGGCCAATAGAACCCTTTAGACTTATGCCTGGTGGTTTCGGTGCGACACCGCAATGATTTCACAACCAGGAGTCACAGAATTTTGAGTCACCTTTGAGTCCCGATCGAGCTCCTCTAACAGACCACAGCTGGTGGCAGTCCACTAATAGCTACTGGTAGCTAGACAGAGCAGTCTAGCACTGCTAAGTAGCACCTGGTGCTAGAAGCAATCACAAGCATGGAGTGTTGCTTGCTAAACACCAATGCATGGATCAAATGTTTCAAAATTACATGGAAAGAAGCAACAAACTTTGTTTGGCAATGACTTTGTGGCATTGTTTGTGTGTGTTAAAAAAACACACACACAAGTTGAGGTGACGGGCATTGCATCATTGACACATGTGTGCATGCAGATCAAGCATCATGTTCAAAGACCCAACATTCTGACACATGAGTTTGTTAGCAATTGATTGTTGCAAAAGGAGGATAACATGAACTCCTGAAACTAAAACTCAATTGACAGAAGATGACACATAGCTTCAACAAGAAAAGGCAAAAATCCTGCTTTTAATTTTCTTTAATGAAGGGAGGAGGCATGAGCATGTCGGCCAGTGATGAAACTGTTGATTCAAGATGTAGTAGAAAAATGAAAAGAATCTAGGCACATCCATGTTTGAATTGCACCTGCACTGCATGTGCACATCAAAAGAGATTGTTCTGCCAAGGAAATTTATTCATGTAACCTTGACTTTAATTTGTGTCAGTCAGGACAATGCATTCTCCCCCATGATTAATTGTGCTTGCATGTTTGCATGTGGCAAGTGTGCTGCTGCATGTCCATCATTAGTTGTGGTGCGACTGTGCTGCTTTTCGTGCGCATTTTTGCGTGCATCACTCTTCCTGCACATTTCGCGCGCCGATTCGACTGTTGAATTGCTGTTATTTGATCGATTTGAATTTGAATTTGCAGGCGTCCCGGCGTGTTTTGGTCGTTCTTCATCCGTTCGAACACTCATTCTTTACTTTTCAGTGGGTTGCCAAGCCAGCCGCTTCATGTGCATCCATTCAGGACTCGAACCCCCGACCTCTCATGGTCTTGCAGTAGGGCTGTACCAGGTTTCTACAGGATCCAAGTTGTTATGAATTCACAATGCACTACATGTGCACATCAAAAGAGATTGTTCTGCCAAGGAAATTTATTTGCACAACCTTGACTACAATTTGCATTAGTCAGGACAGTGCAGTGCCCTGGTGGATTAATTGCAATTTCAGGAAGGTACACTTTCAACTCCAGATTAAAACTTACATAAAAATCATAACCTTTAAAAGAAACAGGTTCATGTTGTTTGTTTCAAAGCAATTGGCTCACATGGAGAGGAACGAGCGTTGATTTTCATGTTGGTCTGTTTGTGACAGGAACAAGTTGATGGAGCTAAAAGAAATCAAACCAACACTTGGTGAATGCTACAAGTTTCTTTAACATAGCTTGCAAATCGCTTTTGTAGTTAGCTAGCTTTGCAACATTGCACTTCAAGGCTCACATCTGTGAGTCTTTAAAGAGGGGCACATCACCTTTCACGCACTGTTTAGCCTTATCCCTACTGGTACCCAAAACACCAAATTATCGGCATTCCTGCTGTACTGTAGGGTTAAGTGTTTTGCTGGCAATGCTACTTAACTACAGTCCTTTGAATATGCTTATTCACCTATTATTCTATTCCAAGCTACCAATTCATGCATTATTTTCACACGCATTCTAATAAGAATCTACGTAGTAAGTTAGACCTCTCTTCTGATGTCGACGACAATGGCGGCGGCATAGGATGAAGCTCCAAGAAGTCTAAAGACTCTAAGCCCTTCTTACTGTGCAGTCTCCTTTACAGTCGATCTCTCCAAGTTATTAGTCCTGCTCCAGAAAATATTGCTTCCCTACGAGCGAAGTTAAGCTTGACTAGACAGTGTTGTAAGCTTTGCTCTGTCTGTTGTGTTTCCAACTCAGCGATTGGACGTTCCCCACCCATTCAAAAGCAAGCAAATGATGAACCATTCCGTCCGAGAATTGTTTCAATTGACGGGTCGCGTGGCAGTTGTTACAGGCGCGAGCTCGGGATTGGGCCAACGTGCCGCCACAGTATTGGCCAATGCGGGAGCCCAAGTGGTGGGTGTCGCTCGTCGTGCCACCATGTTGGAAGAATGGAAAGATGCCATGAATGCCGAGCATGCGTCAGCAGACAATGGGCAACAACGAGCCGAAATTGTAGCGGCCGATTTGATCCAACGTGAGATGATTCCAGAAATTGCACAACAAGTGAGTGCCCCCTTTGGACCACCCGACATTATCGTTCATGCCGCTGGCATTAATACACGACAACCTGCCGATGATGTGACACCCGATCAATGGGATACGACCTTGCAACTCAATTTGAGTGCGCCATTCTTTTTGACACAAGCATTGGTACCACATATGAAACAGCAAAAATGGGGTCGCATTGTGAATTTTGCGTCCTTGCAATCCACTCGTGCCTTTCCTGGTGGCATTGCCTATGGCACTACCAAAGCCGGCATTTCCCAAATGACCAGAGCCATGGCAGCCGACTGGGGCGTCCATGGCATTACTGCCAATGCCATTGGACCTGGATTTTTTCCTACCGAATTGACCAATGCCGTCTTTAGTGACAGTGAGAGAGCTGCCCGGAATGCCGCACAGACATGTTTGGGACGAAATGGAGAGCTCACGGATCTGGACGGGCCGCTCTTGTTTTTGTGCAGTGACGCATCCGCCTATGTGACAGGTCAAACCCTCATGGTGGATGGAGGATTTACTGCCAAATAAATATATGAAAACTTGTGTACAAAATCAATCCACAAAGAACATCCCCGCTTTCGTTTTTGAAGGAGAGAATTGTTTGATGATTGGAGGGTTTTTCCTTGAGCGTGGCTTTGGATCCACGGCATCCGCAAACAAGAAAAAGACAAGTGCACTACAAAGGATTGTCCATTTTTGCAGCTTCTACATGATATGCTACTAGATAGTCACAATTTTTAAAGCTAGGTATCTCCTTTGGCGTTGCACTCGTCAATAAAGAGAGTGCTCTAGAAAACCTGTTCGGCATCTCGCATGCCCCGGTTTCGGAGTCATATTCGTTCCTCCTCAATTGACTAGGATCAAAAGGAAAGGAAAGTCCGTCAACTCTTCCAGATGCTTCCAATGTGGAAGACATCCCATAAATGCTTCCACTCCACTTCCACGATTGTTTCGGCAAATATCAAGCTAGTTCTGCCAGGGCCGCAATTTTCGGCTCTGACCAGCGACACATGGAAAGATACAACTTTCAAATGGGACTCTCTGTTACGAGAACTAATTATAAGTGGCTAGCGCCTCTGGGATGATGAACAAGGCTTCTTCAGTGCTACTTTTGCCTCTTCGTTATCACTAAACATTTTTTTTCGAGATGCGCGCAAATCCAACCTAATAGCCTAGCTAGATGGATATATAAGAGTTGGCCAGGTAGGCATTGTTTGACTCAGAAAACCAAAGTTCTGTCTGTCGCCTGACAGCGACGGATACCCGTTCTTTCGCGCCAGAGTATCTTTTTGACACGCATGTTCGTCGGAAACAGCCATACATCAGTTACCAGTTCCTACCTTCTAGCTACCTCTGAGCAGCAGTTAGGCCTACTGCCCTGCAATAACAGTTCGGTATCTGATGCAACGTATCAACAGCTGCAACCAATGTTAGGTCTACCACTCTGTTCGAGGCCTGAACCGGATGGGGGTAGGTACTACAAAGTGAGCAGAACATGTTCATGTGGCACGCACAACGGCTCTTCCTGTTACGTGGCAGGCGAAAAGGTATCTTTGTTGATAAATTTAATTAACGATTCAATTTTTTTAGCCAATCAGAATGCTTGGACAGGAGAAAAGACATGTCTTGCATAGACTTCGATTTTCTCGCCACGAAATGGTTTCTTTTTGACACAAGAATTTTAGGATCCGCTCACAAAGTGTTGAAACTGGCCGCAATTTACCTTCATTTTCTGTGCCTAGATAGATTAATAACCAACAGACGAGAAGAAGCAAAGAAAACTATGATGAACTTAAACGACCGACGATCTGCCCTACTTTTGGCAATCTGCCTATGGCATGAAGTGCAAAGTTTTACCAACCAACCACAGGTTCTTGTCCGGCCTGCGTTTGTGGTATCTTCCACGCAACAACATTCCAAAATGATCAATCAAGAAACGGCGAATTGGAATCATGGCCCTCCGCCGTTCCAAGGCGGCTCTCAGCCAGTGGTGGCTGGGAGTTGGAAAGATGGACCTTGGTATCAAGGGCCTCCTGAAGAGAGTGATGGAGTTGTGGGAGAAAAGTACGTTCTTCTCACGGATCCACAGACCAGTTCTGGTAAATCCGCCATTTACGAAGCCATTCCTATCGATGGCGAAGTGCCAGTCATTGTCAAACTTTCCGCCAATACGGAAGCACTTCAACGAGAACGGGACAACTATGAACGCATTGTGGGCAATGTACAGGAGGAGGGCCTGTTTGTAAAAGTACATGACTATGTGGAGGAAGCCGACCCAAACAATGAGGAATTAAGAGGCCAAGCTGCGTTGGTGATGGAAAAGGGAGACCAAGATTTACAAACCTACATTCAGCAACACGGTCCTCTCAAAGGAAAACAGCTTCAAAATGCCATGCTGTCGGTCGCCAAGTGTGTAGAAGCTGTACATGCAAGTAAAATGGTATGGACGGAAATCAAAGGCGCAAATTTCGTCATTACCGACGATTCGGCATCCTCGTCTTCCCTTAATATTAAGGGCATTGATCTGGAATCTGCTGTTCCCAAGCGCGAAAATCCCATTGACTTTAGCGCTGAGGCCATTCCTCCCTGTTTTGCTCTGGATTACCTCTGTGGTAGAGAACCTCATGCCAAGATGGAAAAGAGTTTTGACATTTGGTCGACTGGTATTCTATTTTACAAGCTGGCTACCGGCAAGGCCTACTTTGACAAAGATAAAAAGGACAGCATTGAAATCGCCATGGCGTTAAAGAACATGGCGGCTCAACAGGGTGGACAGGGCAGTTTGGACCTCAACAAGCACGGAGACATTGATCAAATTGTAGATGCACCGGAATTGAAGCATTTGATTGAGGCATGTCTCAAAATGGATCCTGCAGAACGGCCAACGATCGGGCAAGTCTTGCAGCATCCTTACTTTTCCGTCCAGTACAACTAGACTGACTATGCGGCAGCTTGCTGACTAAAAACAGCAGCATACGACCACTGTGTGGACACGAATGCGAATTAAAATATATAGAATATAATTATTACAAGCTCTGCATCACAATCGACTATAGAATCAACAATTTACAAAGTGACCAACATTCACAACCTTTTACGGGGCCTCCGGTGCCGCAGAACACGTTGATCTATTCACATCTTCTGATTTGTGCTGCTTGGATCTCCAGATGAAAAACTCCAATCCTTTTGATCGAACGGGACACGAATGGAATGCGTTGCGCAGAAGATACGAGTGAGTGTTTTTACCGCATCCACGACTAAAACTATGTGGTTACATGAAAATCTCAATTAGCAGAAAAACTCATCACTTATGAACTCATTTCTCCGTCACGATGAAGGATCCTAAAGACAAGCCGTCAAAGTGGGAGAGCGTTCTTCTTGAGTTCAATCAGTGGTACAATGGCTCGCCAAAGCCTCAGACGTTCCAAGATATGCCACCATTAATTGCAAGTGGTGCTGCTGCAGGGGTCGGGCAGGGATTTACTGCGATTCATGCTCATGCTCCAGCAACAGCATCGATACTCACCCGTAACGAATTTGGTGGCGCCCTTGTCGGTCTTGGTATGCGCTCCTTGCATCAGGAAAGTGATTTGGGCGTTTCCACCTGTTTGGCAATTTGTAGTGGGGCAATATTTTGGTAGTTGGAGCCCCCCTCAAGCTGGAAAGGATCCAAGATGAGGTCACGGCGTCTGGTGCCGGCAGCGATGATAAAGAACTGACTGGTGAAATGACTAACCCCTATGATGATGAGCGCGACACTGTCAGAGGAGTAGATGAATGTACAACTCTATGTACAATACTGTAGGGTCGACGACCGCGTCCTTTCTTCCAAGGAGATCCTTTTGCATTGGTCGTTGGCGAACCCGTTGCCGAAGAGGGGAAGTGCCACTTGTAATATGACGCGACCTCCAAGTAACTTGGGCGGAGCATAATAATGGCGATCGAACTTTTCAGCAAACGAAAGCGCTAATGAGGATCGTCAATGGCCCCAACTTTCGGCAGAATGGCTGTACCAAATAGACAACGTTGCTAAGACAAAGATAGAGAGCAGTTGTTAACAATAAAGACCTCCTAATAGGTGTTACGTATTTTTCACAGTCTTAATTGTACGCGATCGGCATTCGATACTTTTTCCAGCATGATTTGCTGGTCGATTGTTCTGGTCACCAAATCGTTCTGTCGTTAGACTTGCATGCAATCCAAATTCCTTTCTTCAACCACCCAAAGAATTTGTACGAACAAAACTGCCATTTAGAAGACATTGCCAAAAATGCGACGAGGTTGTACGACAGGTGGGGGAATTCCCATTCTTTCAAAGCCTTCTACGCCAAGAAATTCCAGGCCCAGCTGGTTCAGCACGCGCTTCTGCTCGTGAAGGAACCAAATATTCGCTTCAAGTGCAGCCTTTGCATCGTTAAAACGAGCCTGAGCACGATCAAACTCAGCAACACTGGGCCTACCGTCACCGCCAATAGTAAAGTTAAAAATAACAGCATTGGCTACATCCATGATAACACGATACGTTTCCGTCTAGGACAATGGAAAGAATGGAATTGTCGTAATGTGCCAGTGAGCTGGGATGTTTGCGAGGGGTAAACGCCGTTGCTTGCTTATTGCTGCTTACCTCATCTTGAATTGATGCAGTTGTCTCATCGGTTGCGTTCATATAGGCCGTTGCATAATCCAACTGTTCTCTCTCCGACAACATTGCGTAGCGGCCGCTTTCGAGCATGTCCGATGCCTCTTCTACTGTGTAATCATAATCGGTCTCCAGCATCTTCGAAGCGACGAAAAGCGCTTCGAAGAGAAAGACAAGAAAGGCGAGCATCTGTGGAGTGGAGACGGAGAAGAAACGAAAGGCGAAGAAAAACACTTTGAAAACGTTACGTCTATTCCGCTAAGAAAATTCAAGACGATTGTTGCCCACCCACGCAAAAACAAGGTGAGCTTACCTTTCCTAAACGTTTTGAATGAAAAGCGAAAAACTTTGAATGAATGAAGACGTCGGTGTTTTTGTTTGCTTTCGCAAACGCCAAAGCTTTTCGCAACGAGGCTCAGTTTCACCGAGCAAGGGCCACCAATTCGTGCAGGGTAAACGGTCGATTTTCTAGTACCATGGTACGTCGTACCGGTACTTGTACTGTAGCGGAAGTCAGGCACCGCATTGGATCACATCATTCACATGATTGTGCACCCAAATAAAATACTTATTGGAATGGGTGCCGGTTCTGGTCATTGTGCGACTTTTCTCTCCCACGTCAAACAGTCCTCAATGAATGAATCCCTCGCACCTGGGTACTAGGTACTGTAGACCCACCTTTCATTGCTCCGCCAACAACGAAAGAACAAAAAAGGTCGACCGACCACAAGGTCACTGCGTGCTGTGGTGTGCGTAGCTGTGAAGTCCCAGAGGAAGATCGGCCCGGTGATGGAAGAGTAGATTGTACTCAAGTAGAGCCGGTGGAGACTGTGTTTTGTCCAAGTGTAGCAGCAAAGTGTGGAAGATGGGGCCTGACCATCAAATCGTTCGAGCGCTGGAAGCAAGCGGCGGCAAGACCTTTCGAAACCACAACTGGGTCCGTTTTGACTATAATACATGGATTACTGCAGCTCGAAACAGTTGTGGTGTGGTGTCCTTCGAGGTGTGCTGGTTCAAATTGCAAAGGAACTGAAGAAGACCAAAATGACCCGTCGTGAGCTCGAAGACGCCTAAGAGAATTTCGAAACTAAATTTGAGGAAGGTTCTAGTTGATGTGCTAAGTAGCTAGCTAGAAGTGACATTGCACACAATACTGAGTGTGTTGGTAGAAGGGGCCGCACACTGACTGCCTTCATGTGATGGATCTTTAATGTGTTTCTACTCTAGCTTATTTCAGTTATGTGTACAGCGACGCTTAGGTCGCGAGTTATGCTATGGTGTTTGCTTATAAAAGCTACGGTAGGCTATGGTGTTTGCTTTGCGCCTCCCGCTCCACCTAGCTTGTCAAGGTCGAATGTTAGCGCTCCAGTGCAAACTCTATAATTCATGCCTGGAAAGGCACGACAAACGTTGGAACAACACACTGAGCTTCCTCCCAAGTCACAAGACTGCCCCTCCTTTCGGCAAGTCCCGTTATTGGCGTTGGCATTATTGTTGCTGTTGTTGTTACCAGACTGTTGTTGTTGCTGCTGCTGTTGTGGAGCTTTTCCACTATTGTTGTTGGCACTGTTATTGTTGTTGTTATTATTGTTGCTATTGTTGTTGCTATTGTTGTTGTTGTTGTTGTTGCTGTTACCCGACTGTTGTTGCTGTATTTGTTGTGGTGATGGAGCTCGTTGGGCACAGTTGCCGCCTTGGTTACCAGTGTTGGTAGAACAGATTTTCCCTGTAATCCAACCACGATAAAAAGGAATGTAGATGTACACACCAGGATAATTTTTTCGTCCACACCCCACACCCCAGCTTGTGACACCAACCAACGTATCCGCACCGTTCAGAAACATTCCACCTCCTGAATCTCCCTGACAGGCATCTGGCCCGCCCGTATCCGCAAATCCAGCACAGACCATATCATCCAAAACTTCCCCTTGTGGATAGTAGCTACGACATTGATCTCTTGGAATAAAGGGCAGCACGACACTTCGAAGCGAGTCCGCGGGGACGTTGGCCGTGTCGGACATGCTACCAAAACCCATCACTTGCATCGAAAGTTTGGATGGCGATAGCGCAAAGTCGGCTCTATCCTGTGTCAACATGGCCGGAGGAAACGCATTCACATCGACACAATCTTTCAACGTCAAAATACCAATATCGGCTTGATTCGTCTGCTGCACAAACTGTGGGTGCACATCTTTCGCCTGGATGAGTGAAAAGTGAAAAGGAAAGCCGTTGTTGTTGCCATGAAAGGGACTGTAGGCATTGACAAAGACTCCTTCCACCGTCATTGTGGGATTCGACAAGCAATGACCCGCCGTGAGAACATGACAGGCACTGATCAAGGTTCCACCACAACCACTCCAGCGCCAGTCACCGTTATTTTGAATCAATAACATGGTAAAGAATGACTTGGGTGTTGCTGGTTGGCCATTGATAATGCGGGACGTAGGTTCTTCTTGAAGTTGCACCGGTTCTGTAATTTTGACGATCGGGCCCAAGTACGGGGCAGCAATGTCTATAGTATAGCTGGTAGCTGCGAGACCTCGCAAGGATCCTTCTCCTCTGCTAGTAGCACCGATGACATCTCTGGCTCGCCTCGCAGAGACGCTTGCCAGCAACAAAACCACCCAAGCGAGCGCTGCCACTCTCCAGAAAAGAGAAGTCGTGGTCGTGGTATTTGTTGTAGCTGCAGTACCCAGTGGTAGTGACGAGGCGGGAGTATCATCATCGTCAATAGCAGCAGCAGACCCCTTTTGGACCAAAGCTTGGTCGGATTCTTCCGAGTCCGAGACGAGATTTATTGTCATGGAGCTTGTTGGAGAAATTGTAGTAGCACTGGCTTCGCAGCATTTCTGGCTGAGAACTTCGTCGCTGGGTCTCGGTTTTTGGAGGCGTGTGGAGGCTGCCGTTGCAGGAGCCGTCACGGAGATAGACAATGTTTTCCCGGTTTCATTCTCGGAATTTGGTGGCGTCTTCATGGTTGGAGGCAGTCGGCAGGCAGGTGTGATCTTGTCAAATGCTGACAAGCTGTAATTTGTGCGAGGTGTCGAGTTGTTGAGTTGTCTACTACTCGCCTAATTTTGGTTGGTTTAGTCCTCTTCCAGTAGTAGTAATCGTACTATTACTACTAGCTAGTACGACGTAGTAGTAGTACTTCTAGTACGACGTAGTAGTAGTACTTGTAGTAGTACGTATCTGGGAGGATGAAAATAATGAAGCTGGTGCCGTAATTTTGTTGTTGTTTTTCATTGGCTGTTTTTCGATTTCAAATACCGGTAGCGCCGGCTGGGCTTGTATTGTCGTCCGTTGTTTTTTCAAAGCGTCATTGGCCACTCCGATTACTGTGCCTTGTTGTATGTGTAATTACGCCACAACGACAGCACTGTGCGTGGTTGTATGTGGTACAGTCAACGTAGCATTTTACGACCAGAGCTCGAGACTTTCGTCACACAAGTGAAGGGACTCAAAGTGGTTCACGGATTAGGAACAACAGTTCACACGATTGGTTTGACTACTTTCCCGCCCTCATTAGCTAAATGTGCCCAGTGGTCACACCACATAGTAAACACATGAATGACCACCACAAGGTGTAATGCTATGATTGTCTTTATCATCAACAAAAGTTATTAGTTTAACCGGAAAGGAGCAAGATTAATGCTGCACAAATGCCTGCAGTTAACTTGTTGACATGCGGGAAATCAAATTCTGAGCAACGCTCCAAGCGATCATGCTCTCATGCCAAAATGACAATCTTCTTGCAAAAGAATGATGTCAATGCGGGCAACCAGATTTTGAATTAAGCAGATGATCATGATGTTAAGGAAATTTTGGCCATGCTAAACGTTTTTTGGATTCATGCAAATGAAGTGAAGGACTGGGAAACAAAGGGCGATGCCACTCAACTCAATTGGACGTCTCTTGCGCATCTCAATTGCAAGTCTCTTGGCAAAAGCATGTGATTTGAATGCTTGACAAAATCACTTTTTGATTGTTTGTCTTGTTAAGTTGATTTTGTCTACAACACGTGCCAACATTGTAGCTGTTGTGTAGCTGTTTTCACTTTCCAATGATTGTTTCTGACAACAGTGAGTTCAATTCATCAATTGGTGGGTCATTCGGAGTTGTCATGTGTCTGTTTGTTTGTGCTCAAATGTTTCATTGATCTGACATCTGCATTTTTCTAACAATTTCCTTTTTGATAATTCCCTTTTCAAACGACATCTGCAACTTGCCGCCGGACAGGTCGCACCTCACAAGAAGTGTTGCCACTCCCAAATGTTTTGCTTCATGGAATTTCAGCATGACTTCTTGGTTGAATTTGCAACACCCTAAATTGCCTACAATTTGGCTATGCATAGAGCATCCTCATGCGGGACTCACAGGGTTGTGACTCATTCACGGAAGATGCGCTTCTCAGCGTGTGGGTCTAGTGGCTACTAGTCCCATCATTCACTAACAACAAAGAACATTGCTTAGAAGAGCAATGAAGAAGCAACGAACCATCGTCAGAGACGCTGGCTATGTGTCGCAACGGCTATGTCTTTTAGACCGTTGTGATAACACATGTGCAAAGGAACACATTTTGTTCTGGATCGTTTTTAACACGAGCTGTCGTTACAAA
>ENA-ORBV01006189-ORBV01006189.1-microbial-mat-metagenome-genome-assembly--contig:-NODE-6189-length-21297-cov-4.957257_pt1 | contig 21297 bp, 20 predicted proteins | sample MGYA00237777_ERZ505514 | MGnify/ENA primary metagenome ERZ505514 (study PRJEB26160, sample SAMN06269048) | microbial mat metagenome | isolation source: Oligotrophic lake microbial mat | place... | reverse complement strand
CTACAACCCCGAGGCCGCCGGCCTGGCGCGAGCCCGCACCCTGGCGCTGTTCGACGCCGCCTGATGGGCGAGACCGTCCGGCTGGGCAGCGCCCGCGACGGCTTCGAATTCGAGGCCTATCGCGCGCCGGTCGCCGACGCCCGCCGGGGCGGCCTGGTGGTCTGCCACGCCATCTGGGGCGTCACCCCGCATCTGCGCGCCCTGGCCGACAGCTACGCCGAGGCCGGCTACGAGACCCTGGTCCCCAGCCTGTTCGGCCGGCTGCAGACGGGGTTCGCCGAGCGCGACACTGACCCCGCCCTGATGGCCCGCCAGAACGGCTATGCCGAAGAGACCGCCTGGGGCGCCGAGGTGCTGGACGCGGTGCAGGCGGCCATAGACGCCCTGGCGCCACCGGTCTTCGCCCTGGGGTTCTGCTTCGGCGGCACGGTCGCCTGGCTGGCCGCGGCCCGCTGTAGCGGCCTCTCCGCCGTGGCCAGCTTCTACGGCGGCCAGATCGTCCAGTACCTGGAGGATGCGCCCGCGGTCCCCATCATCCTGCACCTGGGCAAGACCGACCCCCTGATCCCGCCCGCCGACGTCGAAGCCATCCGCGACCGCCACCCCGACCTGCCGGTCTACCTCTATGAGGCCGGCCATGCCTTCGTGGCGCCCAACGGGTATCACGCCGACAGCGCCCGGCTCTCGGTGATGGGAAATGTCACCATGGCCGCAGTCGATTCCGAAGGCAACGTGACGGGCGGCTATCTCCCGGGGCAGAACACCACGATGCACGTGGTCGTCGGCGCCGCGGCGGCAGCGATCACTATCGGGGCCCCCGATTACTCGGCGCCCTCCAACGCGCCGTATCGCGCGGAAGAAGTCCGGGTGCGCACACCGGCCGGTCACACGCTCAGCGGCACGCTCACGATTCCCACCACCGCGAAGGGACGCATCCCCGCCATCGTGACGATCACGGGCTCCGGACAGCAGGACCGGGATGAATCGATCGCGATCGTGTCGGGCTTTCGCCTCTTTCGACAAGTAGCGGATACCCTCAGCCGACGCGGATTCGCCGTGTTACGACTCGACGACCGTGGGATCGGCGGCTCAGGGGGCGACGTGAATGGCACCACCGCCGATTTCGCGGACGACATTCGCGCGGGTGTGGCGTATCTTCGCACCCGCCGTGAGATCGACGGCAGGCGCATCGCGCTCGTTGGGCACAGCGAAGGCGGCATGATCGCCCCAATGGTCGCCGCCGCGGATCGCCGGATCGCCGCCATCGTGTTGATGGCCGGCCCTGCCGACCGCGGCGACTCGGTGATCGCCTTCCAGCTTCGGAGCGCCGTGGCGCAGGAGCCGAGCATTGCGCCCGCCGCGCGCGACTCGGCGCTCAATGCCGTGCGTGCGCAGTTCGACAGTACGAGCGGTCGCGCGCCTTGGATGCGCTACTTCCTGTCGTACGATCCGCTCTCGGTGATCCGTCAGGTGCGACAGCCGGTGCTGATCCTCCAGGGGGCCACCGACCAGCAGGTGACCGCTGATCAAGCGCCGCGGCTCGAGCGTGCGCTGCGCGCATCGGGAAACCGGCGCGTGACGACGCACGTATTCAGGGACCGGAACCATCTCTTTCTTCGCGATTCGAGTGGCGCGCCGTCTGGCTACTCGCGGCTTCCGTCGGGGCGCGTGGATGACGAAGTGATGGGGACGCTCGCCGATTGGCTGGTCGCGACGTTGCGACCATAACCGCACTCAACCTGAGAGTTTCGCTGTGCTGACAAACGGCCGTATCTCATCTGCGCTCGTCGTGTCTGGACTGCTGCTTGTGGCGCCACGCGCGCCCGCGCAATCGGCCCCGACTCCCGCGTGGCATGCGCAAGTCGATTCGCTCGTTGCCGCCGAGCTCGCGCGCACCCTGACTCCGGGCGCGCAGGTAGCGATTGCCTTCGATGGGCAAGTGGTCTATTCGCGTGCCTTTGGCGTTGCCGATATCGAAACCGGCCGCGTGGTCACGACGCAGACGCTCTTTCGTGTAGCGAGCACGACCAAGATGGTGAGCGCCGCGATCGTCACAGAGCTCGCCGTAGAGGGCAAGATCGATCTCGCCGCGCCGATCTCCCGCTACGTCACCGAGCTCGCTGAGCGTCGGGTCGGTGCGGTGACCACGCATCAGTTGCTCACGCACACCGCGGGCTGGCTCGACAATGCCGTTCCCTATGGTCGCATGGGCGAAGGCGCACTCGGCGAAGTCATGCGTGAGGTGAGCGACACGCTCCTGTTCACCGAGCCGGGGCGCGTGATCTCGTACTCCAACCCCGGCTACTCGATGGCCGGGTATGTGGCCGAGCGTGCGAGCGGTCAACGGTTCGGCGCGTTGGCGGACGAGCGGATCCTGCGGAAGTTCGGGATGCCGCACGCGAGCTTTCGCCCGCTGGACGCGATGACGCGCGACTTCGCGCAGGGACATATCGGTCAGGCGGGGAACGCGGGAAGCGTCGTGCGTCCGTTCACCGAGAACACGGCGCAGTGGGCCGCCGGATTCCTGATGGCGAGTGCGCAGGACATGGCGCGCTTCACCGTGGCGCTGATGGACGGCGGCATGCTCGACGGGCAGCGCGTGCTGAGCGCCGAAACAGTGCGGCGAATGACCACCGGGTATGCACCGGTCCCGGGTGACACGGCGTCGCGGTATGCCTACGGCCTTATGACTGGTCGGTCGTCGGGTGGTGAGCGGCTGTGGCAGCACGGCGGTGCCATCAACGGCTTCGATGCGAGCGTGACGATGTTCCCGGACAAGCGGTTGTCGGTGGTGGTCCTCGATAATCGTGGCGGCGCGCCGATCACCGGACTCGTGACGCTCGTCGCGAACCAGGTGGGAGGACTCCCGCTCCCTCCTGCCCCGACCCCGCCGCTGGCACCGCGCGCGCCGACGGCGGCCGAAGCGGCCGAGCTCGTGGGTCAGTACAAGCAGGGGCGCACGCAGGTCGAGATTGCGATGGTCGGGGATTCGCTCGCCTTTCGGCAGAACATGATGCAGATGCGCGTCTCAATGATCGGTGACGACCGCATTCGTGTGGTGCCGCCGGTGGGGGCGCCCATCACGCTGATCATCGTGCGCGACGCGACTGGGCGCGTGGCGTACCTCCACCAGAGTCTCCGCGCGATCGCGCGGCAATAGGGGCACGCCATGTCAATCACGCGTACGCTGCCGTGGTGCCTGCTCGTCGGGATGATCGTCTTCGCGGCCGCCACCTACGCCGGACTGCCGGCCGAGATCCCCACGCACATTGACGCGAACGGCATCGTGAAGAACGCGGTGCCCACGACAGCAGTCAACTGGTTCCTCCTGCCGGGCATCGCGGTGCTGACGCAGGCCGTGCTGACGTGGATCACCCTGCTGCTGCCGTCGAAGCCGCAGCTCTTCAATTTCCCCGACAAGGATCGCTTTCTGGCGCTTCCGGCGAAGTATCAGCGCCCGATTATCGAGATGATGCAGACGACGATGGACATCATTGGCGCGCTCGTCGTACTGACGATGGCGTACGTGCAGTGGCTGCTCTGGCGCACCGCGATGGGGACGCCGCAGACGCTTGGCGTGCTCGGCGTCGTGGTGAGCAGTGTGGTGATCGCGCCCGTCGCGCTCGTGATGATCTCGCGTATCTCGACGCGCGTCGACGAGCAGGAGAAGCGTTGGCGCGCCAATGCGTGAGTCAGCGCGCCAGGGCAAGCACCGGCGCGTTACCGCTTAAAAGGATCGGTGAACCGCACGTCGGTGCCCACGGTCTGCTCGTTCAGCGTGCGCAGAAACGCGACCAAGGCTTCCTTGTCCGCGCCCGAAAGGTTCAAGCGCCGCGGCGCGCCACCAGGCCCGCGCAGTCGCGGGTCGAGCGCCGGACCGACCTGCACCCCAGAGTCGTAGAACTCCACGACCTGCTCCAGCGACGTGAAGCGGCCGTCGTGCATATAGCGCCGGCTCCGCGCCACGTCCTTGAGGGAGGGAGAACGGAACACGACGCTGTTCGCCGCGTCGAGTCCATTGCTGAGGGAGTTCGCCGCCAACGAGAAGCTCGGCGCCACGTGACATGCTTGGCAGCCCGCCCCACCCGCATTGGGCGGTGCGAAGTACAGGGCTTGGCCGCGCTGCTCCTGCGGCGTGAGGTTCGGGAGGGGGGTGTTGAAGTTCGGCGGGCCCGCGGTCGCGACCCGCGCAAAACCCACATCCCACTTGCTGTTCGTCGCGAGAATGCTGCGCACATACTGCGCGAGGGCCTGTTGCACGCGCGTCTCGGTGATCACTTCGGTGCCGAACGCGAGTCGAAAGAGCGGCGGATAGTATGAGACCGCTTGCAGTCGCGCGAGCAGCACGGTGATCCCGCCATGCGCCGCATCGAAACCCATCTCGATCGGATCCTGCACGGGCTGCGTCGTCTGCGCCTCAAGCGAGAGCGAGCGCTTGTCCCAGAAATAGCGGCCACTCTCGTTGAACCGGGCATTCGTCAGACGCATCGAGTGTGCCCCCGTGCGCTCTCCCTCGTGCCCAACACTGAACTGCGCGGAATCCCCGAAGGCGAGGGATTGGGCGTGACAGGTGGCGCAGGAGACGCTGTTCGTGCGGCTCAGCTTCGTGTCATAGAAGAGCACGCGTCCGAGCGTCGCCCCGGCATCGGTGATCGGATTGGCCGAGAGTCCCACGACCTCGCGCGTGATGGCGGCGGCGTAGTAGGCGGGGAGTGTCTGCGCGGCGTAGCGGGGGAGCGCCCGCGGATTGAGCGTCAGCGCGGCCGTGACGGCCGCCTCCTCTGCCGTTGGTTCAACTGTCGCCGGCGCGTCGCTGCACGCGGCGAGCGCGGCGGGGATCAGCAGGGCGAGGAGCAAGCGGCGCGAGTGGCGCGAGCGGCGCGAGAACATGGGCCTGGGAGGTGAGGGTTACTTCCTTCGACGCCGAGCTCCGCCTGATGTTAACGCCGCCCGGGTATCGCGTCGCCCGTCCCCTTCTCGCGGCCTCTGGATGCCCGCCCTAGCGCCAAGTCTCGAAGAAGCCGCGCCCCTCTTCGTTCAACACCCGTCCACCGAGTCGCCCCGTCAGCCGCGCCCGTCCCTTCATCTGCAGAAAGTGCGGGGTGCCGGGTGCCGCCTGCGATCGCCGAGCGCGCATGGGGCTCACGGCGGCGTCCTCGATCTCCAGTTCGATCCGGAGGGTGTCGCGCCCGCGGGCGTCGAAGAGCGTTCCCTTCGCCGGGATGCGCACCGACCGGCCCGCAATCGTCACGCGCCGCCCGTCCTCGTAGGTGATGCTCCGCGGCCGGAACACGCCAGCGAATCCGAGCGAGTCCACGAGATACACAAAGAGCGGCTCGTCCACGGCACCTTCGCCGCCGCGCGCCACCCGTCCGTAGAGCAGCGAGTACGCACCGAGGCGCGCCGATCCCCACTCCCACGTGACATCCTGCCAGACGCCCCAGTTGTGATCGTGATACGAGGGCGCCGCGTCGTAGCGCTCGCAGGCTCGGGCGATGCACAACGAACCGGTGGCCGTCGCCCGCAGCGCGGGCACCGCATAGCCGCTCACGAATCGCTCCCCGCCGATGCTCGCGCCCGGGAAGTAGGCCCCGGTCTGCGGATCTACCACGAGCTCCACCCGCGCCTCGGCTCCCGTCCCCGCCTCGCGCGCGGAGGCCTGCACGCGATACCGACCATCCGGCATCACCTCGACCCGGCTCTCACCGATCGCCAGGTCGGCGCGCGTTGTATCGAGCACCACAAGCGCGTTCGACACGAACGTCTCGAATCGCCGCTCGCGCTTCCCTTCCTCGTGCACCGTGATCAGCACCTGTCCGCCATGCTCACCATTCGGCACATCCCCGCCGACCGACAGCGTGATGAACGCCCACCGCTTGGCATCGGCGCTGATCACGTTGAAGTAGTGCCACTCGCCCCACGACGCGCGCTCCCCCTCAGGGACGCTCGGCGGCGTCACGTGGAAGTGATCCATCTCGTGACGCAACTCCTGGAGGCTCGGCGCGAGGAATCGACGGTCGTGGGCATCGTCTTCCCACGCACCGCTCGCAATGATCGGCGCCGCACCCACGGCGCGGGTCGCCGAGGGAATCTCTCCCATCGCCCGCACAGGGAACTCTCCCTGATCAGTGCGCACGTAGAGCAGTGCCCCATCCGTCTGCGGTGCGACCGCGGTCACCACGGACGCGAGCCGCGGCGAGGCCAGCACTTGGCGATGCACGAAGCGCGCATTCGCGATGCTCACGAACATCCCGCCCACACCGCCGGTCTTCATCACCTCGAGGGAGAGCCCTTCCGGGAGCACGGAGATCGTGCCGCCTCCGACCAACTTCTCATCCTTCGACTGCAACACCATCGCTTCGCCGATGGCGAGCAGCACGATCATGACCCCGACGCCGAGCCCGAAGCCGGCGAGGAGGAAGAGCGAGCGCCAGGGGCGATCGCGGAGCCCGCCGAAGGCGAGGCGGACGATCATCGTGCCGCGCGCCGCGTCGGGAGGAGAGTCGCGAGAAATGTCACGCGACCCGCCCGCTGTCGTCCACGATCTCGCCGTCGCGCATGTGGACGCGACGCTTCGCCGCGTGCGCGAGGTCTTCATCGTGCGTCACCACCACGAGCGTCGTGCCATCGGCGTTCAACCGAGCGAACATCTCGATCATCTCGGCCCCCGTGCGCGCATCGAGCTCCCCAGTGGGCTCGTCGGCGAGAAGGAGGGCCGGCTTGTTCGCCAACGCGCGCGCGATCGCCACCCGTTGCTGCTCGCCGCCGCTCAACTGGTACGGCCGATGTCCGGCGCGCCCCTCGAGCCCCACGTAGCGCAGCAACTCACGCGCCCGCGCTTCACGCTCGGCGCGCGGCATCTTCGCCTCGCTCATCGGCAGCTCGATATTCTCGGCGGCGGTGAGCGTGGGCATCAGATAGAAGCGCTGGAACACAAAACCGATCCCCGTGAGGCGAAAGCGCGTCGCCTCGGCGTCGCTGAGCTGCGCGACATCGCGCCCGGCGATCGTGATGCTGCCCGCCGTCGGACGATCGATCGCGCCGAGCAGATTCAGCAGCGTGGACTTGCCGCATCCCGACGGCCCGACGATCGCGACATACTCTCCCGTCGCGATATCGAGCGTGATGCCGCGCACCGCATGCACCGGTGTCCCCACGACGGGATAGTCGCGCCGCACGTCGCGCGCACTGAGCACCAGCCCTGCACCTGTCGTCATGCCACCGCCTCCTCACGCAGGGTCTTCGCGATCGGCAACGAGGCCGCGCGCCACGCCGGCCAGATGCCAGCAAGAATCCCGCAGATGACCAACATGCCGAGTGAGCGGAAGGCCGCACTCGGCTCGAACCGGAAGAACTCGAACGCCGTCGGGAGACCCGGGAAGGCGGCGAGGATGCCGTTCAGCCATTGCGCAGTGATGAGCCCGAGGCCGAGCCCGAGGATCGATCCCACCACGGAGAGTGCGACCCCCTCGGCCATCACCTGCGCGACAATCCGCCAGCGCGCGACGCCGATGGCCCGTAGCACGGCGAATTCACCAATGCGTTCGTTCACACTGACCGTGACGAGCGTGGTGACGAGTAGAAAACCCACGGCGAGCGAAACGCTTGCGAGAATGAAGGCGAGCTGACGGAAATACCCGAGGCGTTCGTCAACGAACTTCAGCGCCGCTTCGGTGGAGATGGCCGACATGCGAGGTTCGCTCGCCTCGATGCGTGCCGCGACCGCTTCGGCCTTTGCGCCTTCCCGCACCGCGACGAGCGCTACCGAAATGCGATCGGCGCGGTCGGGGCCGCCCATCGCTTGCAGCGTACGAAGCTGCACCGCGGTCGCCCGCTCGCCGCCGGAGAGCATCACGAAGCGTCCACGCCCGACGATCACCAAGGTGCGTGCACCGGTGAAGCGACGGAGCTGCGGGTCGTAGCCCGCGGCACCACGCACGCTGTCGCCAACGCCGAGTCCCGTGGCCTCGAGCATCGCGCCATTCCAGACCGTTTCGTCAGGAGCGACAAGGTCGCGCCCTTCGGCAATGATGTAGTCCGCTTGCTTCGTTGGGTCGATCCCCAGCGCGAACCCGGCGACAACGCTGTCGCCGCGTTCGACGAACAACTTGCCCCCCAGGACTGGGGCGACACTCACGACGTCCGGGTCGGCGGTGATCCGGGCAATCAGCTCCCCTGCCCCACCGATCGTTGCTTCGGAGTCGAATGGCATCGTGCCGCGCGGCGCGAGGCGCAGCTGGTAGGGCTGCTGCTCCAGGAAGCCGCGGAAGCTCTCGCGCATACCGCTGCCGAGCATCACCATGTTGAGCAACATCGATGAGGCGACGGCAACGCCCGCGGTCGTGAGCGCGGTGCGTGCGGCGCGGCGGGTGAGATTGGCGAGGGCCAAGCGCAGCATCATCGGCCGACGAGCTCCAGTGGCGGGCGCCGCACGAGTCGCTGCGCGGCGAGCAGCCCAGCCAGGACACCGAGTGCGAGGGAGAGCGTTGTCGCGAACAGGACGATCGCCGGCGTGACGATCGCGAACTTGAGTGGCGTGCTGTAGACGCCCTGATAATACCAGTTCACGATGGCCGACGCGAGGTAGCCGAAGGCGACGCCCATGGCCGAACCAATGAGCGAGACGAACGACGCCTCGAGCACCACCGCACGCACAATGGTGGAGCGCGAGACGCCGAGCAGGCGCAGGGCGCCGACATCGCGCCGGCGTTCATCGACCTTGAGGAGCGTGATGCAAAGGAGGAAGATGGCGCTCGCCACAATGGTGATGACGCCGATCGCCCGGTGAAACCGATTCACGACGCGAAAGGTCGCTGAGGTTTCGATCGCGACCTCGCTCGCGCGGTAGGCTTTGAAGCCGAAGGCGAGGCCGTTGATCTGCGCGACGGCCGAATCGAGCGCCCCGGGTGAGTCGGCCGTGGCGATCGCGAAGCGCCCGACGCGGTCACTTGCCCCGGTGAGTGTCTGCAGGTGATCGAGGTGGAGCCGCGCGCGGAACTCACTGCGGGCGACCTCGCTCGGGTCCGCGCTGCGCTCGGTGATGGCCGCGATCGTCACCGTGTCGCCGGGTGTGCCGGCGATGGGAGCGATGACCACACGATCGCCCACCGCCAGCCCCGCACGCGCGGCAAGCCGTGCATCGATGGCGATCGTGCGCCGCGACGCCTGTGCTGCGCCCACGGTGGGGACGAGCACAAGCGCCGCGAGCAGCGCCAGCAGGCGGCGATCAGCGGACAAAGACCCGATCCGCCGAATTCGTGCCCATCACCTGCTGGGCCCCGTCGACTTCCACCGTCAGCGGGCCGTCGAATGGGCCCCGCGCCACGATACGCACCCGCGCCCCGGGGCGAATCCCCAGCCCGTCGAGATAGCGCAGAAACTCCGGATCGCGGTCCGACATCCGCATCACGGTGGCCTGCGCCCCTGCCGCCAGATCGGCGAGCGAGCCCAGATGCGTCTCGTCGATCGTCCCGTCGGCAGCGGGAATGGGTGCGCCGTGCGTATCTTCCGTGGGGTTGCCGATCGACTCCGCCATCCGCGCGATCAATTGGTCGCTCGCGCCATGTTCCAATCGCTCGGCTTCCTCATGCACATCGTCCCAGCCAAAGCCGAGCCGTTGCACGAGATAGCTCTCAATGATGCGGTGCCGGCGAATGAGTTGGAGTGCGGCGAGGCGCCCGGCTTCGGTGAGTCGAGTGCCTTTGTAGCGCTCTGTTTCGACGAGCCCGAGGCGCGAGAGCCGCTGCACCATCCCCGTGACCGACGCCGGGGAAATGCGCAGGCGCGCCGCGATGTCGTTGGTGCCGGCGGCGTCCCCACGCTGCTCAAGTTCATAAATGACCTTGAGGTAATCCTCGGCCTGACCGGTCAGTGCGGGTGATGCAGGAAGTGGCGCGGGCATCAGAAGATTCCGTTGCGAACCGTTTGCACGAGCAGCCAGGCATTCAGCGAAGCGATCACGACGGCGACCGACCAGGCAAGGTACTTCAGCCAGGGCGCGTTCACGAACGCGCCCATCTTCGCGCGGTCGCTCGTGAATTGTACCAAGGGGACGACGGCAAAGGCGAGCTGGAAGCTGAGAATCACCTGCGAGAGCACCAACAGCGTCCCCGTGCCACGGTCGCCGTACTTGATGCTGACAATGACCGCCGGCACGATGGCAATGGACCGCGTGATCGTGCGCCGGAGCCACGGCTTGAGACGGAGATTGAGGAAGCCCTCCATCACGATCTGGCCCGCGAGCGTTCCCGTGAGCGTGGAGTTCTGGCCACTGGCCAGCAGCGCGACCGCGAACACCGCACTCGCCGCGCCCACGCCGAGCAACGGCGAGAGGAGCTTGTACGCGTCCTGGATCTCCGCGACCTCGGTGTTGCCTGTGGTATGAAAGGTCGCGGCGGCCACAATGAGAATCGCCGCATTGATGAAGAGCGCGAACGAGAGGGCGATCGTGGAATCGATGAAGGCGAACTTCACCGCCTCGCGCTTCCCGGGCTCGTCGAGGTTGTAGCTGCGCGTCTGCACGATCGAGCTGTGCAGATACAGGTTGTGTGGCATCACCGTGGCGCCGAGGATGGCGATCGCGATGTAGAGCTGCCCGCGATCGGTGAGGATCGAGCTCTGCGGAATGAATCCGCGCGCCACGCCGGCGAGATCGGGGCGCGAAATGATGATCTCAAAGAGCAAGCAGCCGCCGATGGTCGCCATCAAGATGATGATGATGGCCTCGAGCAGGCGGAATCCACGTTCCTGCAGCGCGAGGAGCAGCAGCACGTCCACGGCGGTGATGATGATGCCCCACGTGAGCGGAATCCCAAAGAGCAGTTGGAGCGCGATCGCGGTGCCGATCACCTCGGCCAAGTCGCAGGCGGCAATCGCGATCTCGCAGAGCACCCAGAGCATGAGTGCGACCGGCTTGGAATAGTGGTCGCGACAGGCTTGGGCGAGGTCCCGCCCCGTCACGATCCCCAGCTTGGCGGAGAGGCCCTGAAGCAGCACCGCCATCAGGTTCGAGAGCAGGATGACCGAAAGCAACGTGTAGCCGTAGCGCGACCCACCGGCGAGATCGGTGGCCCAGTTGCCCGGGTCCATGTAACCCACCGCGACCAGATACCCGGGGCCGGCGAACGCAAAGAGCTTCCGCCACCAGACGGCGTTGGGAATTGGGACGGTCCGGTACGATTCCGCGAGCGACGGTCTGGTGCGCGGGTACCGCCACCCCGGCTCGGACGGCTCGGGCAGAACGGGCGAGGGATCGGGGAGACTTGTCACGGACTCTAAGTTAGTGTATCCTAACTTACAGTCAAGCTCAAACAAAATGAATACTCCGCTCGCACTCATCCTCGGCATCCTCGTTGCGCTCCCCCTGGGGGGGCAACAGGCTCCGGCGCGCCCAGACTCCACTCGCCGACCCGCCCCCGGACGCGCCCCTGGGCCCGCCGCTGCGCGCACCCCCTCCGACTCGGCGCGCGCCATTCAGGCCGTGCAGGTCACCGCCACCCTGAGCGCCACCCGCGTGCTCGATGCACCCCAGCCCGTCGCCGTGATTGGCGGGGCCGAGCTCCGTCGAGCCCAGGGGGCCGCCGTCGGCGATGCCCTCGAACAGCTCCCCGGCGTGCGCTCCCTCTCCATGACCACCGGCATCGGCAAGCCCGTCATTCGCGGGCTCACGCACAATCGCATCGTCACCCTCGACAACGGCCAGCGCTCCGAGACGCAACAGTGGGGGCACGACCACTCGCCGAATGTCGAGACCGCGAACGCCGAGCAGATTGAAGTGATCAAGGGCCCCGCCAGCGTCCTGTACGGCAGCGACGCCCTCGGCGGCGTGGTGAACATTGTCGCCCCCGCGCTCGCGCAGGCGCGCGGCGAGCCCGCGTTCCTTCGCGGCCGTCTCACCACGGCGTACAACACCAATGTGATGGGGCCCGACGCGACCCTCAGTCTCGATGGTGCGCGCGGCGGACTCGGCGCGCGGCTCGCCCTGACTGGGCGCACCACCGGCGACATGCGCGCGCCGCGCGGCGTCCTCGCGAATACCGAGAACGAGACCGCGCATCTCGATGCCAGCCTCGGATGGACCGGCGCCGAGAGCAAGATCGCGGTGCGCTATTCACAGCGCGCCGAGCGCATTGAGATCTTCGATGATCCCATCGCCGTGCCGGGCTACACCGGCTATCAGCGGCTCTCCACGCAGCGCGGCACCTTCGAGGCACAACGCCCGCTCACCGCGCACACGCGGATCCAGACGCAACTCGGGCTTGAGCGGAACTTCCGTCGCGAGTACGGCGCGGCCGAGGCCGCGGACATCGCACTCGGGCTGCTGATCACCAGCGCGACCGGTTTCGTGCATCTGCATCACGAGGCGCTTGGCCCGTTCAGCGGCGGCACCTTCGGGGTGTTTGCGATGGACAGCCGCTTCGAGAAGCGCGGCACGCAGACGTTGATCCCGAACTCGCGGTCGCAGAATCTTGCCGTGTATGCGCTCGAGCATCTCGAGCGTGGCCGCGTACGCGCCACGTTGGGCGCACGCTGGGACGTGCGCGATCTCGCGGTGGAGAATGACGCCGTCCTCGGACTCAGCGCGCAGTCACAGCGGCATCAGGCGATCACCGGCAGTGCGGGACTCTCGTACCGCCTCACGCCCTTCGCCTCGCTCGTGACCAGCGTTGGGCGCGGCTTCCGTGCCCCCGGCGCGCCGGACCTCTTTGCCAATGGCTACCACGAGGGGACGCGCGCCTTCGAGCGCGGCAATCCCTCGTTGCGGGTGGAGACATCGCTCAACACCGACCTCGGGGTGCGCATTGAGAGCGCGCGCGTGAATGGCGAGGTGAGTGTCTTCAACAACGCGATCGACGACTACATCTACCTTCGCCCCTTCGGCACGGGCGGTGCGACCTTCGATTCACTGGAAGTCGTGCAGGGAAATGCGTTGCTGCAGGGGGCCGAGGCGCGGGTGGCGTGGCGTGCGCTGCCGTGGATGACGCTGCAAGCGACCGGCGACATCGTGCATGGAACGAATCGCGCGCTCGATGTGCCGCTCACTTTCGTGCCGCCGCCGCGTGTTGTGCTCGGCACGCGGCTCGAGCGCGCACGGATCGGTTCGGTCCTGATGCGCCCCTGGGTGAGTGTGCAAGGGGAGCGGAATTGGCGGCAGACGCGGATCGATCCGCGCGATGTTGCGCCGCCGGGCTATGCGCTGTGGAACCTCGGCACGGGTGGGACTGTGCTGGCGGGCGGGCGTGTGTTCATTGTGGATGTCGCGATGCGAAACGCGTTCGACATGCGTTTCCGGAGCTTCATGAGTCGGTATAAGGAGTTCGCCGATGGGCCGGGGCGGATGGTGGTGGTGCGGGTGACGACGGAGTTCTAGGGCGGAGCCTTCAGCGGCGACGGCAGGGGCACGGCATCCGGGGTCAACCATAGCGCCAAAGTCCCCCACGACGGCTCAGTAGATTCCGGAGCGCGAGGCGGGCCGAACCCCCGGCCCCCCTCGCGGATAGATTGGGAGCGTGCACGCGCCCCGCACTTCTCTCGCTCCGCCCTCGACATGTCCGTCGTTCAAGATCTGATCCACCTCCTCGAGCTCGAACCACTCGAGCACAACATCTACCGCGGCACCAACCGCGACGTCGGCACGGGCCGCGTCTTCGGCGGCCAGGTGTTCGCGCAGGCGCTCGTCGCCGCGCGGCGCACCGTCCCCGACGCGCGCGAAGCGCACTCGGTGCATGGCTACTTCCTCCGCGAGGGAGACACGCGCGCCCCGATCGTCTTCTTTGTCGACCGTCCGCGCGACGGGAAGAGCTTCACCTCGCGTCGCGTCACGGCCATCCAGCATGGCGAAGCGATCTTCCATCTCTCGGCATCCTTCCACTTAGTGGAGCCGGGGATGGACCATCAGATCGATATGCCCGAGGTGCCTCCGCCGGAGGACTGCCCCGAGGAACTCGACATCATCCGCGCCAACGCCGATCGGATCCCCGAGCCGCTGCGGGCGATCATCACGCAGGACCGCCCGCTCGATATCCGACTGATCACGCCGAGCGATCCCTTTCGGAAGCGCGAACCGATGCCGGCCACGGAAGTGAAGCGGCAACTCTGGTTCCGCATCCGTGAGCGGATTCCTGATGCCTTGATGATCCATCACGCGGTGCTCGCGTATGCGTCGGACTACGGCTTCCTGCCGACGGCGCTGATGCCGCATGGCGTCTCCTTCCGCGATCCGCGGTTGATCATTGCCTCGCTCGATCACACGATCTGGCTGCATCGCCCCTTCCGTGCGGACGAGTGGCTGCTGTACACAAGCGAGACCCCATCGGCCTTCGGGGCGCGTGGCTTCGTGCGTGGGCAGGTCTTCACGCAGGCCGGTGTACTGGTGGCGAGCGTCGCGCAGGAAGGATTGATCCGCTTGCGGGACGCGCGGTGACGCCGGAACTCGCACAGGGCATCGCCTTTTTCGTCGTCTTTCTCTTCTCGACGACGCTGCACGAGGCGGCACACGCGTGGGCCGCGCTCAAGGGCGGCGACGACACCGCGTATCTTGGCGGGCAGGTCTCGCTCGATCCCATTCCGCACATTCGGCGCGAGCCGTTCGGGATGTTGATCCTCCCGCTCATCACGTCGGTGACGATGGGCTGGCCCTTCGGCTACGCGAGTGCGCCGTACGACATGCGCTGGGCGCGGACACATCCCAGACGCGCGGCGTTGATGGCGCTCGCCGGACCGGGAGCGAATCTGCTGCTATTGGGTGTCGCGTTCATCGCGCTGCGCATCGGCGCCTCGATGGACCTCTTCGTGCCGCCGGAGCGCGCCACCTTCGGTGTGCTGACCGCCACCGAGGCGAGTGCGGCGTGGGACGCGGCCGGTCGGTTGTTGAGCATCGTGTTCTCGCTCAATCTCCTGCTCTTCGTGTTCAACCTGCTGCCGGTGCCGCCACTCGATGGAAGTGCGGCCATCACGCTCTTGATGTCGAAGAAGGTGACGCTCCGGTATCAGGAGTTGATCTGGGGCTCGCCGATGCTGGGCTTTCTCGGGATCTTTGTGGCGTGGCAGCTCTTTCCGGCGGTGTTCGGACCGGTGTTCACGGCGGCGATCTCGCTGATCTATCCGGGCGTGAGCTACACCTGATCTGTCACGCCACGCGGTCGCGGCGCGAACTTTTCCCAGAGCACCCAACTCACCAGCCACCCAAGTCCCGCGGCGAACACCGTATCGCTCAGAAAGTGCGCGCGCGCGAACACCCGCGTCACTCCGCACCCGGCAGCGAGCACATACCCCACCCAGCGCGCGCGCGGAAAGAGCCGCGCCAGCATCGCCGCGCCACCAAAGGCCACTGCCGTATGCGACGACGGGAACGCCAGCCCTGCCCCGCTCCACGTGCGCTCATCCCACGGCCGGAATCCGTACACGCCATCGTTCAGCGCCGGACGCTCTCGACGCACCACGATCTTCATGATCTCCGCCGCCGCCCCGGCGAGCATTGGACTCCAGAACAACAACCAGCCGCGCCGCCGCGCCGTCGCACGCGCGAAGTCATCACCACTCGTCGTGAGCCCGACCGCGAGCGCAAGCGCCACCCAGGTGCCCGCGAAGCCCATCACGCGCAACAAGCGGCCGAGGTCCGTATTGTAGACGTCCGGTGCGTTGAGGTACGTATAGAACGTCGAGTCAGCAAGCATCGCCACCGCGGTCGCGGCGATCGTAACGGCCAGCGCGATCCACGCGCTGCGCCCGGTCGCAGTGCCGCTCATCGCCAGATCTCCGCAAAGGTCGAGAGGATGCGCTCTGTCATCCCCCACACGGTGTAATCACCCAACTGAAAGGCATCCACGCGCATCGAGAAGTCGCGCACCCGCACGGTGGTGTTCACGCGCGCCGTGGGATGAAACAACGCACCCACGCGGACCCAGCGATACGCCGCCACTTCATCGCTCGGGACGAGTGCCGGGACGTCGCGCACGACGCACACATAGGGCCGCACGATGATCGGCGGCAGCACCGGTGTGCGCGGACGCAGTTCGTCGAGCGCGCCGAGCACAACGCCATGCCGGCGCACATCCAGCCCGAGTTCTTCGATCGTCTCGCGCACGGCCGTCTCCTCGAGCGAGGCATCGACCAGTTCAACGCGTCCGCCCGGAAGCCCGATCTGCCCGCTCCACGGATCGCCCTCGCGCTGGGCGCGACGGATCAACAGGAGTTCAAGATCATCGCCACCTTCCGCGACCCGTAGCACGAGCGCGACCGCGGCTTCCTTGAACGGTTCATCGCGTTCCGCGAGCGCGGGCACGCGACCTTCCATCGCACGCTGAATGCGCGCGACCGCGGCGTCATGCGAAGGCATAGCGCGCCGCCGGAGTCAGATCAGTCCGCGACCGGGCCGCCGTGATCCATCCACGCCATCCAGCCTCCGGCCATCGAACGCACATTCGTGTAGCCCATGTTCTGCATCGCATCGGCGGCAAGGGCCGAGCGATTGCCGCGTGCGCAGTAGACCACAATCTCCGCGTCGCGCGGAGCGACCGCGGCAATCTCTGCCTCGATCACGCCGAGTGGCACGAGCTTCGACCCGGGAATGATCCCGAGGTTGGTCTCTCTGGGTTCGCGGCAATCGACAAGGATCGGGGCGCCGGGGGCGCCGAGCGTGGTGGCGACCTCGGCGACGCCCACCTCACGGATGCGCGTCTTGGCCTCGGCGATGAGTTCGGCTGGGGATTTTTCAGTCATAGTTCTCAATGTACCCTCCCCTCGGGATGGCGTGAAGCGACATCTTATACAGATGTCACTCACGCTCCAGGTCCTCCTCGCCCTCCTTGCCGGTCTTGGCCTTGGTCTGGGGATCGCGGGCTCTGACTCCGTCGCCGCGCAGACGACGCTCGCCATCTTGGGCCCCATCGGGACGCTGTTCATCAATGCCATTCGGATGACCGTGATCCCGCTCGTGGTGTCGTCGCTGATCGTCGGGGTGACGGCTGCGCCGGACCCCAGCGCGGTGGGCCGGATCGGGGCGAGGTCGTTGTTGATCTTCGTGGTGGTGTTGAGCTTGGCCTCGGGATTCGGCGTGCTGCTCGGCGTCCCCCTGCTCGCGGCCTTCCCGCTGGATCCTGCGGCTGTGGAGGCGTTGCGCGCGAGCGCGGCGAGTGCCGGCGAGACTGCGACGGCGGGTGCGGCGAGCGTGCCGACGCTCAGTAAGTGGATTGTGGACCTCGTGCCGGCGAATCCGATCAAGGCGGCGGCTGATGGGGCGATGCTCCCGCTGATTCTGTTCTCCGTGCTCTTTGCGGTGGCGTTGACGCGCGTGAGCGGCGAGCGGAAGCTCGCGGTGGTGAATGTGTTCGGGGGAATTCAGGACGCCTCGCTGATTCTCGTGCGGGCGATTCTCGTGATGGCGCCTGTTGGTGTGTTTGCGCTCGCCGTGCCACTCGCCGCCAAGATGGGCTTTGCGGCCGCTGGTGCGTTGGCCAGCTACATCGTGATCGTCAGCGGGATCTGCCTGCTGTTCATGGGATTCGTGCTGTATCCCGCGGCCGTACTGCTGGGCAAGATCTCATTGCGGGAGTTCGCTGCGGGCGCGCTCCCGGCGCAGGGGATCGCGTTCAGTTCGCGGTCGTCGCTCGCCGCTCTGCCGGCGATGTTGGAGAGCGTGAAGGAGACGCTCAAGTTGCCACCGGTGATCGGAGCGTTCTTCATTCCGCTCGCTGCGAGCATGTTCCGTGCGGGGGCTGGCATCGGGCAGACGGTCGGCGTGCTCTTTCTGGCGAAACTGTACGGAGTGGATCTCAGCACGGCGCAGTTGCTGACGATTGCCGTGACGAGTGTCATTACCTCGTTCAGTGTGCCTGGAGTTCCTGGGGGATCGATTCTGATCATGATTCCTGTGCTCATGGCCGCGGGCATTCCCATTGAAGGGATAGGTATCCTGCTGGGCGTCGACACGATTCCCGACATGTTTCGCACGACCACGAATGTGACTGGGCACATGGCGGCGTCCGTGATCCTGGCGCGGGGCGAGCGCGGCGCGTCCGCTTCCCGCGCGGCGCCGTCGGCTGCGGGACGTGGGGGGCGCGATGCGTGAACACTGGGCCGCCCTACTCGCGGTGGCGATCTGGGTCGGTGCGATCATCCGTTTGGTGGTACGGTTCCTCGGCTCGAAGCGGCTCGATCAGTATCCCGCGACGAGCGCCAGAGATGCCCCGCTCGTGAGCGTCGTGATTCCCGCGCGCAACGAGGCGAAGAACATCGCGCGGTGCTTGGAGAGCGTGCTCGCCACGACGTATCCGACGGTGGAAGTGATCGTCGTGGACGATCACTCGACGGACGGTACGGGGGAGATCGCACGCGCGATCGCGCTCAGGGATGTCGAGAAGGGATCCGGCGTCTCGCGGGTGCGCGTGATCGACGCGCCTCCTCTTCCGGCCGGATGGTTCGGCAAGCAGTGGGCTTGTCACTCGGGTGCTGCGCTGGCCAATGGGACGTTGCTCTGTTTTGTGGACGCCGACACGACGCATGGCACGGAGTTGCTCGCGCGCAGCGTGAATGCGATGCGCCTGCGTGGCGCCGCGCTTTTCACGGTGGCCGGACACCAGGAGATGGGGTCGTTCTGGGAGAAGGTGATCCAGCCCTTCATGTTCGTCATTCTCCTTGGGCGCTATGGTGGCCTCGAGACGATGAGTCAGTCGACGGACCCCTACGCGAAGATCGCCAACGGACAGTTCATGTTGATCAGTCGTGCGGCGTATGACACAGCGGGTGGGCATGTCGCGGTGAAGGCGCACGTGGCCGAGGATCTGCGGATGGCGCAGCGCTTCACTGAGCTCGGACTTCCTTCGCATCTGGTGCTCGCACGTGACCAGATGACGACGCGTATGTACACCTCGCTCAGTGAGATTCGGCGAGGCTGGGGGAAGAATGTCTATGCGGGCGGGCGCGATGCCGTGCGGCTCAATGCCGTCACGCGGCGGCTGCTGCCGTGGGTATTTCCGCTCCTGCCTCTGCTGCCGTTGCTACCGCTGTTCGTCGCGGCGCTGGCCTGGCTCGGCGTCGCGGGAGAGGAGGCACTGATCTTCGGCGCGATCGGGAGCGCGGTGAACATGGTGTTCTGGATGGGGGCGTATCGGTATGCGCGTCTCAACCCTCTGTGGGGGTTGATGTATCCGGTGGCGGCGTTCGTGCTCGCGTTCATTTTCGGCGAAGCCGCGTGGCGCGGCAGCAGGGTGGAGTGGAAGGGACGCGATTACATCTCGGAGAGTGCGCAGTGAGTGGAGTGTCTGGAAGTGATCGCGTGCCGTTCGCTGTGCTGTTCGATCTCGATGGGACGTTGGTGGATTCGATCGGGCTCCTGGTGACGAGCATGGAGTTCGCCTTCGATGGTCGCACGCGGCGCCCGCCCGTGGATGAGTGGGTGGCGATGATCGGGACGCCGCTCGATGCGATGCTGTCCAACTGGGCAGATGGTCCCGAGGATGTGCAGGCGCTGCGGGCGCGGTATCGGGAGTTCCAGTTCGCGAATCATGATGCCATGACGCGCGCGTATCCCGGGAGCGTCGACGCGGTGCGCGCGTTGCACGCCGCGGGTCATCCGCTGGCCGTGGTGACGTCGAAGCTCGAGGTGGGGGCGCGGCGTTCGCTCAAGTATGTGGGGATCGAGGAGTGTTTTGCGGCGGTCGTTGGGATCGATCATACCGCGCGACACAAGCCTGAGCCCGATCCCGTGCTGCATGCGCTGTCGCTGCTCGGCGTGAGTGCTGCCCGCGCGGTGTTTATCGGCGATTCGACGCATGACATGCACGCGGGGCGTGCGGCGGGGGTGACCACCGCGGCCGCGTTGTGGGGGCCGTACGACCGAGCGCAGTTGGAGACGGCGTCGCCGAATCATTGGTTGGACGAGATGGAGCAGGTGGTCGGGCTGGTGGAGCGGTTGGCGCGGTGAGGTGGGCAGACGGGGTCCACAGAACCGACGTCCGCTCACTGGGCTCAGCGTGACGTTACGGCGCAGCCCACCAGACCAACGTCGCCCAGTGCACGTCCCAGTCCGCACCGGAGCCAGCCGGCGCCGGCCCGATATGTATCGCTCGCGCGTTCCAGAGCCCGTTGCCGCGAATCTCCACGGAGAAGTCTCCGTGAGCGTCCGTCACGAAGGGCACCTCGTGATCCGCGCGCTCCGAGTGCACCGCCGCCGCAACACTGACGTGGCCGCGCGCGTTCGCGAGCGGCGTGCCTTGAAATAGCATCCGCAGGCGCAGCGTATCACCGACGCGGGCGGCGGACGGATCCGACAATGGAACGAACTCGAGCGGATGCCCAGCGCGCCGCGAGAAGACGCGGGGGGCGGCCGTTCCTACCTCGAGGAGCGCCTTCGCGTACTTGGCATAGCGACGCGTGATGCTGTCCGTCGGCAGAAGCCCCTGCTGTTCGTAGCGCGCGAGCGCCTCCGGCGCGCCCTCGATAACGAGATATCGCCGAAAGCTCTCGGGAGATTCGCGCAAGGTTCGAGGACGCAGGGCGACAGCCACCAACGCTTGCCCCGGCTCCTCGGGACGGTGCGAAAGCTGGAGCGAGGTGCCACCGACCACGACGCCGGAGATCGGGCGCGCACCACTCGCCGTGATGATCTGAGCACTCGCGACGCGATCGGGAGTGACCGCGCTCAATGTCGTTGGGAACTCGCTGCTGGTCTGGCCGCGTACCCTGACCTCCGTGCCTAGCGCCGTCCGGAAAGACACAGGCACGAGCCAGAAGTCGTGCGAGAGCAACGGGGTCACGCCCACCAGCGCGAGCAGGAGCGCGACCACAAGCGTGGGCAGAATCGGAATCCTGAGCAGACGACGAGCCATCGGTGGACGATTCCTGAAAGAGGTGATTACAGCGCGGAAGGCTTGCGGCGGCGGGAGAGCGCTCACGGCGTGATCACGGCGCGGTCACGCGCACCGCGTTGGAGAGAATCGACGGGACGATCGCGACGCCGTTGAGCGTGGCGTTGGCGAAGCTGCCACTCAACAGCCCCGTACTCGTGATGATATCGAACGCATTGCCGGTGGTCGGAGTGAATCCGCCGAACAGGCCGACCGTGAGGGAGCCGCCCACGACGGCGGTGCTGCTCACGGTGAGGCGCCCGTACTGCGTGCCCGCGGTGAGCCCGCCAACGCTGGAGGTGATGGCCCCCGTGCTGAGGAGCGTACCGGTGAGCGTGAGCGTGCCAGCGGTGCCCGGGAAGAGTTGGAGGGCGCCCTGATTGTCGAGCGCCGCCGCAAGGATACGCGCGGCCGTGGGCGTGGTGCCGGTGGCGCGCAACTGCCCAGTGGACGC
>ENA-ORBV01006186-ORBV01006186.1-microbial-mat-metagenome-genome-assembly--contig:-NODE-6186-length-21309-cov-4.454361_pt1 | contig 21309 bp, 15 predicted proteins | sample MGYA00237777_ERZ505514 | MGnify/ENA primary metagenome ERZ505514 (study PRJEB26160, sample SAMN06269048) | microbial mat metagenome | isolation source: Oligotrophic lake microbial mat | place... | reverse complement strand
AGACAGCGCCGTTACCGCAGCCGGCGATTCCGACGGCTGAGATTTGCCGGGACCTTCCCTGAGTGCAGTGCCTCACCGCCGCCGCGGCGGCACGCCAGGTCGCGCCGGCATCCCGCTCCACCCATCCCGCCTGCGGACGCTGCACCGGCACCGCCCTGGAGGCGACGGCGATGGTCCGTCCGCTCGTGTCAAAAAGCGCCGCCTTGATCAGCGTGCTGCCGATGTCGAGTCCAAGCAAAAGGGTCATCGGGGGGTGCGGTGCTCGAAGCGGGAGTCGCCACGGGCGAGAGGCTGGGCGAGGCCGTAGAGGCAGCCGGGGAAGGGGTCGGAAACGAGAAGTGAAGGATCCCGCAAACGCAGGCACACGATGTGCAACGGGGTTTTCTAATAAAGAATCAATTTAGCACTTGTTCCACGAATCAATCACTGGTTGATTAGTCAAGCAACGAAAATATCCCCTTGTTTTTGGCAGTTCCGCTGGGTTGTCCGCAAGCTGGGTCTTGCCGGTTCTCACCACCCGCTTTTCTTTCTCCTTCAGTCCCTTCTTTCCCTATGCCCGCGTCCCCTCTTCTCGGACAAACTGCACTCGTAACAGGAGGTGCCAAAGGTTACGGTGCCGGAATCGCCGAAGCCCTCCGCGCCGAAGGTGTTCGTGTTTGGATCACCGGACGTGATGAAGCTGCCCTGCGAAAGACGGCCGCCGCGCTTGATGTCGCCTGGATTCGGGCGGACGCCACTGAGCCGAAAGATTGGGATCGCGCCCTCGAAACCGTCCTCGGAGCGGCCGGGCGCCTCGACATCCTGGTGAACAATGCCGGCGGTGGGGTGAAGATCGCGGCAACCGAGGAGCAGACGGATGCCAGCATTGCCTCGGTGATTGCGTTGAACCTCACCGGCGTGATCTGCGGTTGCCGGCGGGTGGCCGCCATCATGCGAAAGCAAGGGTCCGGAATCATCGTGAACATCTCCAGCGTCGCCGGCCATCACGCGTGGCCAACCTGGGGCGTTTATGGTGCGGCGAAAGCCGGCCTGAATCACTTTTCAAAATCCCTCTTTCTGGAACTGCGTCCCCATGGCGTGCGCGTCACCACGGTCACCCCGTCCTGGGGAGCGACCGAATTCACCGATGCCGCCGGGCTTGGGCCGCGCGATGCCGCCACGCTCGCGAAATGCATCAAGCCGGCCGAACTCGGCCGTCTGGTGGCGGAACACTGTGCGCTTCCGGCCCATCTTTGCGTGCAGGAAACCATTCTCTGGCCCATGGTCCAGGAAGTGAGCCCGCTTTGACCCATCACCCTTCCACCCGCTCCCCCCGGCATGAGTTCCGCCCGTGATTTCGACCTCGTGGTGGTTGGCGCCGGTTCCGGAGGCTTTGGAGCCGCGCTCGCTGCTTCCCGCCAGGGCTGCCGGGTCCTGTTGATTGAGAAATGCGACTCGCTCGGCGGCAATGCCGCTCGCGGCGGGGTCAACAACTGGGAGCCCGGGGTGGGAGGCACGGGGATTCCGTTTGAGCTCTACAAACGGCTCCGGCGCACGCCGCTTGCGATCGGCATCTACTCGTTTGGCCGGCACCGCGCCTGGCAGGGCCCGGAGGTGGATCCGGTGTTCCCCGGGGGCGAACTCGTGATCGACCCGTCCCGGCGCTACGTCGACTCGCTCCGCCGTTTTGGCGCCCCGCCGCTCGCCCAGGCCGAGGTCTTTCGCCGGGAACACTGGCACGGTGTGCCCTACGAGCCGGAGGTGTACGCGGCCGGGATGGAGGCCATGCTCGCAGAGACCGGCCGCTGCACCGTTTGGAAGAACACGGCGTTCACCGGTGCAACGGCGGAGGGAGGATGTATCAAAACGATCACCACGAGCTCCGGGGAAACGGTTTCGGCGGGGTTTTTCGTTGATGCGACCGCGGACATCCTGCTCGCCCGGCACTTTGGCTGCCGCACCTCACTCGGCCAGGAGCCCCGCGCGCGCTACGACGAGGTCAGTGCCCCCCGGGAACCGACGGACCGACTCAACGGAGCGACGCTGATCTACCGCGTCAGCCGGCGCGGCAAGTCAGCGCCGGGCATCGATCCCCGGCCGCCCGGCATTCCCGAGACTTGCTGGTGGTCCGAGAAGTTTCCGATTGCCGCCTGCACGCAGTATCCAAACGGTGATTTCAATATCAACGCCCTGCCGGTCATGGCCGGACGCGAAGCTCATGACCTGGGCTTTGCCCGCGCCTATGCGGAGTGCCACCGGCGGATTCACGCACACTGGCACCACTTCCAGTCGGTATTTCCCGAATTTCAGGCGTTCCGTCTCTCGTGGATCGCGCCTGGCCTGGGGGTGCGCGAGGGTCCGCGCCTGGTCGGTCGCCATGTGCTGACGGAGCACGATCTCATTGCCGGGATCTCCCGGCAGACGCATGCGGACCTGATCGCGCTGGCCGATCACGCCAAGGACACCCATGGCGCGGACACCGGTCGCGCGGGGTGCGGCGAGCTCACGGAGCCCTACGGCGTGCCTTTCCGCTGCCTGCTCCCGATCGAGTTGGACAACCTCGCCGTCGCCTGCCGAGGCGCGAGCTTTTCGTCGGTCGCGGCCTCGAGTTGCCGCCTGTCCCGCACGATGATGCAGCTTGGCCAGGCCGCCGGCACCGCGGTGGCCCTCGCGAGGGCTCAGGGCCTGACCGTACTCGCCGAGGTCGATCCGCAGGCGCTGCGCGCCCGGCTGACCGAGGCGCGGGTCGAGCTCACGTGGCCCCGAACGCCCGAAATGCTCGACTACCTCAGCCGGGAAGAGGACTGATTCCCGCATGATCCTTCCTTCCCGAGCGTCGGTCCTCGCGTCTCTTGCCGGCCAGCCGGACGTTGACGTTCTGGTGGTCGGGGGCGGCATCAACGGGGCCGGGATGTTGCGTGAATTGGCGCTGAATGGGGTGCGGGCGCTCTTGGTGGACCGGGAGGATTTTGCGGCGGGAGCGACGTCGGCGTCGTCGCGCATGATTCACGGCGGCTTGCGTTACCTGGAAAACGGCGAGCTCCGCCTCGTCCGCGAATCGCTCCGCGAGCGCGACCGTCTGCTTCGGCTCGCGGCCCATGCCGTGCGGCCGCTGCCCACCACCATCCCGATTTTTTCGCGCTGGTCGGGGTTCGGGAATGCGTTGACCCGCTTTTTTGGCGGTCGCGGCCAGCCTGCGGCCCGCGGTGCCGCGCTCGTCAAGATCGGTCTGACGCTCTACGACGTGCTGACCGCGCGCCGGCGGGTTTTGCCGCCCCATCATTTCACCTCGCGCAAGATCGCCCTGCAGGAACGTCCCGAACTTCACCCGGGCATTGTCTGCACGGCCACGTACCAGGATGCGCAGGTCGCCCTGCCCGAGAGGCTTTGCCTCGAGCTGATCGACGACGGCTGCGCGCTGCCTGCGGGGGTGCTTGCCATCAACTACTGCGGGGTTGTTCGGAGTGAAGGGAATTCCGTGATCCTGCGGGACGAGCCGGGCGGCCGGGAACTGGCCGTTCGGCCTCGCGTGGTGGTGAACGCCACCGGTGGCTGGATCGATTTCGCGAACGCGGCTTTGGGAGAGCGCACCCGCTGGATTGGCGGCACCAAGGGATCCCATTTGGTGATCGACCATGCCGGTCTGTTCGCCGCCTGCCGCAACGAGCAGCTTTACTACGAAAACGCCGACGGTCGGATTTGCATTTTCTTTCCGGTGAACGGCCGGGTGCTCGTCGGCTCCACCGATATCCGGGTGGAAAATCCCGACGATGCGATCTGTGACGAAAAGGAAGTCGACTACCTGCTGGAAAGCGTGCGCACGGTTTTTCCTGCGATCCGCCTTGGGCGGGAGCACGTGATTTCACACTTTTGCGGGGTGCGTCCTCTCCCGGTGAGCGAGGACGGCTTCACCGGCCGGATCAGCCGTGACCACTCCTGTCGGACACTGCAGCCGGCACCGGGACGGCCCTGGCCGGTTCACGCCATGATCGGCGGAAAGTGGACCACCTTTCGTGCGTTTTCCGAACAAGTGACCGATCGGGTGCTCGCCGACCTCGGGCGCAATCGGATCGCCTCCTCCGCCGAACTTCCCATCGGTGGCGAACCCACACCCGATGCGCACGACGAGGCGGCGCTCCGCCGCATCGTGCGCGACGAAGCGGTTGTCCACCTGGAGGACCTGCTGCTGCGACGAACGGCGCTGGGCCTGTACGAACGCCTCTCCTCCGCCCGGATCTCCACTCTGGCCGGCATTTGCGCGGAGGTGCTGGGCTGGGACCCCGCTCGTCTGGCCCGCGAAGAGGATCGCACCCGCTGCCTGCTCGTCGAGCGTCATGGCGTCCGCCTCGAACCCCTTTCCTCCCATGTACAACGCCCATAAAGTCCGCCTCAACCGTTTCCTTGGTGTCGATGGCCGCTGCCTCGACGTCGCCATTGACCACGGAGTGTTCAATGAGTTCGCCTTCCTCGATGGACTCGAGGATGTATCCGCCGTCGTGCAGTCGCTCGTCGCCGCCGGGCCGGACGCGATCCAGATGAATGTGGGCCAGGCTGACGTGCTTCAGTCCATCCCGGGCGCCCGCAAACCCGCCTTGGTCCTGCGAACCGACGTGGGCAACCTCTACAACGCCGTGACCCACCGGGTGATGTTCAATCAGCTGGTGCACTGGGATGAACCGATCATCGGCGCGTTGAAACTCGATGCCGCCTGCGTGGTCTGCAACCTCCTGTTGATGCCGGGCGAGCCGGATCTGCACCGGCAGACGACGCTGAACGCCGCGCGCCTCCGGGTGGAGTGCGAGAAGTATGGCATGCCCCTGATGATCGAGCCGCTGGTTCTCAAACCCAATGAAGCCCGGGGCGGGTATCAGGTGGATGGAAACAAGAAGCTGATCATTCCGCTGGTGCGCCAGGCCCGCGAGCTCGGTGCGGATGTGATCAAGGCGGACCCCACCGAGCATGCCGAAGATTACCATGAGGTGGTCCAGGCCGCGCGCTGCCCGATTCTGGTCCGTGGTGGTGGCAAGAAGCCGGTGGAAACCGTTTTCGCAGAGGCCGCCTCTTACCTCGCCCAGGGCGCTCACGGCCTGGTTTATGGCCGCAACATCTACCAGCACCCCAACCCCGCCCGGATTGTCGCCGCCTTCATGGCGATGATTCATCAGGGCGCCGACGCCTCCCGGGCCCTGGCGATTTACCAGGACGGTGCCTGAGCGCTCGCTGCCTTCACGGACCCACCCCAGTCCCATGCCCACTCCTCCGACCCCGCCTCCCGCGGACGGCACCATTGCCTTGCGGGACAAGCTGATTTTTTCCACGGGCGGAGGACTGCAGCAGTTCGCCAATACTGCGCCCCACTACCTCGCGAATCCGATCTTCAATCTCGCCCTGGGCATGAATCCGGTGCTCATCGGCGTCGTCCTCGCGATCGCCCGGTTGTGGGACGCGGTGACCGATCCGCTGGTCGGGAATTTGTCTGACAATACCCGCACCCGCTGGGGACGCCGCAAGCCGTTCATGGTGGCGGGGGCGATCCTCATGGGGGTGAGTTTCGCGGCCATGTGGTGGCTGCCGCGGGAGGCCGGGCAGTCGTTCTATTTTGGTTATTTTCTTTTCAACATCCTCGCGTTTTATACCGGAGTGACGCTCTTTGCGGTGCCTTGGAACGCGCTCGGTATCGAGCTGACGAGCGATTACAACGAACGTACGAGCCTCTTCGCCTACGCCGGAGTCACCCACAAGGTCGTGGGTTTCACCACCGGCTGGCTCTACCCGCTGACGCAGATTGCCGTCTTCCAGGATGTGCTCGAGGGCGCGCGGGTGGTGGGCTGTGTCTGCGGCAGCCTGCTCACCGCCGTCTGCCTGTTCACGGCCCTCAAGTTGAAGGAACCGCCGCCCCGGGTCGTGCCGATTGCCCAGCGAAATCGGGAGCCTTTTCTGAGAGCGATGAAAGTGGTGCTGAGCAACCGGGTGCTTTTGCTCTTCTCGGCCGCCTGCCTGATCACGATGACGTCGCTGACCACCGTCTCGAGCCTCGGGCTCTACATTAACATCTATCACATCTTCGAGGGCGACAAAGTGGCGGCTGCGACGATGATGGGCATCTGGGGAACGACCTTCAACGCGGTGGCGCTGGCCTCGATTCCGGGAGTCATGTGGCTCGCCCGGCGGGTTGGCAAACATCAGGCCATCATGATCGCGCTCGGCATGGTCAGCGTTTCGGCGGTGCTCAAATTTTTCCTCTATACACCGGCCGCGCCTTTTCTGCAGCTAAGTGTGGCGCTGTTGCACGCGCCGGGCCTTGCCGCCTACCTGGTTCTGGTTGGGTCGATGACCGCTGACATCGTGGACTACGATGAGTCGCTCAACGGCCGGCGTCGGGAGGCTCTGATCGCCGCCGCCAATGGTTGGATCACCAAGATGGGGATCTCGCTTTCGTTCATCTTCGCCGGTCTGGTGCTAAGCGTCACCGGATTCGATGCCGGTCTGGGGAACAATCAGCCTCCGGGGACCGTACTCTGGATGCGTCTGCTCTTCTGCGCGATTCCGGCGTGCGGCACTCTGACCGCCCTTGTGATCCTCAGCCGCTACCCTCTGACGCGGCACCGGGTAGAGCAGATCCAGGCCACGCTGGTGCGGAACCGGAGCAAGGAGTGAGGGTGGCGTAAGGCGGAGAGAAAACACAGCCTCGTCTTAAATCGCCCAGAATTGCTCTCGCCCCCGCTGTAGGTGGCCTCGCTGAGGCCGCGGGGACGCACATCGCGGTGACTATCCGGAGGGCGGAGGGCGGGACCGAGCGGTCCCGTCGCGGCCTTCCCGCGTACGCGGGACCACCTACAACGGATGGTGTTTGAGAGAATCGGTCTGAGGCCCGCTGTAGGCGGCCTCGCTGAGGCCGCGGGGGTGGGCGTCGAGCAACCGAGCAGGCCCGCCTACCAGGACTTGGTGAGTGTCAGCTTCATCGTCCGTGGATCGAGGGGACGCCAGAGGCCTATGCCCGCGTTTCCGGCAACGGTGCGCTTGTCGAAGAGATTACCGACCGCCAGGGCAAGGCTGAGTCCCTTTGCGAGTCCATAGTTCGCGTTCACGTTGTAGTACTCGTAGGCAGGGATTTTCTGGGTTGTGGCCGAGGTGGCGAGCGGGCGGTCACCGGAGTGGATGACACTGCCGCCGATGGAGAGCCCACCATGGTTCCCGACCGCGGGCCACTTGTAGCGCGCGTGCAGCTGGCCGCGTCCTGGCGGCTGCCCCGCGATCTGCAGGGCGAGCACCCCCGGCGTGGTGTCGCGCACGTCGACCGTGACCCAGCCCGCCTGAATCATCAGGCGTTTGTCGTTGTAGGTCACAGTGTATTCGTAGCCATCGGACGTGTTTTGACCGCCGTTCTCGAAGAAGGAGTTGTTGGGCGCGGGCAGGCGCACGGCCAGACCGTCGGCGACCACCTCGTATTTTACCGCCTCAAAGCTGAATTTTTCATCCAGCAGCGAAACGCGGACGCCGTACTCCTCCGAGGATCCTGACACCGGGTCCAGAGGCGAGCCGTTAAGACGGAGGGCCCCGCCGGCCTGGGGCTGGAAGACTTCGCTGTATTGGTAGTAGAGCGCCACGTTCTTGTGGGGGCGGACGATGCCGCCGTACCGCGGCGATTCGGCGGACGTGTCGGGGTCGGTGATTTTGGGAAAGGGCCCTGAGCCGATTTCAGCGTAGCGGGATGATTTGACCGTGCTGTCACGCCAGCCACCGATGAGGATGAGACGCCCCTCATAGGCATTCAACTGATAGGTTGCCGAGTAACCGGACGTTTCCAATTCGCCGAGGGTGTTGGTGACCACGCCGCTGGCGGGAAAGGCGGGTTTGGGCGTGTTGTAGACCGGCGAGAGCAGGTCAATGGTCCCGAGCGGAACCCGTCGCACGTTGCTGCGGAAATCCGTCAGGAATGTATCGGCAGCGAGGATAAAGGAGTGTTCAACCTGCCCGGTCTGGTAACGTCCGAAGAGGTTGGCCTCGAGGAAGGTATAGTCCTCCCAGCGGTTCAGCCAAAAGGCGCGCCGATTGACCGTGCGATTGTCCGCGCCCAAGCTGAGAAACTCAACCTGCTCAATCGGGTTGTTAATATAGGTCTGCTGCCCGGCCACGCGCGCGGTGAGGTGTTCGTTGAACTGGTGTTCCGCGATCAGGCGGAGTTTTTCCTTTTCAACCCGTGAGTTCACCCACGGTTCGTCGATGCGCCGGTCGTCGGGCACGGTGAGCGAACGCAGGCCTGTGGTTGGATTCAGGACCGAAGGGATCCAGTTGTCCTCCTGGTAGTCCTGGCGCATGAACTCGCCGAAAAACGAGACTTTGGTGGACGGGGTGATCCGCCATTCAAGGACCGGCGCGAGGAAGAAACGCTGCATGTCCTTAAAGTCGCGGTTGTACTCCACGCTCCGGTAGGCGGCGTTCACCCGGTAGAGCAGGCTCTTCGCCGCATCGATCGGACCGGTGACATCAGCGGTCAGATGGTAATTGGCATAGTCGCCGATGGTCAGAGCAAGCTGGGACCACCGCTGCTCCCGCGGCAATTTCGAAACCCGATTGACGATTCCGCCCAGGCCTTTGGGGTTGGCGTAAAGGTTCGAGGACGGGCCTTTGATGACTTCGAGCTGCTGCACGTGCGCGAAGTCGCCGCCGCCCCATTCCTGGACGTCCCGCATGCCATCGAGGTAGGTTTCATTGATCGCGAAACCACGGATCGAGAAGCCGTCCTGGGCGCGGGTGCCCCCGCTGATCGTGCCGCCGAGCAACGGCATCACATCCGCAAGGTCGGTTGCGCCGATGTCCTTGAGGAACTGACCGCTGAGAATCGAGATGGTTTGAGGGATGTCCTTCAGCTTCTGCTTGAACCGCGAGGCGGAGGCGCTCTCGGTTGAAGCATATCCGTCGTCGGCATCGGCCGAAATGACGAACGGGCTCAGTGTCACCGGTGATTCCGGGGAATTGGCCGGTTGCGAGGTCGGGGGAACGACTTGGGCGAGCAGCCCTGTGGTCGAAAGGAGGAGCAGGGACGCCGGCAAGGCGACACTCAGGACGGCGCTACCAGACTTGAGTAGACTCATGGTTTGACGAGGGTTGGGGGTGGGGGAATTCGGACGACCCAGGGGAGGGTCGCGACGAGACCGCAGCGATGGAGAGGATCACGGCGGGTTAAGTTCTATTCATAGAATAGCGTTTGATTAGTCAAGCACCCATCTTTGCTTTACCGGAGATCTGGGCTCAGAAGGAATTCCAGGTGAGCAGCTAAGACGACGTTAACTGCAGACATTCAGCAATTTAAGTCGCCCACGATGAACCGCGTTCTTCAAGGAAAAACTGGAATTGCGTTCCATAGAGCAAACGGAAGAGGATGCTGGGATGTCGACGACTGAGACCGAAGCCTACCAAGTCCCGGCCCTGACACGTGCGTTGAGTATCCTTGAGTTGCTGGCGCAGCACCGGGAGGGCATGCGGATGCGGGAGATCGCCGAGCGTCTGGATCTTCCTGCCAATAGCGTTTTTCGCATCACCGGCACCTTGGAGGACCGCGGTTATCTGATCCGCGATTCGGACGATATGCGCTATCGTCTGACGAGGAAGCTGCTCTCCCTTGGTTACGCGGCCATTGGCGAGGAGAAGCTGATCGAGTACTCGCTCGATGTCATGCAGAGCCTGCGGGATTCCTGCCAGGAAACGGTGCTCGTAGGTCTTCGAGCCGATCAGCATGGCCTGGTGCTCGAACAGGTGGCGTCCAGCCAGCCGGTCAAATTTCTCGTCGATCCTGGCACTCAGTTTCCCCTGCATTCATCAGCCCCGGGCAAGGTGCTGCTGGCGTTTTTGCCCCCGGCTGAAAGGGAAGCGCTGCTCGGGCGGCTGACCTATATCCGATACAATGAGCGCACGCTCGACACCCGGGAGAAGTTTGAGCGCGAATTGGAGAAGGTGATACGCCAGGGTTATGGCCTCGATTGCGCGGAGCAGATCGAGGGGCTTCATTGCGTGGCCGCTCCGATCTTTAACCACCGGGGATACCCCACGGCCGCGATCTGGGCGACCGGGCCGAGTTTTCGTTTTTCGGCCGCTGACCTGCATCGGATCGCCAACGACGTCTGCGCCGCGGCCCAGAAAATTTCCCGCCGCTTTGGCCATCAGTTGCTCTGACACCCGGGTCAGACGCGCTCATCGCGCAGCAGAGCGTAGAGTTGGGACAAACTGGTGAGGGAAGCTGGGGTTTCGTCGCAGTAGATCCCGATGCGATCTGCCAGATCAGAGCAGGCCAGAAGGATCTCGACCATGGATTGGGCGACGGCTTCGTTGGCACCCGTGCATACGGCGATCTCGATCTTGCGACCCAGAGGGTGGCGGGAATACGCTTCATGGCAGGACTTCCATGGCGAAGGATTGAGGTTTGCACCGACTCGCTGTGCACGTGAGCCAGTGTTTCGAGCTTGGCCCCCGCCGGTTCGAAGACAATGCGGGAGTCGGTCGTGCCCCCCGCTTTGGTTTCCCATAGGGCGCTCCCGCCTGCCAATAGGGCCTGTCGGAAACGTTCCGACCCTGCGTTGCGGTGTCGACAAATCGGCACCGGGCCCAATGCTTTTGTTTCCCGTCTTCCCCGTTCAACCCTGCGAATGCCCATTACTGCGATGAGAATTGGCCTCAACTCGTTCCTCTATACGTCACCCTTCACGACCGAGAGCGTATCGCTCTTCCGGAAGTTCAAGAAGTGGGGCTTCGACACCGTCGAGATCCCCATTGAAGATCCCAGCCACATCGATCCCGTCAAGGTCAAGGCCGCGGCCGACAAAGCCGGCATCGTCATCGGAAGTGTCTGTGCGGCCATGGGTCCGGGTCGCGATTTCCGCGGTACGCCCGAGGAGCAGAAGAACGCGATGGACTATTGCACCGCACTGATTGATCAGGCCGCGGTCATGGGCTGCCCTTCGTTGATCGGGCCCCTTTATTCCGTGGTCGGCAAGGCGGACGCGGTCGCTCCGGACCAACAAAAGGTCGAGTGGGCGCTGGTCGTGCAGAACCTGAAGGTCCTCGCCAAGCACGCCGAGTCCAAGGGGATCACCCTTTGCATCGAACCGCTCAACCGGTTTGAGACCGACTTCCTCAATACCTGCGACCAGGGACTGCGCCTGATCAAGGCCGTCAAATCCCCCGCGGTGAAGCTCCACCTCGATACGTTTCACATGAATATCGAGGAGAAGAACCAGGCCGCCGCCATCCGCAAGGCGGGTAAACTCCTCGGGCATTTCCACGCTTGCGGCAGCGACCGTGGCACGCCCGGTGGCGACCACATCGCCTGGCAGGAGATCGTCAAGGCACTCAAGGCCATCGGCTACCAGGGCGACGTCGTGATCGAATCCTTCACCACCGACGTCAAGGTGATCGCCCGCGCCGCCGCCATCTGGCGCAAGATCGAACCGAAGCGCGACGACATCGCCGTCAATGGCCTGAAGTTCCTCCGCAAGGCTTTCAAGTAAGAAGGTTGGGCCAGCGTCCACTCAACCAAACAGTTCGTCACCGATGGGTGCCGATGTAGGTGGCCTCGCCGAGGCCGCGACGGACCCCGCGGGTCCGCCTTCATTCGAAGAACACGCTGAGACGGACCGGAGTGGAAGTAGGATAGGTCGGCGATGTCAAACTCGCGGCCTCGGCGAGGCCACCTACACCAGAACCACGAAATTCGTTCTTCTCATCGCTTCCGACGTGAGCGTCTTCGCGTCTTCGCGCTTATTCCGATTTCCGATACGTCCACGCATGACGCATGCAGCAGGGGTCGAACGGGTAAGGTCAACAATCTCCATGGACCCAGCAAATCCCCGTTTCCTGCCCGACGCGACCCGATTCTCCAACCAATGCGCAAGGCCCGGTGTAGGTGGCCTCGCTGAGGCCGCTGGGATTGGCAACGCGCAACCCTTACGGCTGGAGCTCGTCCTTGATCGTGAGAGCCTTGGCGTCCAAAACGCGTCGCAGCTTACCATGGGTGAGCACCAGACGGCGCGAATGCAGCTCGGCGTTGAGATGCGGGCTCTCAAACAGCTTCCACGCCGCGTAGTCCACTTTTTTGCCGTCCAGCATCGGCGTCTTGCCATAGGTGAACGCGAGGCTTTTCCCCCGGAGCGTCGTCATTTTCACCGACGGCACCGGGCTGAGGCTGAACGTCAGCGGCAACGCGCGGATCGCGGCCTGGAAGGCTTCAAAGGTGGCGAATTCAGCCGCGCTGGCCGCCTGCACGATCGTGCCGTTGCGCAGGTGTTCGCTGGCGAGAAGCTTTCCTCCCAGGTCCTTTCGCGTCTTCGCCCAGCCGCTGTTGTAGTGCAGATAGGGAATCCACCGATACGGCGCCAGGGGCCGGTAGGCCAGGAAGGCGTTCCCGCCACGTGCGAAAATCCAGCCGGAGGCGTCTTCCGTGAGGTCCCGGAGGTCCTTGGAGAAAAAGCCGTTGATCTGGGGAAAGCGTTCTCCCGGGGCGATGTTGTAAAGAGCGACGACCGTATCGAGATCTTGGAACACCTGTTCGTAGGGTGAGCATCCGACCAGCTTGTCCGCAGAGTCGTAGGACGGCTTTCCCTCGAAGGTCACCGCTTTGACCATCGGCTCTGGGTACGTCGCGAAGTAGGTTTGCAGGACCCGCGGCGACGAATGTGGATGGAGCGAGAACATCGTGTTGTGCTTCCCGCGGGGATCGGCCTCGGCCCACGTCACATCCCACACATGGGTCTGGATGGGGTCCGCCAGGCCTCCCTGGTAAGAACCGACCGCGTAGTCCCTCCGCAGGTAGTTGGTTTTGAAGATGGGAGCCCACTCCACGTCGCTGTAGCGCCAGCGCCGGCGGGTGCGCTTATGATCCCGTTGCACGAAGTCTGCGCCGCGGTCGACAGCGATGCGGTAAATCACCTCAGGCAGCTCGTACTCGGAGGCGGCAAAGGCGAAGTAGACGCCCCAGATCGAGTAGGCTGCGGGTGGGGGAGTGATCCCAAACAGCAGCCAGCTGAAGTGCGACGCCATCGCATTCCAGCGCTCGATCGCCGAGCCTTCGTCGGTGCGGGCGCTGGGCCCGCGGAGCACACCGTTGAGCGTCGATCCAGCCAGCTCGGCAAAGAGCCAATCGAGCATGATGTGACCACGCTGACGCATCTCCGGATCGCGGGCCCAGCTCTTCAGAAAAAGCAGGGGAATCGCGTACTCACCAATATAGTGGGTGGGGTTGAACTCCCCCTGGCCGACGGTCGTCGCGAGGTTCATCCAGTCCGTCAGATAGGCTTTCGCCTCCGCGCGGTTTTCCGCCGAGCTGAGGCCGGTGTACCACTGATCGCCGGCATCGTCCGGATAGAGGTCGCACATCAGGTACAGCGACACGTAGTACATCACGAAGTGATTCTCCGTATCGCCCCGAACCTGGCGCGTGGTCCGCCAGGCCTGCCGGATCGAGGCTTTGGCCTCGGGTGAGAGCAGGTCGCGGCCGGTGTAGGCCAGACAGACGGTCGGGAACATCCAGAAGGGGCCGGTGCCCGGCTGCTGCATCAGTTCGACCACCCGTCGTGAGCAGGCGTCAACATCCTGGCGTCGTATCAGCCGAGCCACCACCTCGGCGATGTCGAAGTTCGCCGGATCGTCCGTTCGGTATTTGGTGTCGCCCGCGACCCAGGCAACCACCTCGTCAACGCGGGCAAGGTAGGCCTGCCGGCGTTCGTTGGCGCTTTCGACGATACGGTGCGAGGGCATGGGGCCGGAGAAGGAGGGCTGCGCCGCGAGGGGACTGAGTGGAAGCACCAGGAAGGCGAGAAAAAGCACGGGTTTCATGAAGGGGAAATCAGGGAGCGGAAGCGACGCGAGGGCCCGGTGTAGCTGGCCTCGTCGAGGCCGGGACGGGACCCCGCGGTCCCGCCTGTCTCAAGGGATGGCGAAGATGGGGCTCCGCGCGCGAAGCCAATCCTGCGGGCTCGGCGAGCCCGCCTACAAGGGGAAGGCGGCCTCTCACCGGGGAATGGTGATGAAGGCATTGACCCGGGAGCCGTCGAGCGCCTCGCGCGTCCACGTACGGCCGAAATCGTCCGACGCGAAGAGCGTCTGACCGACGACGCTCGCGAGCAGCCGTCCGGTGCCTGGTTCGATGCCGACCCGCCAGACTCGCGAGGGCTCCGGCAGACCGGCATTGCGGGACTGCCAGCTTTTTCCGCCATTCTCTGTGGTGAGCACGCCTTGCGCCCAGCTGCCGATGGCCAGGTATTGGGGACGCGTCGGGTCCATCGCGATGTTGTAGAGGGTATCGGTTGTGGGAACCGTCGGAAACTGGCTCCAGGAATCGCCGTTATCCTGCGACGCCCACGCGCCGTCATCCTGCGTCACCGCGACCCAAATCTTCGGGTCGTGCCAGGATTGCTGCAGATCGTTGACGGTGCCGCGGGTGGCGAGCACGCGCTTCCATCGCTTGGCTCCATCGCGCGTCAGATAGATGCCCGTCTCGCATCCGGCGAGGACGCGCCCCTGCCGGGTCCGGTCGACCTTGATCGTTTGCGTATACTTGCCTCGGACGGGCAGACCGTTTTCGCGCCGAACCCACGTCTGCCCGCGGTCGGTGGAGACGGCGACGCCGTTGACGAAGGCGAGGTACACGTGGTCCGGTGCGTTGGGATCGACCGCCACATCGCGGCCCTCGGTGATTTCCCAGCCGGTATTGATCTGCCAGGTTCGGCCGCCGTCGAGGGTGCGCCAGCAACCGTTCAGCGCGGAGGTGTAGATGACCTGGCGGTCGCGGGGATCGAACGCGACACCCGTGAGGGTCGTGTCGTTGTATCCCATGTGGACCCAGCCCTGGGAGGCGTCGCGCTGAAAGACACCGTTGGTGGTGACGATCTTGGATCCGACCACGTAGTTGCGATTCAGGGTCGCACAGATGAAGAAATCGTAGGCGGGGGCGGCGAAGCAGAGACCGGCTGACATGAGGCCGACGAAGACGAAATGCGAATTACCGGCGCGAGTTGCGAAGAAAGTCATGCTGATGAGGGTAAGGCTCCTGAGAGCGACGTTGGGGGGGGGCGCATACAGCAAGAGCGTGCGTCAAAATGGTGCGGCAGATGGCGCACCAAGACAGTTGCCTTGCCAAGCCCATTCTCCTTTCGTCTCCCATCGAGATTTCCTGCGACGCATGCCGACCCCACCGCCGAATCACGCCCTCCTGGTCACTCTGGACGTTCCTGCAGGCATGATCAGGTTCGCTTGGCGCCGAGCTGGCGAGGACACGCCGTTTGCCGAAGGGCATTTGCAACCATCGAAGATCAGCGCGTTCATCACTTTTCGCATCTTGGAGTGGCGGATCGAGACCCTCGGCCTTGTCGGCGAGGACCACTGCGGGGAATCGGGGATGTCGGCGCACGCCTTGGTCAAGAGGATCCGCAAGCGCCTGCCAGAAGGTGAGGACGCGCCGTTGGATATCCACCTGCGGGTGGATCGTCCGTTGGGCGAGGCGAGGCCCGAATCAGCCTGGCATTTTCTTCATGAATCCGACGCCGATGAGGGGTGGCGGTTGCTGGGGCGGATCACGTCTCTCTTCGCTCAGTTTGTCTCCGGCGATGAGGCAAACCGGTCCAACCCGTCGCAACTTGCATGCGTCGCCTGTCATCGCCTGGCCGCTTTGCTGCTGAAGGTGCCGCCTCATCCAGATACAATCGGCTCGGGCCCGCTTTGGAACCTCCACGTGTGCTTTGATACGATCGACTTGGTGACGGTCTTTGAGTGGCGCGGGCGGGACGATGATGGGGTTGGCTTTCGTGGCACGGTCACCTGCACCGCTCCCTGGAGTCTTCGCTGGACACTGACGAACGCCGCTGGACAGACCGAGAGTTCGATCGCTACCGATGCGTCGGAACATGATCTGACCAACGCGTTGGCGAATTGGTTGGACAAGCATCGGGTGATTGCCACCGGGACGCGGACCTTTCGGCGAGAAGCGCGCGGTCACCATGGGGAGACGGACGGGATGGTGGAGTGGACCCACGACCCGAAAGTGTCACCCACGATCGAGTGGATTGCCGGGATCAAGGCCATGGCCGATGCCTGGTTCCAGCGTCATCCACCGCCGATCAAGCAGCTGGCTGCACAACCCGCCATGCGGTCGAACGACTTCTGGGCGGCGGAGGCCGAGCGCCAGCGGCGCCGGGCTGAGAAGGATCGCGAGCAGGAGGAGCGAAGACAGGAGGCCGTGAAACGGCACGCCGAGGAGCGGCGGCAGCGTGCAGAACGGGCGGCGGCCGCGGCGAAGGTCCGGGAGCGGGAGACGCTTAAGCGCCTGGAATCGACGCCTGCCACGAAGCGCCCCTCACTCCCTGTGCCGCCCGTGCGCATTCTGGTGAGATTGCCTGGCATCGAGTTTCAGGATACAACCCTCCCGGTCACTGACCTCACGGCGCTGCAACTGAAGGAAAGGGCCGCCCTGTGGTGGGTTTCCAACCAGTCTGATGACCTGCTTTGTCTGGCAAACTGCCGGATCCAGCGACTGGACTATCAAGTTCGCACCGCGCTTCGCGTGCTGGGTCCGCTCAAGGGCAGGGCGCTTCTGTCGGACGAAGTGGGTCTGGGAAAGACCATCGAGGCCGGGATTGTGCTCAAGGAATTGATCACGCGGGGCTTGGCCAAACGATTTCTCGTTCTGACACTGCCGTCGCTGGTCGATCAATGGGCGGAGGAGCTTTCCGACAAGTTCGGACTGGCCGTTCGAACCACCAATGAGCGCGCGGTGAGGGAGGATGCTTCGCAGTTCTGGAACTCGAAGGGAGGGGTGGTCGCCAGCCTGCACACCTTGAAACAGCCCGCTCATCTGGAACTCGCCCGGCAGACCCCGTGGGATGCCCTCGTGGTGGACGAGGCGCATTACCTGAGGAATCGTGCCTCGCAGGCCTGGCAGGCGGTGAATCTTCTGCCGCGCCAGTACCTCCTCCTGCTCACCGCCACGCCGGTGCAGAACTCTCTTGAGGAGCTCTATAATTTGGTGACACTCCTGCAGCCGGGACAGTTTCCCTCTCCCAAGGAGTTCCGGGCCCGGTTCATCGATCCAGACCGCCCGCGGCAGCCGCGTGAGCCGCAGGAATTGAGGCGTCTGCTGGGTCAAATCATGATCCGGAATACGCGGGCCAATTCGGGCATTGTGTTGCCGCCGCGGCACGCTGAAACCGTCCTGGTCGCACTCGGCGACGGCGAGAGGATTTTCTGGCAGACTTGGGAGGACGAATTCCGCACCTCCCTCGCCGCACTCGGAGCCAGCGCGAGCAAACTGTGGGGTCGATTGCTCCTGCAGGCGGCGGGCAGCAGCCCGGCAGCTTGGCGGGCCTCGCTGAAGAAGTTCCCGGACCGGGTCCGCGCTCAGGCGTGGCTGCACGGTGCGTCACTGGAAACGAGCTGGCGTCGAAAGTGCGAACTGGTCCTGCCTCTGACGCGCGAGCCCGGGGGGGTCGTGATCTTCACCCAATTTCTCGAAACCCAGGCGGCTCTGGCAGAAAGCCTGCGTGCGGCGGGTGCCGAGGTGTGGGTGATCCATGGATCCACGCCGGCGCCGGAACGGCAGCCGATCACGGACAATTTCCGCCGGCGCGGTGGCGCCCTGTTGCTCACCCACAGCGGTACGGAGGGACGCAATCTGCAATTTTGCCATCATCTGGTGAACTTCGACCTGCCGTGGAATCCGATGGAGATTGAGCAACGGATCGGTCGTCTGCACCGTTTGGGACAACGGCATCCAGTGCGTATTTTCAACTTCGTTCAGGAAGGCACCCTGCAGGAACACCTGCTCTCGATTCTGCAGGAAAAGCTCAACCTGTTTGAATTGGTCGTCGGCGAAACCGGATTGGTGCTGGGCGAGAGGCTGAGTGGCGACGAATTTGAGGAGGAAGTCTATCGTCGTTGGCACGAAAATCAGGGGCGGGTGCCCGAGGCGATCGCCACCTTGGGGACGGAACTGGCGGAGGCACGCGAACGCTACAACGAGGTGAAGCGGCTGGACGACACGCTCTTTGCCCAGGACTTTGAAACGTGAACCGGGGCCTTCGCAGCGTGACTTCCCAACAATGAAGATTGAACGGATCGCTTTTGAAACGGGCGCGGTGGCGGATTTTTTTGAAGAGGGTCTGACTGCGTTGGGTGCGCTTTGTGCCCGACCCTGGCATGACCGCCTGGAGGTTGTCGCCGAGGGAAAGGCGGCTTCGTTGTGGGATGTACAGGGTCAATTGCAGGCGCTGGACCTGAACATCGTATCCGCTGACTCCTCGGGTGATCGTGATGCCGCTCGGGAGATTTTTCCGGGCTGCCCGTTGATGTTCAAACTCGCGGAGGCGCTCACGCCGTCGCCCCCCCATCTTGAACGGGTGGTGCTCGAGCCTGATGTTCAGACCAGCCGGGCCCCTGATCCTGCGGTCGCGGAAAAACTCTGGCGCGCACAGGTGCCGGACACCGCCCGCTGGCGCATTGAGACTCCCTTCATCCGCGCACACCATTTCTCCCTCGCCGCCCTCGTGCGCTGCGAAGTCCAGGCGATCGATCAGCATTGGAGCCTGCACCGCGTCGCGATGGCCCTGCCGGGTGGGCGCGTGGACGATTCGCTGGCCCGCGAGCTGGGATTCGCCCGGGTCGATCCCTCGCCGCCGGCCGGTCTGGTCTGGCCAGTGCCCGATCCCCGAGGGTGGACCCCGCTTTTGCGGCGGACCATCGAGCTGGAAACAGAGACAGAACTGAAGGGTCTCCGTGCCCGTCAGGAGTCCCATCTGTCCCGCGAGCTCGCGCGGGTCGACGGCTATTTCGCTGCCTATTCCCTGGAGCTGACTGAACGCGCCCGCCGCAGCAAGGGTTCCCCACTGAAGATTGATGAGCGTCTGGCCGCCGCAAAGTCCGAGCATGCACGGCATCGCGCGGACCAGGTGGCTCGGCACGAAATTTCCGTGGTTCCCCACCTCGACGCGCTCCTGCTGGTGGCCGAACCCGCTTGGCGGGCGACGCTCGACATCCGTGGCACGCATGAGGGGGCCAGGCGTGTCAGCTCAATTTTCGTCCCTCGCTCGCGGCGTTGGGAGTACAATTCAGCGGAGCCACAGCGGTAGCCGCCACCCCCAGACCTCGCATCGCATTTTTCGCCTTCTGGCCTCAACGACTGTCCGGGACTTCGTCTCGGGAATTGGAAAGACCGCCCGGTTCAGGCCCTTCTGGTGTCGCCCGGGTTCCGCGGGAACGCTCGATCGGATGCTGGCTCGTGGAGGGAAGATGAATTTGTCTTCTGGCGTTGAGGGCCTAAAGTCCGTGCCCAGCGTTCCCTGGCATTGTCCTTTCATCCGGAGAAGGTTGCTCTCCGACGGGGATGTGATCCGACTGCCAGCAAGCCTTGGTATGCGCATCCTCATCATCGAAGACGAACCCGAACTGGCCCGCCACATTAGCCGAGCCCTGGGCCGTCACGACCATCTTGTCACCGCCAAGTATGATGGCCACGAGGGCCTCCGGGCCGCGCTGGCCGATCCTCCGGACCTGATCGTGCTCGACTTGGGGCTACCGGGGATGGATGGACTCGAATTGCTCGCCTCCCTGCGGCGCGAACAATGTCCCTCGCGGGTCCTCATCCTCACGGCCCGGGGTGAGGTGGAGCATCGCATCAAAGGTTTGAAGGCCGGTGCCGACGACTATCTGGCCAAGCCGTTTTCCCTCGATGAGCTCATTGCCCGGGTGGAAGCCATGGGAAGACGCGGCTCCACTCCCAAGGCCGTCGATCTGTTGCGTACGGCGGACCTCGTGATGGATGTCCAGCACCGGCGGGTCACCCGCGCCGGCCGGGCGATCACGCTTTCGCCGCGCGAGTTCGATGTCCTTCAGGTCCTGATGCAGGAGCCGGGCCGGATCTTCTCACGGACCGAACTCTGCGAACGGGTCTGGCGTCGCGAGCACGAATACGACACCCGCACCGTCGAGATCTTCATCACGCGGCTCCGGAAGAAGGTGGACATGGGTTTCGACGTTCCGCTGATTCATACCCACCGCGGACTGGGTTATACCGTACGCGATCCTGAGCCCGGTCCAGTCACGCCCGCCCCGACTTCCGCCCCCATTTAGCCCATGCCGCCTTCACTCGAGTGTTCATCGGACCGGGGCACCGACGGATGGATTCGCAGGACTCGCGTTCGTGTCATCGGAACAATCGTGGCGGGTCCGTTGAGGGTGATCCTCCTGACACTGTTGCCGGTGTTGGTTTCGGACGTGCGGGCCGCGGCGGTCGAGGGGCGGGTGGCCTTGCCGGAAACCCGCACGGTCACCGTGCCCAACAAGCGTTACGAGGTGGTGGCCAAGGGTGGGGTGCTCTCGCTCAGCCCCCCCCTGGCGGTGGTCTATCTGGAGGGAAAATTCGCCTTGTCCGCCGAACCGCCACTGGCCCGGATGGTGCAGAAGGACTTGGTCTTCACCCCCGCCTTGCTGCCGGTGCAACGGGGTACGCGCGTGGAGTTTCCCAACCTCGACGACACCTACCACAACATCTTTTCCTATTCTTCGGCCAAACGTTTTGACCTCGGCCGCTATCGCCCCGACGAACGCCCTATCCCTTCGCAGGTGTTCGATCTGGCCGGCTTGGTGACGCTTCGCTGCGATATCCACGAGCACATGCGTGCGCTCATCCTCGTCCTCGATACCCCCTATTTTGTGCTCACCGACGAGTCGGGTCGATTCCGGCTCGATGGTCTGCCGGCCGGCTCGTACGTGCTCAAGGCTTGGCTGAACAGCCGGGTGGTGCGTGAGCAACCCGTGATTTTGCGGGAGGACGCCGTGCTCACGGTGGATTTTCCGTGACCGACACGCCGGGAACGGGACTCAAGCAAGCCCGCGGATTCCGCGCGAATCTGCGGGTGACGATGATGCTTGTCGTCTCGGTTGCGACCGGGCTGGCGCTTTTTGTCGCCGAGCGCAATCTGGTCACCAGCGTCGAAAATGACCTGCAGCGCGAGTTCCAAGCCGAGCTCGAAACGGTGCATCACCTCCAGGCGCTCCGTCAGGCGGCACTGCTCGAGCGGTGTCGAACCCTGGTCCGCCGGCCTCGCATTCATGCGGCATTGGAGGACGATGCGCTGGACCTGCTTTACCCGAGCGCGCGAGACGAATTGCGCGATGTCATGTCGCCCGCTGAGCCTGCATTGGGGTCAGTCCTGCGCGCCGAATTCTACCGTTTTCTGGATCGCCGCGGGGCGGTCATATCCGCCGGGGCCGCCGCGGGTGCCGGGGCGTTGCTGTCTCTTATACACATCTCCGAGCCCACGAGACTAAGGCGAATCTCGTATGCCGTCT
>ENA-ORBV01006185-ORBV01006185.1-microbial-mat-metagenome-genome-assembly--contig:-NODE-6185-length-21309-cov-5.242276_pt1 | contig 21309 bp, 17 predicted proteins | sample MGYA00237777_ERZ505514 | MGnify/ENA primary metagenome ERZ505514 (study PRJEB26160, sample SAMN06269048) | microbial mat metagenome | isolation source: Oligotrophic lake microbial mat | place... | reverse complement strand
CCTGCGCAGGATCGCCGTTCAACCGGATGCGGCCCGCCCCCGCCGCCGCGACGACTTCCTCGCCTGGCGATGGCTCCACGATGTCGAGCCGAACGAGGCCGGCGGCCGCCAGGTCCGCCAGCCAGCCGCGCGCCATGGCCCAGCCCATGCGGCCGGCGCCGAAAAGGACGGCCCGCTTCAGCGACGCCTCCTTTTCCTCCCCGGCCGCCGTGCTCACGTCGATCAGGCCTCGCCCGCCGTTTCGAACAGGACGGCGGCGATGGCTTCGGCAGGCGACTTGCCCGCCCAAACGACGAAATTGAACGCCGGCAGGAACTGATCGGCAGCATCCATCCCCGCAGCGATGATCGCGGCGATCTCGCCCGGCTCGGGAGACAAGCGGTCGAGCATCGGAATGGTGTGACGAAAGACCGCGACCCCGTCGTCGGCCCAGTAGTCGAAATGGCCGAGCCACAGGCGCTCATTGATCTTGCAGAGCAGATCCCAGATCGCGGCCTTGCGCGCATTCGGCGCGCGAAGGTCGAGCGACAGCGAAAAATGGATCGACGCGGGTTCGTCGCGCCAGGCGAACATGCCCGCGCATTCGCCCCACCGCGTCATCGCTGCGCAGTGGATGACGCCGTCTTCGGCCCGTTCGCAGGCCCAGTCGGCTGCAAGCAGTGTCTGTTCGACCACGTCCAGAGAATTTTCGGGCGTTTCGAGCGTCAGTTGATTGAGCGTCGACATACGGTGCTCCTGGAATCAGGACGCTGCGCGGCCTGTTCTGTAAAAACGCTATCGGGCGGACGCCGCGGCCACAATGGGGCGATGGTCAAGGATTGCGCTTGGCATGGACGAGAATCATGGCGCCGGCCTGCGATTCGCCCGCCCTCCCTCCAACTCGGCTACGCGCTTTTCAAGCGCCTCGACCTTCTCGAGAGCGGTTCGGGCCAGTGTTTTCAGCGCCTCGACCTCGTCGCGCCCGGCCAGGTCCATGTCAGCGACCAGCCGCTCGCCCTGCGAGCGAGCCAGAGCCTTCATCTCGTCGCCAGCCGCCTGCGCCATGCCGGCAACGCCTGTCATCATTCGGGAAAGATCGTCCCGTAAGGGATTTCGCGTCTGCATTGGCGTCTCCAGTGTGGACCCGGCGGCGGGAGCCGGTATCTATATGGCCCGCTGGCGGCCCCAGTTCAAAGTGGGATATGAGTCGATCATGCAATTGGAAATCCCGTTTCCGAAGATCGACCCGGCCGCCTTTACCATACCGATTCCCGAGTTTGCGCTGGGACCGCTGGCCTTTGGCCCGTTTCCCATCCGCTGGTATGCGCTCGGCTATATTGGCGGCGTTCTGATCGGCTGGTGGTACGCCAACCGCATCGCCTCCCGTCCCCGTCTTTGGGGTGACCCCGCCAAAATGCCCCTGACGCGCGCCGATATCGATGATTTTGCCTTCTGGGTGATGATCGGCATCCTGGTCGGCGGTCGCATTGGCTACATCCTTTTCTACACCCTGCCGTTCGAGCCGGAAAAAGTGGCCAACGATCCCGCATTCATCTTCAAGATGTGGGAGGGCGGCATGTCCTTCCATGGCGGCCTGATCGGAGCGGCGCTGGCAGTTCTCTACACGACCTGGTCGCGAAAGATTTCCCTGCTGAGCCTCGGAGATGTCGCCTGCGCCTCGGCCCCTATCGGCATCTTCCTCGTCAGGATCGCGAACTTCATCAATGGCGAGCTTTACGGGCGCGAAACCACCGCGCCTTGGGCCATGCGCTTCCCGACCTATAACTGGAACACTAGGGAATGGGTGTATTCGGGTTCGGAGGCGCTGGTTCACCCCAGCCAGCTTTATGAGGCGGCGCTCGAAGGCGCCCTCCTGTTCATCGTCCTCGCGGTTGCGGTCTGGGGTTTTCGGGCGTTGCGCAAGCCGGGCCTGGTCTCGGGCATATTCCTGATCGGCTACGCCGCCTTCCGGACATTCGTCGAGAATTTCCGCGAGCCGGACAGTTTCGTCGCCGGCCTGCCCCCTCCGCTCACCATGGGCATGCTCCTGTCCATCCCGATGGTGATCGGCGGCGTCTGGCTGATCGTGCGGGCTCAGCGGACCCCTCAGCCGGCGTGACGCCGCTGGAGCAGCGCATCCGCGACACCATACGGGTCAACGGACCCATGCCGGTGTCGCTCTTCATGCTGATGTGCCTGCACGACCCCTCGCACGGCTATTACGCCGTTTGTCCCGGCTTCAACCGCGACTTCACCACCGCTCCGGAGACGAGCCAGGTGTTCGGCGAACTGATCGGCCTCTGGGCGGCGCACGAATGGACCAGCCTTGGATCCCCCTCTCCCTTCTGGCTGATCGAACTGGGTCCGGGCCGTGGCGTCATGATGGCCGACATGTTGCGCGCCGCTCGAGCAGCGCCCGGGTTTCTCGATGCGGCGCGGGTAGCGCTGGTGGAGGCCAGTCCGGCGCTGCGCCGCGAACAGGACGAGCGCCTGACCGCATATCACGTTCAGCACTTCAGCGATCTTGACGCTGTTCCGCCCGGACCCGCGTTGATCGTCGCCAACGAGTTTCTCGACTGTCTCGCCATCCGCCAATATGTCCGGGACGGAAATCGCTGGCGTGAGCGCGCTATCGGCCTAAGCGGCGCCGGGCGCCTGTCGTTCGGCATCGGCATGCCGGCGGACCCGCCCGGCGATGTCATTCCTGTTGGCGATGCACTGGAAGTGTCGCCCGGGCTGGAAAGCTTTTCGGAGATCGTCGCGCGCAGGTTCCGGGCTGATCCCGGGCGCGCTCTGGTCCTCGACTATGGTCCCGACGACCGGTCGCCGGGAGACACGCTGCGCGCCTATCGCGTGGGCGCCCAGGCTCTCGATGAACCCGGCGCTTGCGACCTGACGGCCGACGTAGATTTCCCCCGGCTCCGGCGCCTGTGCGAAAGCGAAGGTCTGGCCGTACACGGGCCGCTTCAGCAGGGCTATTTCCTCACGCGTCTGGGGGCGCTTGAGCGTGGGCGCGCGCTGGCGGCGGCAAATCCCGCCTCGGCGGAGGAAATTCTGGCAGGCGTGCGCAAGCTGACGGCGCCGGAACACATGGGCGCGCGTTTCAAGGCGGTATGCCTCGCCCCGCATGGCTCGCCGGCGCCCGCCGGCTTCTGAAGAGGACCGCCGCCCGTGGCAGAACCGACGCCTCGCCCTCCGCTCTCCGAAGCGCCAGGACTCAAGCGCTACAGCATGCACCTTCGGCATGGCTTTTTCGGTCGTCGCGGCGGCGCCTCGACAGGCATCTACAAGAGTCTCAACTGCGGACACGGCTCGGCCGACGAACAGCCCAGAGTCGCCGAAAACCGGCGGCGCGTCGCGCTGGCGCTCGGCGGAACGCCTGGAAATCTGATAACCCTCCACCAGAGTCACTCGAACCAGGCCGTCACCACCGACAAGCCCTTTCCGCCCGGCCAGAGTCCGCAAGCCGACGCCGTGGTCACCGACCGCCCAGGTCTGGTGCTCGGCGCCCTCGCAGCGGATTGCGCGCCAGTGATGCTTTGCGACCCCGAGGCTGGTGTTATCGCCGCCGTCCACGCCGGCTGGCGCGGCGCCGTCAGCGGCGTCCTCGAAGGGGCGGTGGAAGCCATGATACGGCTTGGCGCCGATCCGGTCAGGATGACGGCGGCGGTCGGCCCTTGCCTCTCCCAGGCGTCGTTCGAAGTCGGCCCCGACCTCGTCGACGCCGTGCTGGACGCATCGGCATGGGCGGAGTTCCTTTTCGAACCCGGCGCCGGCGACCGTCAGCACTTCGACCTCAAGGGGTATGCGCGCGGCCGTCTGACGCGCCTCGGCGTCGCGCACGTCGATTCGCTGGCGGACGACACGCTCACGCAACCGGAGCTTTACTTCAGCCATCGCCGCGCCGTCAGAGCCGGCGAGCCGGACTGTGGCCGCAACATCTCCGCGATCATGCTGCTCGCCTGATCGCACGCATGTCGCACTGCGTCATTTCCGTCACGCGCGATCCCGCCTCTATTCATCCGCAGGAATCCGGCAGGGCGGCGATTGCGGCCGGTCAGCTTTTGCGACAGAAGCGTGACGCAAACTGAGCGTCCTCCTCCGGACTGGCGATACGGGAGAGCGAGACCGTGAAACTGATCTCCTGCAATTCGAATCGGCCGCTCGCCGCTGACATCGCCGGCTATCTCGACATGCGTCTAACGAACGCCGAGGTGAAAACGTTCAAGGACCGCGAAGTCTTCGTGCGGGTGAACGAGAATGTCCGCGGCAAGGACGTCTATGTGATCCAGTCGACCAGCGCGCCTGCCAACGACCATCTGATGGAATTGCTGATCATGATCGACGCCCTGGTGCGGGCCAGCGCCGAGCGGATCACGGCGGTCATTCCTTATTTCGGCTACGCGCGGCAGGACCGCAAGACCGATGGCCGCACGCCCATCTCTGCGAAGCTGGTCGCCAATCTCATCAACGTGGCGGGCGCCGACCGCGTCCTCACGGTCGATCTCCATGCCGCCCAGATCCAGGGGTTCTTCGACAAGCCGACCGACAATCTTTTCGCCGGCCCGGTGATCGAGGACGACATTCGCAAGAATTACGGCCTCAAGGACCTGATGGTGATCTCGCCGGATGTCGGCGGCGTCATCCGCGCGCGTGCTTTGGCCAAGCGGCTCGATGTCGATCTCGCCATCGTCGACAAGCGCCGCGAGAAGGCCGGGGATTCCGAAGTGATGAACATCATCGGCGAGGTCTCGGGCCGTAAATGCATTCTCATAGACGACATGACGGATTCAGGCGGCACGCTCATCAACGCCGCCCGCGCGCTTCTCGACAACGGCGCAATCGAAGTTGCCGCCTACGTCACGCACGGCGTCCTGTCGAACGGCGCGGCCGGCAATATCGACCGGTCGCTCCTCAAGGAACTGGTTGTAACCGACACGATCCCTGCCTCGGAGCAGATGAAGACTTCGAGGAAAATCCGCACTGTCACGCTCGCCCCCCTGATCGGTGAAGCCATCCGCCGCATCGCCCACGATGAGAGCGTATCGAAGCTTCTTCATAGCAACTATGTCATCGTAATCAGGCCGGCTTTTTCCTTTCAAAACTGTACGAACTTCAGCCTGAATTTCATGAAGTAGACCGGGGTCACCCCGGGCCAGCTCAAATAGGCACCAAGTCAACATGGCTGCCGTGGTCTCGTGGCCGGCGATGAGCATGGTCATTAAGTCGTCTCGCAAAGTCATCGACGAAAGATCCTCGCCACGCATATCAACCAAAAAGCGAAGAAGAGATGGATCGTCCTCATTGTCCCGCTCTTCCAGCTCCTCAATAGATGCTTCTTGTCGTGTATTGACGGCTTTATTAATTAGATCACAAAGAATGTCGTCCAACATCGTCATGTCTTTTCGGAATTCGACTTGTCCTCCCATCCACTTATCTGCGTATGGCAAATTCCAGTAAGGGATGAACGAAGAGGATCGATGTTCCGCCTCTCTCAAGACTCGATAAACTGATTTTACAATTGGACTTTCTTTAGTCACAGATCCAAAATCATAGTTGAAGACGGCTTTCCCGATAATATCCAATGTGACGCTACAAAAGCGCTCCTCCATGTCCACCACTTTTCCTGCCTTGCTTTTTGCCACCAAGTCATCCGATAAGATTTGTGCGCGATCTGCAAACATAAGTACCATGCGGTTCAACCAGCGCTTGTGAAAACCAGGAACAATAGCGCGGCGCCTGACTTTCCAAGTTGCAGGATCAGCTGGAATTAACCCCCGGCCCATGATGGGTTCCTGATTTCACGAATAATAATTTTAGTTAGTTCCAACCTAGGACCACCAATCGTCATCAACCTCTTTAACACTTTTAAACTCACCAAAATAACTGCCAGCATTCCTTTGCAATCGGCGCTTACGGTCCGCCGACCAAGCCCATAAGCGCCGATTGTAAGTCGCACAACTGCTTTGTGGGTATTGCCATTAGTTGGGCAATATCTAGCAGGCGAAACACAATGGCAAAGCTTGCCGAGTCTTGTTCCTGCGGTAGACTGCTGGCGAAACCATCGAAAATCTCATTCACGTCGCTCTCAAATATTTGAGCCCCTTCCAAAAGTATGTCTGGAGTCAAACCGTGCAGGTCAAGGGCCACCTCCAGGAACTTGTCAGCAAGACGTGGCATGACCTTTTCTCGCATCACCCGAGGCGCAAATTGGATGGCAAAGTTTCGACCTTCTGCTTCCGTCATTTCGTCTTCATCGGACTCGCTACATAACTTCAAAAAAATTGAAAGGGCGTTCCAGCACGGTCTCAAATCCTGGGAAATATCGGGACCTCCCGTGCCAGGCATATCGTCATCGTCCTCCTCATTCAATGGATGTGAGAGAAAATGAGCTGTACGCATCAAATACCCTGCCAGTTTCATACGCTCCATGAGAAACGTTTCGACAAACGTGGCGGCAAATTCTTCCACCAAGACATTTTGCAGCTGATCAAGCGACCTCCCAAAACGCGCGAGATCATTGACACTGCTGTTGACACTTGGGGCCATACTTTGTTGAGCCCAAGGATTTTCTCGTGTCAAAATGGCTGCCGCCAATCGTGTTCCATTGATGACAGCCATCCAGTCTTCCAAATTATAAGTCAACGCGGGCATAGATGACCCTGAACCCAGTGCCGTGGTTGGACTGGCCAAGACTTTGCGGAGCTCCGTAGCTGATTCGTGAACTGCATCCAGGAACTTCATGCACAAAGGGACTGCTACAGCATTGAGATAGGGACCCGAAAAGGAGAAGACCGACGCCTTGACTTGGACGGAACGTATCAGAGCACAAAATAATTCTGCCCGGGGAGAGATGCGGGTCTTGACCAACGCCGCAAACTTGGTATTTTTGGCTGCCTCTGCCTGTTCTAATTCTTCTTGCAAATTGTCAAACAAAGTAGAAAACACCATTTCCTTTTCTCGCGCCAACCACCAAGACAACAGCTCTTCGTCTCCGGCGACAAAGACGTCCATACAACGCAAGAGCCGATCAGCCTGTCCCATTGGCAAAAGATTACGCAGAGTGTCATCAAATTCGAGTAATTTTTCGATTCCATTGCAAAGTAGCATAGGATTGGAATTAGGGCCGGAAACTTTTGGATCTCGAAAGAAATTGCGTTCGGAACCCAAAACAAACTGGACGACTCCAACTAATTCATTCAGGAACAGCGTCGGCATTTCTTCTGTCACATAGGGTGCACATCCTAATGTAAGCAATTCCCAAGGGCTACTGCTGCTGGTGGTTGTAGATTTTCCTTCTAATACATGTTCCTGTAAATACGTCAGGAGCCATTCGGGCAAGCGATCAATTTTGTTCGAGGTCACCCGACCACTTGAGCTGTCCACAAAATGATATCTGACACGTTCCACAATCGGCCGAAAGAATTCCACCAGCACAAGACAAGTTTCTCCCATGGACCAGGGAGAGGATCCCGCGGAAACGCTGGTTTTGTGTGTATGCTGGATCAACTGAAAGTTGGTGGCTTGTAGGCGTGTCAGCCATTCACAGCACTGGGTCAAGGGGCATGGACCAGCATTTACCTGTTCTAGGAGAATGCCACATCCTTCTGCCGACGGATATTTGGCTTGCAAGAGAATATGCCGAAGCTGGAGAACCAAGTGGGCGCGGACATAGGAATGCAGTGGTTGATATTCTCGTTCAAAGAGGTTTTGATACAAGGAAGAGTCACTATCATGGCGACAAAGAATCTTGGCCAAGTCTACCACGTTTTTAGCGTCTTTAAAAATGTCTTCTTCAGAATTTTCAGACTGAGCCGATTGAGCCCACTGGGTGGCTTCCTGTGCCAAGGCCAAGGCTTCTACTTTGTCGTTCAATTCGTGCAGTTGGTCCATGGGGGTGCCCACGTGCTCTTCGGCGCCGTAGCTATCATCATCGTCGTCAAAGTCATTCTTGTCGTTTCCATCAATTTTTTTCACTCGCTTTTCGAGTTGCTCCTGTGCTTCGGATAGCTGCTTCTCCAGCCACTGCTGGGACACAGGCTCAGTTGGCTCTATGAGATCTATCGCCGACATTGTTACAGTAGAACAAAATCAAATGGGATGCGGTCCTTCAAGGTTTGGACGGTGTATATCCGATACTCAACTCTAGCTAGACCTACCTAGATCTCGCCGCCGATGGCAAACATGGCATTCATCATGCATGGTCATGGTCCACACGGTAGTGCTACACTAGGTCTCACACTTCCTCTGCTTTATCGAAGCTCTATCCCTAGTAAGTCGTGGTATTAATCCCGTTTCCGCGACAAAAAGGGACCGACCAAGATCAATCATGTCACCTCGGAACATTGGCCGTCGAATAAAATTAGATTGAACGATCATAAGTTCCCCCCAGAACAAGAAAAGCAAGCAGCAAAAATAAACGACTAGCTATTGCAAAACTAAGAAAGTATGAGAGACACTACGAAAATCTTTCTGACATTTGGCGCCGGGTTTTGTTTGGGGACGCATCTTGGAGTCCACTTTCTTTCAGCATGTCTGGTAGTGGCAATGGTTCTGGTATTACTGACGGAAACTACGAAGAAAGAGTACTAGTAGTTCGAACCGGGTAATGATAGTATTTTACCAAATGCGAGAGCATGAAAATAAATGGTTCCACCAGAAACCACAGAATGTCACAAGAAGGACAGCATGATCCCTCCCTGTGTGATTCCTTGGAAGTTGACCTACCTGCCAGAAAAAGATCAATGCCAACGACGTCATCTCTTGGCCTGGCTAGATTCAATTCCCCATCCTGTACTGTAACCTGTAGTAGATCTTTTTTCAACATGACTGTCTCTTTCCTCCATTTGTTGACCCTATCCAGCTCCTCCCAGTAAGTAAGTAGCACGGTGCACGCACACGTCCGTACCCCCAGCGCCCTGTGATTCACTCCAGCAGGCCATAGAATGCGGACGCACAAATAGTCCCAATGGTCGTTAGCTTTTCGAGAGAGGTCGGTCGTCCGCTCTGGGGAGGGGGGTAAAGCTTGGGTGTCCTGCAAGTATGTCGTAGCTTGCTACAAAATGATTTCGTTTTTCAAAACTGGAGAGCCCGATGCAAAACATCCTGAACGTCACAAAAATGCCACCCACCACCCACTAAAAAACTGAGCATCTCCCTTCCATCCTTCCATTCCAGTAAAGAACCAAAAGGTCTACATCAAACTAGCGTAGGAGCATGGTTCGAAGGTAGCTAGAGATCCAGCAGATATTGCATGCCAAACAAACTAGGCTGTGGCTCCTTCTTGTGATTTCTCATAGTCAATCACCTTATCGAGCGGTACGAGATGAAACTTGACGGAACAAGTGGCAAAGGCTTCTCCCAAGTTGACTTTTAAACTAACGTCTGGGTTGATTATTTTTGTTTTGGCCTTTGCGTTCCATGCAAGTTGTGGATGACCTTTCATAAAGGCATCCAGTGTTTCCTGATGCAGTTGGTTGTTGACGGGTGTTAGCCCAGTTTCATGTTTATCAGGATCCTTGGACGAATTTGCGGGAATCACAAATTCTAGATGCTCTATTCCTTCACGATATGGACTTCCCTCTTTGGGTGAGGGAATCTCAATAACGTGAATAATGCGATCCTGTTGTGTTTGTGTTTGTGTGGTTGCGACACAACGAATGCCGGGTTGGATGGAAAAGGTAGCAATCGGTCGTCCTCCAATCACGGATTCTGTCAGCAATGTAATTGCGCTATCAGAATCATCGTTGTTGTGTGACGTGTTGGTTGCTTGTTCTTTGAGGCCTTCTACCAATTCGGAATATTGTTCCCATGTTTCCGTTCTCCAACATACATGATCGGCAGGATAATTCGAAACATTTAAATGGTAAGGAGCTTTGGCGAGTGTTTCTTCCACGGTTCGTACAAAGAGTGGCACTTCCAGAGCCAATCTCAACAGAAACCTTGTCGCAATACTACTAGTGGAGGCCATGCTTGCTGTAGAAGAGGATGCTTTTTAAAAGATGACGGCAAAAGGGTGGAGATACTCAAGTGTACTAGATAGTACATCCGTTTGTCTATTAGTAGAAGTGTTGCAATCTACTATGTAACTAATGAATGAATCAAATTAATGGATGATGTTGGACTGCAAGAAGAGGAAAATCCAATGACATGCAGAAGAGAGAATGCATAAAATTGGACTCGGGACTGCCTATCCGTGAATGGAAAAGATCGCCTAAGACCAACCAATCAATTTTTCAAATTCATCATCAACGAATGACAATCAATCAATGAAGATCAATCCAGAAGAATAGAATCTGATAGATCAATACTAGCTAGTAGAACAGAGAATAAGGATAGAATAGAAGTCTAGAAGAGATACACTATAGACCCTGAAAAATATCTTGGTTATACAGATCAGTAAATCTGCCTATGTACCACGCAAAAATGATTCCTACCGGCACCCCCAAATATGTGTATTCGTTTCTTTTGATCCAAGCCATATTCCATCATGATGGGTTGGCCTCCGCCTTTCTTCACCGACCCCTTCAACGAGTACTACTAGTACTGCAGCCACCTACTGGTACAACAAGCACACTAACAACCATAATAAGCCAACCAATAATGCCCCCGTCATCTTTCGCATTATCACAACAACAATTACAGTCCTCTCGATATCAACCGGAAGATTTATATGCGGCCGTGCATCGAAAGGAATACGAAATGAAACAAGTGGCCGCCATGCACAAATCGACAGCCGATCCGGTACGAATGGCCATGGGATATGCCCAAGAAAGCGAGGGCAAGATGCGATTGGCCAAGGCCTTACGGCGTGTCTACGAAGATCCCGACAGTCCTGCCAATCCTACCAATGACGAGACCAACGACCAAGATGACGATGATGATGATGACACTAATAAAAAACTACAACGAGAACAAAAAATGGCCGAAATGGGTCTGGCCGAAATGGGGATGCGACGGGCCTGTTTTATTGTGGATATCAAACGCAAGTCCCTGAGTCATCCGGGAGAAGTTTTTTGCAATTTTGATGATGCCGGAATGGTGGCCGAAGCCATGGTCCAATTGGGTGCCGATGCAGTTTTTGTCAATACCGACTACAAGACCTATGGAGGAGATATTGGTGAATTAAAAAGTGCGGTACGAGCGGTACGAAAAATCAGCAAAACAGTCCCCGTGGTCATGAAGGATATTGTCGTGGATGAAATTCAGTTGGGATTGGCCAAAGAAGCGGGTGCCGATGGCATTGTTTTGATTGCTTCGGTATTAGGACCGGCCTTGGACAATTTTTTGGACTTGGCCACCACCATTGGTCTCGAAACCATTGTGGAATGCCACACACGAAATGAAGTCCAACGTGCCTTGGACGCCATGGCTTGCAATATTTTGGTCAGCAATTATGATCGTGTCGGACAGGAGTATCACCCCCAACAAGCCATTCAACTGGCAGGACTGTTTCCAGGAAGTGGAGGACCCATCATTTGTCTTGCCGGGGGTGGCATTGACGATACCGATCAAATGAAGAAACATTTGGCTGTAGGCTATGATGGTGTTGTGGTCGGGAAAGCCGTCATGGGGAACCCCAGCGCACCAGAATTCATCCGGGCCGTCCGGGATCGAACTCTTTTGCCGGCCGAGCTCTCACAATGGGGTCTCGAGGAGGCAGAGTTCGACATGGAGGGAAATATAATGCCAGGCCCTAAGAAAAATATTCCCACGCCCGATGACGAGTCTGCTTACGAGTAAAAAAAAAGTAATGGAAATTAAAAACGAGATAGATGGTCCATAATTCTAGCACTAAATCCACCGCAGTTCGAAAGTATTCAGCAATTAATGCTTAGGATAGGCTTAGCGTTCGCCGATGGCTCTTAGATTTTTACTAGCCAAACAGTATATTTGGTTTGGCATCTTCAAAAGCAGATCAGATTAGATCAGATCAATAACTTCTTGTTTGGGTTTCAGACTTCCATTCTGCACATTTTCCTTTTCAACGTCGGTGCGTGCATTGCTCGGCGGCGACGTCAAGAATCGATCCACGACACTCTTCAGCACCTCCGCTTTGGCTTTCTTTTCCTGCTTGCTCCAGTCACTTGACGATTCCATAATGGCGGCATTCATCTTTTTCTTACGTTCTTGCATATCATAAATATCAAAGTCGACAGTGTCCTTGGAAACCATCTTGATGATTGTTACTGGCTTTGTTTGTCCAATTCGATGGCACCTATCTTCTGCTTGAAGATCGTTGAACGGGTTGAGGTCAATATCATACATAATGCAAGTGTCTGCGCTCGTCAAGTTGATGCCGAGACCGCAGGCTTTGGTGGAAAGTAGAAAAACGGGGATGGAAGCGTTTTCATTGAATTCATCAATGTGGGCCTGTCGCTCGGACACAGGAGTTTGCCCGTCCATGCGCCTGAAATCGAATCCCATGTGCTGTAGTAGGCAACCCAACAAGTCCAAGCTGCTTGTCCAAACTGAAAATATCAGCACGCGATGCCCATTTTCGATAAGTGCGGGTAACATTTCGCGCAATTTCATGAACTTCGCTGATTCAAACAAATCTTGGTCAGTCAATATGAAGCGTTCGAGCTTTTGCCGCTTCAATACACTCCCTTCCGACAATTCCAAAGCATGAAGATGAATGTCGAAGTCGCTATAATCCTTGATCTCCTGCGCGATCCTCTCCTTGGTGCAGGCGTCGCCTCGAAAAGCATCCCACTTGAACATTAAATCCGCCAAGTAATCTATCGCTTCTGGCGATGTATGACGAGTCCGCAGTAAAAGAGGATGAGTTGCGGCTTTCCGAAGGGTTGTGAAAAGGTGCTCCGTAATGCTTGCTTTTTTCGCTTTCTTTGCTTTGACGTGTTGTGCGATAATGTCGTTGTAGAGTTCCCTTGCGCGGGGCTCCAGATCAACAGCGGCCAACTTGTACGTCTTTGCTGGAAGGATTTGGCTCAAAACATCCACCTTCTTCCTTCTAAGCACAAACGGTGCAAAGAGCTGCTTCAACTTCCGATAAGCGACCTCTTCAGAATTGGCAACCTGTTGGCCAGCGGTTTCCAGGCTCACAAAGTGCTGAAGCATGCCCTGGCCGCCATCGTCCCCTCCTTCGTCGTCCTGGAACTGTTTCGATTGCTTCGAAAAGAAAGGCATGAGAAAGCAAAGCAACGCCATAAGCTCCGCTGGGTTGTTCTGGTGGATTGAATGGAGATTCAGATGTGGGTGAGGTGAAGAAATGAAAAGACAAAGTATTCCTAATCGGTCACTATTAAAAAACGCACCTGCACAGGAGTCCCTGTAAGCAGAAGCCGGTGTTTCGTCTTGAAGCGGTCAAGGTTTTTATAACGTAATCCCTTGGCGTTTTTTAAAAGGTGGGCCTCGTCACAAACGAGATAATCAAAGTTGAACTTTCGCAGAAAATCACGATCAGTTGCTGATTCCTTTTGGAAGTAGGTTATCGACGTGATGATGACATCTGGAAGCGTGGCGTTCGAACTTCGCAGGCTACTGAGTAACTCAGACTGTATTTCCAACCGCTCCTCCATGCTTCCATGATACAGTGCCACTTTCAAATCAGGAGCAAAGTTTTCAAATTCCCGTTGCCAATTGGACACAACACTCGCGGGGACTTTCAAAGCAAGTAAGACATGTGACATAGTGTTGTTCAGTGAGTAAGGCGCATCCGCGAGACACTACACACAAAAAAGAAGGGTAGCTACGTACCAACCACTAAATGCGGACTATTCGTTCCCGTAGATTTGGTACTCTTTCCATTGGTCGACGTCTTGGCATGTTTTGGCTTTCTAGGGATCCGGATCGGTGTATCAACTTCAATCACTTCAGCTTCTTTCTTTGCCTCGCCATCGCCATCGTCCTCATCCAATTCACTTTCGTCATCACCTGACATGTAGTTGTCGTCGCCCTTCTGGTCTGCTTTCACGGGCGCGTCGTGTTCTAGTTCTCCCCTGTCCCGGCTGTATTTCAACCACGCCAAAAAGGCAATCGTCTGGCAGGTTTTCCCAAGGCCTAACAAGGTTTTGAGGGGAAATGAATGGCATTTGTGAGCCAAGAATAATAAATCAAAACTGTTACATGCAAAGACAATTATTTTTTGTACACGATGTCTTACCCATCTCGTCGGCCAGTACACCATTCACGTGTACGTCTTTGTAGTTAATTTTGCACTTCATCTTGTGAAGCATAGCTAGCCAATTGACTCCGAGCAGCTGATATTCTGCCAGCGTAACCTCTGGTAAAATTTTCTTCATAACTTCATTGGAGATCCAAGAATGGTTGACATTGCCAGCATTGCTCCGTGCGTCAGACGGGTTCCTCTTCAACGATGACAACGCTAGGGCACCGTCGACAATCATTCCCTGCGGAATGGCCATTTTGTTGCTGCTGTTGCTTTCGTCGTCGAGAGCCGTTGCCCACGAGGCCATGTTTTGCATGACGCCGGCACTCAAGTCGTTTGCCAGCTTGAGAGCTTCACTCGCTTGTTGCGCCTGAGGATCATCAAAATAATCATCTTCTTCGTCTCCCCCGGCGTCGTCGTCGTCGTCATCCTCATCATCGGAGGACAAATATTGCGGAGCAGGTTTTTCGGTTTCCTCCTCTTCCTCCATAAAGTCATCTTCCGATTCATCCGAATCCTTGAGAAAGCCATCGTCAGCAGGTGACGATTCTTCGTGCTTTTTTTGCGCTTTTCTCCCTTTTTGGGTTTGTTTCAAGTTCTTCTTCTTTTTGCTACTGTTGTTTTTGCTCCCAAGTCGCTTCAAGCGACCTGCGGATGCAGCCTTAGCTTTCTTTGATTTGGCGTTTTGTTCTTTGACACTCTCTTTCATGGCTGCTTCGATGGCAACGCGCTCATCTTCATCCATACTCTCGTTGTCTGACAGGGAGGTAGCGTTTCTGATGGGAGACATTTCGCCGTCACTATCATCCACGGCAATGACACGTTTTCGGCCTACTGGTTTGGACGCAACCTTGGACCGGACGGGAGTGTCTTCTTCTTCTTCTTCTTTCCACATGGTTGCAGCCTTGCTAGCAGGTTTCTTTTTACTGGTGCTGTCCTGGAAATACTTGGATATTTTGGATTGGACAGCAGGCTTTTTTTTGGCATTGTTGTTTTTCTTGTCGGTGTCCTTCTTGCCGCCGTCGGAATCCTCCTCGTCGTCCGACGAAGCTTCCTTCAAATTGATTGTCGGAGCACTTGCGCGCTTTGGAGAAGAACGCGCCGGGCTGTTATTCCTTTTCTTGTTTTGCACAGGTTGACCAGGACTACTAACGTATTCATCGCTGCCAATGTCCTCATCGGACGAGGACGTGGAGGAACGGCTGACGACCTTAAGTTTGCCTTTGGCAGCTGCGGCTCTTCCTCTTTTCTTGAGCTTTTCAATTTGGGGCATCATTGGATTAACCCGAAAATTTTTGCGCTTGCTTTTTGTCAGAAAGGAAGGTCCATCGTCGTCCTCGTTGTCCGAGACAACGTCCGACATTTCCTCGTCGTCGTCGTCCTCCTCTTCCTCGGCAAAATCCGACTCGGACGCTTCTTCTTCTTCCTCATCGTCCATCATGATTACTTCGAGTTCGTCGTCATCTTCATCATCGGACCAGGGATTTTTCTTCTTCTTTTTTGCTGCTGCTGGTCCTTTCTTTTTATTGTTAGCGGCAGCAGTAGGTTTCTTTTTTCGTGCTCCTCCACGCTTGGCCTTTCGCTCCTCAGCCGCCTTTGTCTTGGCCTTTGCAATGGCACCATCATCTCGACCCGGTTTTCGAGTGTTCAACCAACCATCTTTGTCATCGTCATCCGAATACATTATTGTTGTTGTTACTGCTATTGCTGCTTTAGCGACAACGATGGTACTGATGGTCTTGCTAATCAACTGTATCGTGGAGAAAATGCAGAAAGTTTGTTTTTTCTTGATTGTGTTCATAAAATTTCCTTCGACGTCTTGGTGTAATAAAAGGAAAGCACGCTGAACCAATGCGAAGGAGCGCCAAATACCTAATTACGTTTCACGTTGAAACTGTTCACGCCATGCCTCATCATCGTTTACCAGCGTCAGTCATCGAGTCCCGCGTGACATAAAAGGAATAAGACGCACATTTGTCATTGTTTATTGGCCATCATTGATCGACCAGATGACTGCGGTGAGCCGTTTGGTGCCGACGATGGCACAATCCGAAGAAGCGTCCGTTACAGTAGTACGACGGGAAAGCTTTCTTCTGCACTACTACTGCACATTTTAAGACTAGTAGTAAAGGAACAGGAAGCGTATTAGCTAACTCGAGAGTGCTAATCATTCAAGACTAGATCACCTTGTGTTCACTCACAGTCTTTCGCAGGTTCCTACAGTAAAGGGGAACCGGATCATTGCTCCAGTGAAGTGTGGTCGCCAATAATAACAAAGAAATTGATTACCGAAGAAAATAGAGCTTTGCTAGTGAAAGAGTCTCACCATGGGAGTGCCAAAGGTAGGAAACAGTACTTGTACTTACTAGCTAGCAGCTACATCCGATGATCTTCTTCAAACACGTCCTATTTGTACCTCATGTCGCTCAACGTTTGTATACTGTCTGCCTACATTATCATGTTGCTTTAGTTTTACCGCTGGATCAGCGAACGCTATCCCAAGATTAATGACATTGTTTCGGATTCGGCATTGTTGCCGGAATTTGATCATTTGTATTTGGATATGAATGGAATCATTCATGGATGTACGCATCCTTCCGATCGAGATATTTCCGATGTCATTAGTGAAAGAGACATGATGCTGGGTATTATGCATTGTAAGTATTGCAATTACTTGTTGCGAGTATCGCTCCATGAAAGTTTTCTTTTGCAACCAATCAATCTTCCGTGGGTCCGCTGACAATGTATCATTTATTTGTATTTTTATCTATTACTGTCATTGATGGGCATGCCACGTTTTATTTTCTGTGTTGAAAATATAGACTTGGATCGCATTATTACCCAGATTGTCAAACCCAAGGTTTCCGTTTACATGGCCATTGATGGTGTTGCTCCACGTGCAAAGCTAAATCAACAACGTTCTCGTCGTTTCCGAAGTGCCAAGGATATGCAAGAAGCCACCAAAGACATGCCCAATCCGGAACCAGGTGAAGAAAAGACGCAAGTCTTTGATTCCAATTGTATTACACCAGGAACAGAGTTTTTGGCCAGTGTTTCCGAATGCATCAAGTACTTCATCCGCAAAAAGATCAAAGAGGATCCGCTTTGGCATAACCTCAAAGTTGTCTTTTCCGGACACGACGTGCCAGGAGAGGGAGAACACAAAATTATGCAGCACATTCGAGATATGAAAGCCCAACCACATTATCAGGCCAATACGCGCCATTGTATTTATGGTCAGGATGCCGATTTGATCATGTTGGGTTTGGTCACGCATGAACCGCATTTTACCATTCTACGTGAGGTGATTGATTTCAACTTTGCACGAAACAATAAAAATGCACTCAAGGCAGTCAAAAAGTTTACCAAAGAGTCGGATTTTCAGTTGTTGCATCTCTCCGTGCTGCGAGAATATTTGCGCATGGATTTTTGCCATGAGCAGCCCTCTGTGGATTTGGAGCACGTCATTGATGACTTTGTTTTCATGACCTTTTTGGTGGGTAATGATTTTTTACCACACATGCCCGCTTTGGATATTGGTGATGGGGCGTTTGATTTGTTGTTTAAGCTTTACAAAGATCAACGTACAGCGTGGGGACCAGGACAATACTTGACAGAAGCCGGCAACATTAGCGATGCAGAACGATTGGAAATATTCATCGCTGCCATTGGAGCAGAAGAGACTGCTATCTTGGACAAGAAAGAAGAAGATGAAGCCGTGTATACAAAGAAAAGAAGAAAGTGGGATAAACGAGACGGCAAAGAGGACGGCCCTTCAGATGCGGAGATTGCCGCGAAAGAAGCCGAAAAGCAGGGCGATTACCTTGCAATGATTGAGAAAATGATGTCAACCGCCAGTGATGCCAAATTTGTGGACGGTTGGACACCAGTAACAACTCCGGGTCAAAAAGATTTTAAGGGTCGCTACTACTACGAAAAGATGAAAATGAAGCCAATTGATATCGATGCGCACATGGCGTTGCGCAAGGCGTACGTGGAAGGCTTGATCTGGTGTCTGGCTTACTACTACAGGGGCTGCATTTCTTGGGGATGGTTCTAGTAAGTGTGGTTCCATCAGTATTGAAAGTCAACGGTCATCGGAACAAATGCAAGGCTAACACTTTTGAAATGCGTAACTTGTTTTGCTCCTTTTGCAGTCCTTATCATTATGGTGAGTGGCAGTTGCCTCGGAAATATTTATTCAAGCAGTAAAAAAGCGTCTAACAGTACTCCTCCAATTGCTGCCTGTAGGTCCAATGCTTAGTGACTTGACAAAGCTTCCAAAGCTTTTCTCAGAGATTAAGTTCGAATTGGGACAGCCGTTGACCCCATTTCAACAGTTAATGGGATGTTTGCCGCCTGCATCAATCGTTCTCGTTCCTCCCCTTTATCGTAAACTGATGGTTGACCCTGAATCACCGATCATTCAATTTTACCCTGTCGACTTTGAAGTTGATATGAACGGGAAGAGGTACGAAGCATGACTCTTTTTTGCGTGTTACAGAATTACCGTCATTCCCCTCTAACGATTTGTCCCGATTCAGAAATCCGTGGGAAGGCGTGAACTTGTTGCCCTTCATCGAGGCAAATTTGCTGAAGGACACCATTGCAAAACTTTGCCCCAATAATCTACTCTCTCCTGTTGAGCGGAAGAGAAACAGCCTTGGGCGCAACTACATTTATACCTTTGATTTGACGTGTTTGGATACTGTTCCCTCTGCCAATCCGAAAATTGGGCTTCCTGATATCGTACACTGTAACTCCGCTGTCACGGATTTTGAGGAACCGCTGCAGAGTGGCACATCCTTCATGCCAAAGCTTCTTGAGGGAACTCAAATCCCCTACCCAGGCTTCCCGTCCTTGAATGTTTTGCCTATTGCATCTTTCGAGCTCACTGAAATCAAGCTGAACTGCTTTGGAAGTGCGTCGAAATACCCGACAATGCTAATTAGATTACACGAGATGCCAGATCTCCCCCCACTGGAAGCTCTCGCTCCAAATGTTATCGGAAAATCTGTGTTCATCAACTGGCCGATGATGCATGAAGCCCGTGTTGTCGCGATTTCCAATGCGAAAGGCGAAATCAGGGTTGGGAAAGAGGGGAAACCCAAAACCAGAACATTCAACAACATCGAAACTGACCGCTGGTCAGCGGATTCTCAGGCAATGTTTGAGCGTTACTTTATTGGGAACGGAGTGCCGGGAGCTGGTGGAGTCCAAATAGGTGATATCAGACTTCGCATCAAAGTTCTCCCCCTGCAAGGAATGAAGACTAATATGAACAATGGCGCAACCAAGAAACTCTTCGGAACTACCGAGGCCGACATTCCCCTTCAGCTGGCGTTGTGGCAAGCTCCTGCTCCGGACCCTCGTTTCATTGAGAGAGGGCCCATGACTCTGCAGGACAGGTACCCTGTCAATTCAAATGTTGTTTTGACGAAGGGTAAACACAGGGGATGTACGGGAGTAGTTGTTGGTGTAGTCGATAACAAAACTGTTGGAGTCAAAGTCCAGATCATCCCTCCAGAACTTCCTTTTGGCCTAGCCATTGCCCATTCCGTTCATGAGTCAAATATATCATCGGTTGACGCAGCGAGGATTCTGAAGCTTCATCCTTCACTTTTTGGAAAGATCACGGGAAGCCTTTTATTTGAACCGGGGCGGTTTGACCTGGGTCTCAATTTGAAATCTGCTGACGGCATGTGCGTCGTTGGATACACACGCAAGAAGCCCGAGAAGAAAGCTAACGGAAATGGTGCCTCTGCTTGGGCTGGAGGGGATACAGTGCTTGTGGTTGGTAGCCAGAAAGCTGAGGCTGAGGAACAAGAGAGAGTTACGTGGGAGTACACGCCCAAAGCAGTTCGCTTGGTGAATGCCTACCGCCAGAAATTTCCGCAGCTGTTCAATGCGATCACGAAGCAGCCGAACGAACGAAAGTACGACGCCACAGCTGCTTTTGGACCCAATGGTCAGGCTTGGTTACCCGTCATCCGGGAGTGGCTTAACAACATTGAGACGGCCAAGATGCCTAGGACACCTGTTTCGACGGACTCATTGTCCCACGAGGCTGTAGCTGCGGTTGAGAAAGCCTCCGAGGTCAGGAATTTGGCGTTGAAGAAGCGTGGGTTCCCGCACGAAACTATGCTGAAAATTCCAGGAAGTGCGCTCTACCGCGAAGGATCGATTGGGCCAACGGATGTTTTGCAGGCCAGTGACTACAACAAGAATGAGGCGCCGGAGCTTGGAGATAGAATTGTTAACTTTTGCGCCAGTGGGATTCCCTTCGGAGCTCGAGGTGAGTACTACCATGACAGTAGTGGCAGGTTCCGCTTTTTGTAATAATAGACTTCTCAACTCATGTGTGTGATGCCAGGTACTGTGGTGGGAATTCACGAGGCGACAACCACGGGCTGTGTGGAGGTTGTCATGGACGAGGAATTCATTGGAGGGACTACTTTGCAAGGAGCCTGCTCCAATTTCAGAGGGAAACTATGTGCCTGGTCACACTTACTGAAGGTGACGCCGGAAAATAGCAAATCTCTTGTGAGTAAGCTCGTGCCTACAAAAAGCGGTCAGGCTAGCTATGAAAAGATCATTGCCAACGTCGAGAGCGACTCTCTCGGTGGTGTTAAGGAGGCCGCTACTGCAGTAAGCGACGGCGAAACTTCTGCTAGTATCACTCCGTCGGAACCAGCAAAACCGAAGGCCTGGAACCAAGTCGCTGGTGGTCAGCAGGCAAAGGCCACTCCTCGGAAAGAGCAATCGTCGCCACAGAAGGCACGTACCGAGGGCATGCAGAAAGCTAGCAGGCCGGACTCCAGGCACGGTTCACGTCCGCGCGCAGGGTCGGCAGGTCGCGGGAAACAGGGCACCTGGAAAGAGGCTCGCGGCCCGACAGAAAAAAGCACTGGCTTCAAGGGCCCGGGAAAGCGTGGCCCTTCGACTGGTCTGAATAGATGGAAAAAGATCGCTGAGGCCGCAACAAAGCAAGCTCCGGCTGAAAATTCTGCAGCGGCGAAAGACGCAGACCAAAAATCTCAGGACCTGAAAGCACTTCTTGGTGTTATGACATCAGCGCCCACCCTGCCAACGCAATCGACTGCCCCAGCAGCTACTTCGACAGCGCCATCATTTCTGGGGCAGGCATGGGCGGGTCGGGGATCTGCGACAAAGGAATTCCCTGGTCAGGCGAAGGACCT
>ENA-ORBV01006184-ORBV01006184.1-microbial-mat-metagenome-genome-assembly--contig:-NODE-6184-length-21314-cov-5.352451_pt1 | contig 21314 bp, 28 predicted proteins | sample MGYA00237777_ERZ505514 | MGnify/ENA primary metagenome ERZ505514 (study PRJEB26160, sample SAMN06269048) | microbial mat metagenome | isolation source: Oligotrophic lake microbial mat | place... | reverse complement strand
AGTGACGGGGTGACGCGGCGTACCCTGGTAGGAAAAACGGGCGCCTGCTGTTCCCGTGCGGAGGGAATATTGGAGTGACGGGGTACCCTCTCAGGTTTTCAGCATTCTTCAGCTGCTAGCCATGCCTCTACCTCTAGTGCTGTGGGTGTAGCGTCAGGGCCAGCATGGAGGGCGTACCAGCGGAGGTAGCGGGGGTCGACACGGTGTACGTCCACCACCGTCCGGTTGCGGTGTGGTCCAGTGACAAAGGTCAGCATTCCTCAGCACTCCAGTCCCGCGTGTTCAGCTCGTCCTTCTCAGCCCAGGTAGGGCGCTTGGTGGTAGCGGGAGGCAGCGCTCCGTTAGCCCCCCATGGTTCTCCATTGGGCCCACGGTGGGCAGTAGTGCCGTCGTATTGGTTGACAGCGTACACTTCGACCCACTCCCATAGACGCTTAGACACCCAAAGGCCAGGCCGCGATAGAGCGAATAGGAGGCAGGCTGCCAGCTCTATTGAGCCAGTACGGTTCATAGCTAGCCACTTACAATGGCGCCAGTCCTTGAGCATTACATACTCAACAGTAGCGCCAGCGTGTTTGCCGCTAGTGAACAGCAGGCGGGCTGGGTCTAGGGCCCATGAGGTTAGGTCGGTAGGGTTGAAGTCGGGGTCTGGTTGAATGTCGTCGTGGTCCATGTCATACCGCCAACGCTAGGTCGGAGGTGGTTGCCCGGAGCCTGTCGTTGTACTTCTGCTGTGCCACACACCGACAAGCCTTGCAGTACCTGCCACCACCAGGCTTGGTGTAGGTGGTAGCCTCCCAGGCATGGCCGCGCTTGCAAAGCTCAGTTGTGTCGACCGTGGGACTGGCTGCCAGCGCTGTTGCCAGCTTGCGGTCGGTGGCGTGTAGCTGGCTGTGAGCTTCTGCGGTGAGCGGGAGCAAGTGCGTTGGGTTGACGCACGAACGCACGCCGCACAGGTGGTGCAGCTCCAGCCCGTCAATGTCGGTTCCAGTAACTGCTCGGTAGACGGCCCGGTGGGCGGGCTGCTTGCGGACGTGGTTGGGGTAGAGCCCTCGGTAGTCGTGGCCCAGGACGAACCTGCCTGGCGTGACTTCCGTGACACGCGTGGGGTAGCCGCGCTCCAGGCTCATGCTCCAGAGCCAGCAGCTTGTGGTAGGGTCCTCTACGGTGTAGGCTCCAACAAGCGCCTCAATCGTGCGGGGTGCAAGCCGGTTGCGGTTGACGGTGGGGTAGGTCATGGTGTAATCTCCTGTAGCTGGTAGCTGGTGGCTGGTTAGTTCGGCAGGTGAGGGGCGGACCAGCTCCACCCCACACCGCCGTTATTGCCCTGGTGCAGCCTCCCGGCGCTCCAGAAACCTTGTGCGCTTTATTTCTTCCGGTCACTTTGAGTGTACCCAAGGCCCGGCGCAGTGTTGCGTTTAGGGGGTCTGACCTGGGAAAACAGGGCTAAAACCGGCCTTTCCCCGAAACCTTAACTTTCGGAGTTTCGGTGAAGTGGCTGGTCAGAGAGTTGCGGTGTTGGTGTTTGGCGCGCCGTTGCCGAACAAGTTTCTCAGAATTGCAACACCAGCAACATGGCTGGAAAGGGAGGCGTGTTTATTTTGTTCACCCTAGGGAGTATCCCAAGAGCCCTCCGAAAATGAAATAAGCCTCTGAGCTGGGCAAACGCGCCCTTTTTCGGCTGCCTCAAAAGTTAGCTTTTGGCTTTTTGGTGAAAGTGCTGGTCAGAGCGTCGCGGTTCTTGGGTTTTGCGCGCCATTTTGAGCGCCATTTTTCAAATTATTTTCAAACTGCAACATGAGCCCCATGAGCAACATTGCTGCGGCAGTTTGCACTTTCTTGGTCCTGCATTAGAACTATCCACACCATGCGGACATGGTTTTCCTGGCCTCAACATTAGTATCCCAAGAGCGCAGCAGCCGCTCACCAGCTAAAACGTCACCCTTCCCCTAGGCGTAGAGGGCATAAGTCCTGGTAGGAGCGTTATTTGACAAACCTCACGCTCACTTTGCCGTTTCGGCCCAGCGCGTCCTCTACAACCGCTGTGCCAGCTAGAGTTTGTTAGCTAATGTGACTCTTGTCACAGCGCGCTACTGACCGCCCTTCTGCGTGTAGGTAATAGCAAAGTCTAGGTCCAGCCCTTGAAGCGCCTCGTCAATTTCTTCCAGTAGGACAAGGTCCAGTTCTTCCAGCAGGACAATGTCAATCTCGTCCAACAGGACAACGGAGTCGTCCAGCTTCTGCTGGGCCTCGGGTGTTCGTCCCTTGGCAGGCAGTTCTTCCACCTGGTCCTGCTTGGTAGTGGGTTTCTGTCGTTGCTTCTGAACCTGCTCCATGAATGCCTTTCTAGGTAACACCAGGCTATGCGCTGTGTGGCTCTGTAAGGTTGCAAAAAGGGCTGTCCGCTGCTAGGCTACTCTGAGAGGCTCGCGGGCCGTTAGGCGGGCTTCTAGGCACCTCTCAGAGCAACGTGGTGGCAAGACCACCCTCCCAAACGCACTCTCCCGCCCTGAGGGCTCTGTAACAGTGTTACCGCGGAGGTGGCTCGCGGGCCGTTAGACGGCCGTCTAGGCCCCTATCGTGGCAACGTGCGAGTCCTCTGGCGAGCGGCCAGGCGCGCGGGCTTGTCTTTGGGTTTAGCGGGAGCGGCCGTCTAGGGCTCTTGCCTTGCCCTCCCGCGCACGGTGGGACGACCCACGTCCCAGCCGGGCCTCAAAGCGCGCTACAAGCTGGAGGTAGCTGGAGGTCCCTGCTTGGTTCCTCCCGATAAATTCCAAAGCCCTCTCTAGCTGGAGCAACTTGAGGCGTTTCCCCAAGTACCTTGTACTTGGTCCTTGTCTTTGGACCTTGACCTTGACCTTCTACTAGTACTAGTCCTTGTTAGTAGTAGGGGGTCTGCAAAATGACGTGCAGCGCGGGCACAACGGAACTTCCATTATGTGGAAATTCCACTACCACCAAACCACGCTCTAAGCGTATGTTCGTCGTAGTCAAGAACGCGGAGGTACTTCCCCAGGAAGTGCCGAATGTTTCGTTTCGCCCCAAACGCGTTGGTACTTCCTAGAAACGCCCGGAATGTTTGGTTTCGTCAAGAACGCGAGGGCACTTCCACAGAACCTGTCGAATGTTTGGTTTGGACGCGAACGCGTGGGCACTTTCTAGGAACGGCTGAATGTTGCTCCGAATGGCACTTCGGTCGTGACCGCCTCGCGTTCTTGGCGAATGTTGGAACGCAGCCCGAACGGGAGGACACTTCTACAGGAAGTGCCGAATGTTTCGTTCTGGCCTAAACGGGAGGACACTTCTGTAGGACCTGCTCAATGTTGGAACCGGACGAGAACGCAAGCACAGTTTTCAAATTCCGCCTGAATGTTTGGTTTCGGTCCAAACGCGGAGGTACTTTCGCCGCAATATACGTAAGACTCTATGGCTGGGCTTTAGAGTAGGTATAAGCCTACTGCCGCCTCAAGCTAGAACCCTTATATTGCTAGTCCAGGTAGTTGCCGTAATTCAGGCTATCAGTGTGGTCGTACACCCGTGCAGTGGTGGTAATGTCTGAGTGTCCTAGCAGCTTAGAAACCGCATGAATTGGTACGCCTTTACCTAAAAGGCGGGTAGCAAACGAGTGTCTAATAGCATGAAAGCCAAGCGGCTGAATTCCCATTATTCTACAGTAGCGAGAAAAACGGGCATGAGCACTCGCATATGACCAAGGGAATATGTAGCTGCTAACGTCCTTTGCTGTGACACGCAATGCAGGCGCCGTCCGTATAGCTGCGAGGTTGGCGGCAGTAAACACCTCCGACACCAGGCGCTTGCCTAAGGGCGCGTACAGCGGTTTGCCATTCTTGGTCCTGCGTAGGTCCATAAACGGTGGGCTGTCGTCTAGCCGTAGGTCGGTGTACTGGAGGTTCAGCACCTCTGACACCCTGCGTCCTGTGTCCACCAGGGTCACCAGGAAGGCCCACCAGGCCAGGCCCCTGCCTCTAGCCCCCGACACCAGCGCCTCAAGCTCCACAGGGCTGTAGGTGCGTACTGCCCGTTGGTTGCGGGGCGGTGCGTCAGACTTGGTGACGGCTGGCGTCACCAGCAGGCCCTTAGCCTTGGCATAGTCGGCGTACACCACCAGCGCAGACACTGTGTTGCTTACCGTGCCCAGGGACACGCCTACCGTCAGGCGGTCAAGCAGGTCCTCTACCCCCTCCCGACTACCTAGAGAAGTTGCGAACAAATGCCAACTAGTGGCCCCCGAGGCCCGGTAGGCCGCCGTGAGCCGGTGCCGTTTACCTGTAAGGGTGTTAGTAGCGGGAGGGTGTCCGTGTGCCCGCTGGAACCTGGCCGTGTACCAGTCAAGAAACTCGTTGAGGTTGTCTGACATTGCTGGCCCCCTTGGCTGAAATCTCGCAGCAGAACGTCAAGCCACGGTACCACAGCCTAAGGGCTAGAAGTATTGCAGCAAGAATGGGTCCGTAATACTGGCACCAACCGTCAGGCCAAAGGTGGCAGGCACAGCGGTTGAGTCAAACGTCAGCATGTATGGCTTGGTCTTGTGCAGCCGAATGCCAGTGTCACCCGTGACGCCCTTGAGCGTAACGGTAGCCGTGTTGGTGGAGGGCGGAATAATGACAACGCCTACCGGGACCGGGAGCTGGGGCACGGTAATTGTGTTGAAGCCGGAGGCAAGAACCTGTGAATGTGCAGCGTATGCAACGCCAACAGTAGTAAGCGGCCCAACAGTAATGTCACCTACCGGGCCGTCCTCAATAGTGCCTTGAATAGAAATAGTCGAAACTACAGCCATGGGGTAACCTTTCCTTCTGCGTTGGTCATTATGCACCTGTCCTGTAGCCTGCAAACTGGTTAATAAAGGCGTTGTACGCAGAGCTGGAGGCGTTCTTGGTGTAGTTGCCAAGCCGGAGCGTGTGGACCGCGCTGGTTGCAACAGTCACGCCGGTAGCAGTAACAGGCTGGGGGGTGTAGTCGAGCCCGGCACCGTTGTACATATCGAAGGTGGCGACACTGGTACCAGAGCCATCGAGCCGGAGCCCAAGAATAGCCGCATTGGAATGCTTGGGGCCAAGCAGGCTAAACGCCCAGGTGCCAGCCTCCATGTAAAATTCCCACTCAATGTAGGAGTCCTGCACCGTGGACTGGCGGTAGTAACGAAGGGCGTAACCAGGGTCCATTTCCGTGGTGAAGCCGCTAGAAGCAAACGGCGTCTCAGTAGCGGTTACTACAACACGCCGGGCAGGGCCAGAGGTTCCGGCCGCACCCGTAGCACCAGTCGCGCCAGTAGCGCCTGCGTTACCTTGGGCGCCTGTGCTACCAGCCGCACCAGTAGTGCCAGTCGCACCTGTAGTGCCTGTAGCACCTGTAGCACCAGTAGCACCAGCAGCGCCAGTAAGACCGAGTGAGCCTTGCGGGCCGGGGGACGTGACAGACACAGAGTTAGCAGCGGCTTGAGTGACAGTGACTACATTAGAAACCTCGTTGACTACAACCGTGTTCGGCGTGTCAGACATTACACCGACACCTCAGGGAGCACCAGAAACGTGCCACGAATAACAGTGTCAGTTGCTGCTCCCGTATACACCTCAAGGTCGTACACCCACAGCCCAGCAGGCAGGGCAGCAGTAAGAGTGGAGGTAATGGCGAGCGTAATGTTGGGTAGCGCGTCGTCCAGCACAATACGTGAGTTAGCAGTGGTCAGGTCAATAAGGCTGGTAGCGTCACCATACGCCTTCTTGACAGACATTTTGGCTGTGGAGCTAGACAGGTCAATAGCTGTGCCAGCAGGGTTCTTGTAGTCAATGGTACGACTAAAGGTTGCCCCTTGGTTAATGGTGAACTTGTGGTTTCCTGCGCTCATGTGGCTACTACTCTCTTCAGTTTTTGTAGGGTGCTGCTCACGTCTCGTACCTCACCACAATGCAAGGTGAGCCACAAATAGCATTTCCGCTTGCCTCTGACTTGACAGACAGCATGTAGGTGTGTGCTGACGCGGGCAGCACGCTGGTAAGGTCGGCAGTTTCAACAACAACGTTTGCATACTGCGCAAGGTCGGCAGTTATTTCTGACCCCACAACCGCTGCCCCTGGGAAGTCATAGTCGTTGAGTTGGGCGTATACGTTATAGGTGCCAGCGGCGTCCTGAATGAGCACCGCCCGAAACACGATGGTTGCGTCCTGGTATTGCGAGGCGTCGAACACGAGAGGCTGGTACTGTGACACATAGCTTGTGCTGCCTGTGCTGCCAGGTATAAGCGGAAATACCAGCTCCACTGGAGCACGCAGCAGTCCAGCAGCCTCAAGAGACGCACCAGAAGCAACAGTAATTGACGCACCACTACCTACAGTTAGGCGCCCGCTGTCCACGCTTGAATAAGGCAAGCGTGGTGCCGTCTCTAGGTTCTTAAGCCGACGCTCAATGTCCTTGAGGGTTCGGAATAGGTTGTCGCTACGTGCAACCTCAGGCATGTTAACTTACGCTCCGCTCGTAGGCTCAGTGTCAGCAAAGGTCAGGCTTACCGACTCCTGGCCGTCGCTAGTCACAGACACTTCAATTTGGGCAATGCGGCACATGGAGTCGTACTGGAGGAAGGGGCCGTCGTCAGCCCTCACACGCACCCTGTCACCTGTGCGGTAGGCACCAAACGGGGCGCTCTGGTGGTCAGGAGCCACCCTCACCTGTACAATGCGCACGCTGTCCTTGTAGGCGGTCAGGTGTGCTTGGGTGTGAGCGTCAAGCGTTTCCTGCACACTAACGTCGGTGTATGAGAGGGTGTCCTCAATGAGGGGCGTGTAGTCCAACTGTGCCGAGTCGGCAAAGTCAGCCCTCAAAGCAGTTTCACCCTCACCTGCCCCAATTGCGTGCCAGGAGTTGGCCTGCTTAGTGGCGTCCACCTGTAGCTTGAAGCTGTGGACATTGCGCCCCACCTCAAACACAAGAGCTGTGTCTGTGCCCCTTCGGGGGTAGCTGGGGGTGAAGGTGTTGACAATGTTCCCGTTGCTGTCATAAGCAGAGTCAATGGCAAAGTCAAACCCGCCCTCTACAGCAGACAGGTTCTCAATAAGCTGAGCAACCTTGTGGCGCTCAACAGCCAGGTAGTTGCGGTCACGCACAAACCCTGAGGTAGTGCTCCCGACTACAATACCAATGTCTCCACCTGTAATGCCCTGTGCCCAATTCAGGAGGTATTGAGCAATAGCAAATTGGTCAACCTGCAAGGGTGCGTAGTCAGCAGTAAGCACGCGGTGGCGGAAGTAGGACCAGAAGCCCTCACCCCCAATAGAAATGGTGTTGTTAGACTGGTCAGCGTCTACCGTCCACAGCAGGCCAGCCCATACAATGAGCCCTCCACGCTCCACAAATATGGTGGTACGAAGGGGGTCCAAATTCTCGGGTGTAGCCTTGGGGTGGTTCAGCCCAATGGTGCCCCTGAATGAGCCAGGAGCGTTTAGAATATGCGAGAAGCTGAAAGAGCTAAGGGGAAGCTCTGTATGCACCTTGCCCGAGAGGGTGTTCCCCAGGAGCACTCGGTACACTGACGTTTCCTGTACAGCCAGGTAGGCCGGGCCAGGGGCTATAATGGGGCTGGGCGGGTGAGGGAGCACCTGCGCGCTCACGCTGCCTATGAAGGCCACCAGCAGTTGCCCAGCGTTCATAGCCACAAATGGGTACTGGAAGCCGTCTGTGTTGGTCACGTCGTAGACAACCTGGGCTGAGGTGGCCCCAAACGTCCACGTTGCAAGGGTGTACAGCCACTCGTTAGCTACCGAGTCAGTGGCCCAGGCGGGCAGCAGGGTAGGCCACAGGGCCTCAACCGTGTTACGGTTTGCCTCAGTGCCAACCTCAAACACCACCGGCCAAATGTGGCACTGCGAAGCAGCCGTGTTGTACGTCCAGCTAGGGGCGTCAATACCGCCACCCGCGTCATAGTGCTTACCAAGGCCATAGCCAGGTGGTGAGGCGGTGCCGCTGTAGAGGGTGTCCAGCCCAACAGCCAGCTCCTGGGCCCGTGTGTTCGCAAGCACCCCGTCCACGTCTGCCAGGCCAAGCAGGTTGGCAGCAGCCACCAGCCCAACGTACACCTCAGCATTGTCCTCCAGCAGAGCTACATTGTAGGCGGGAGTAGCTGTGGTGAGGCCGTCACTTTCAAGGGTGGAGTACACAGCGGTCAGCGCATTACGCACGGCCGTTGTGTAGCTAGAAACGTCAAGTCCAGCTTGCTTACAGGCATATACAGCAAAAATGAACATGGCAGCAGTAGCGTCGGTTGAGTCATATGCCCCAGCCGTGCCAGTGGCCTCGCTGGTCACCCCATAGTCCACCACATAGTGCGTTGTGGGGTCCATATGGGCGACGTACCAGTCCAGCCAGCCCTGAGCTACGTCCAGGTAACCGGCAGCAGGGTCCACGTCGACGTGAGCCCGTGCCAGCCCAATGGCAGCATAGGAGCCCTGGTAGCAGGCAATAGCAGTGTGGTCGACGTAGGTGCAAATAGCCCCGTCAGCAAGAGCACAGTCCACCACAAAGTCAGCCATAACGCGCTTGCTAGAGGCGTTCCCGGTGAACACATTGAACTGGTCGATTACAAACTCGTCAACCGTCTCAGTACCTGTGTACCAGGACAGCAGGCGCACGCCCATGCTGGTAACCCAGGCAGGAGTGGCATAGGTGTATTGCTCATGCCAGACCAGGCCGTCAGCACTTGTCTCAAAGTAGACGGTGCCGAGGGCCTCCCGAAACCTCCACCACTTGTGCAGGGTGGCCGAGTAGCGTGTGTAGTCATACGTCTCTACACCAGCGTTACGGGCGACAAACACCAGGTCACGGCCGTCAATAAGGAACCACAGGCTATTGTCGTCGTCACTCCGCAACTGAAAGCGGGCCTTGCGTGTGCCCGTACCGTAGGCAGGCACCTTGGCAACCTTAATTGCAGCGTATGAGCCTGTCAGGTCCCAGGGACCGTCCGCAAAGTAGCCGGAGTCCCCGCCGGTGGTGCAGCCCACATGCGCCTGCCCACCTGACTCAGAGGTTGTCCCAATGTTAGAGCCCCAGTCGGCCCCAACAATGTTGTCCTCAAAGTTGTCGGTAAACGTCTCCAGCAATGCCATGGTTACAGGTTCTCGGTCACACTAAAGAATGCGTTATCAGCGGTGTCCATAGTCACGGTGCCAGCCGCACCACTGCGCTTCCAGCGAAGCTGAGCCGTATAGGCACCGGCCGCAAGGCCAGTAACCTCAGCCCCACCAACAATAGCGCCGTGGGTGTTCCCTGCCTGTACCCACATAATGGAGCAATCATTGTCGACACCATTAATGCGTAGCGCATAGTGGACAATAACGCCAGCGGTGGAGGTAAAGCAGCTAGCATTAACTACAAGCACCAACCTAGTGTCTGCACGGTGCTTGGTAATTGACAGTGAAGCAGTGTCAGTGGGGAAGTTTTCATAGCTGCCACTGGTGGTGGTGCGTATCCCACCAGGCACCAGACGGAAGCCCCTCGTCCAGGGCACGTTAGGTGCGTAGACAACCCATGCTGTACCGTTGTAGAGCGTGAGGGCGTCAATAGCCCCAGCAAGGTACGCAAACTGTCCCTCAGAGGGCGCCGTAAGTGAGGCGTCCCGTGCAGCAGCGTCAACAAAGGTAGGCACCCCACCAAGTGCGGCAGCCTGGGTGCGGAGGTCAGTAATGTTGGCATTGACAATGGACGCAGCAGCAGCAGCTACCACCACCTTGGCAAGTGGAATGTAGTTAACGGGAGCGGCAGGGAGGGCAGGTGAGCCAGCAGGCGTCCCTGTAACCACGACCAGGCTCCACGCATTAACAGCGCCAGCATAGAAGGCGTCCTCAACCTTGGCACATACCAAGTCCCACCGAGGGTTAGTAGCGTCAGCAGTTGCAATAGCCTTGTTCACGGTGGCGTCGTTGTAGACATTGTAGGTGCCTGCGCCAGTGGTCGAGCTAGGGACAAATGCACGCCCTCCAGCAATGTCCACCGTCATGTTGGCGCCAGCACCGCGCTGGGTCACCTTGAGGTCAGCAGTTCCGCCAACACCATTGGTTGAAACGAGCGACGTAATGAGGTTTCGTGCCTGTGCAGCCGTCTGTGTGGCGACATTCTGCATAAACGACGGTGGGTTTGACTCAGCCATAACTAAGGGGCTCCTTTTGAATGTTTGAAAGTGCCAAGAACGCGAGGACACTTCTGTAGGAAGTGCGGAATGTTGGAACGCGGCGAGAACGAGAAGGCACTTCTACAGAAAGCGGTGAATGTTTCATTTTGGAGAGAACGCGGAGGCACATTTTTGAAACCGTCTGAATGTTTGAATGCACCAAGAACCTACAGCCATGCGGACTGAAATGTGACCGTTGCAATGCCGGTGCCTCCACCGGCAGACAGGCGGAAAATGTTGTTGCCAGGTACCACGTCCCACCAGGTAGAGCTACTGGTGAGGTCGCCATACCGGGAGGCAGTACCATTCAGGAGCACAGTACGGTCGTCCATATTCACGTCGACGTACTGGCCGTCTGGAATGTCTGTAGTAAGCGCTAGCCGCTTGCCGGTTGTTACGTTCTCCAGCACAGGGTTTGTGAGGGGTCCTACCAGCCGTACAATTGGGTGGGTAGCAAAGTTGCCCGCGTTGTTGGCAACTGCCACGCCTGAGCTGGACGCCCCAAAGCTAAGAGGGAAGGCAAGCGGGAAGGCAAGGCCACCAGTTACCACCGGAAGCACGGCTGCCACGCTAGACAGGTTGGAGGCGTACACCCGTGGGTCGGCGGCCACATATTGCAGCGTGACCGTAATAAGGCCGTTCCCTACGTTGGTGTAGTCAACATGGGAGCGGCGGGGCCTCCCGTTAATAATACGCTCGTCATGGTAGGGAAGCTTGTAGGTAAGAGGCTGTACAGTGGTTGTGTTGTAGCTAATAGGCTGCCAGATACCGGCCAGCACGGACAGGGCCTTATGCGCCTCAGCAGCGTCCACAGCCTCGTCACCTGTGTTGCCGGTGGTAATGAGCACGTTCAGGGTGAGGGCGCGGGAGCCCAAAAAGTCAAGGCCATAGAAGGCTCCGTGACTACGGGGCTTGTCCACGTCTGAGGAACGCACGTCAGGCATTCCCAGGCCCTCAACCGTCTGCACCAGGTAGCTGGTGCCAGGACCCATAACCAGGCCACCAATACTGAATTCGTTGTCATTCAATGCCATGCCTACACTCCTGCTGTCTTAGACAGCCAAGCAAGTTCCTCGGCAATGTCCTGTGCAGAGGCGTTGGTCACAAAGTTGAATTGGGCACCGGCCCCAAAGCTGGCAGCACCAGCAGGAGTCACCCGTTCACCAGCCTGTAGAATGGCGAGCATTTCAGAGCCGGGCAAACCGGGCACAATACCTCCGGTGTGCATTGTGGGAATGGAGAAGCCCTTGCCGCCCACACCGGGCACCCAGCTAGGAATTTCAAAGCGGAAGCCACCAACCGTGCTGTTCCACAGGCTCTTAATGTTTCCGAAAGCAACCCGGAAGGGGTTGGCAATGGCGTCAGCCACACCGCCAATAACATTGCCAATGCCGTTAATAACGGAGCCAACATTGTCCATGCCGTACCGTACAATAAGCTTGACAAGGTCAATGCCAGCTCGCACGGTAGCCGCCAGGTAGTCCCAGGCACCGGCAAGCGTCTGCTTAATGCCCTCCCACGCGCCACTCCAGTCGCCACTAATGAGTGAGGTTACCGTCTTAATAATGCCCTGAATAATTTTCATGGAGGCGTCAATAAAGGGTGCAAGGAAGTTCCATACTGCTTCCACCACAGCCTTAATACCGCTCCATACCGTGTCCCAGTTCTTAGCAAGAAATATGGCGCCAACAATGAGTGGGAGAATACCAAAGGTTACAATGGAAAGGACAATTGCAATAAGGGCACCAAGGGCAGGGTGGTCTTTAATCCAGTTCCAAATGGTGTCCCAATGCTTCCACAGCAGGACCACTGTTGCTACAAGGGCAGCAATACCAAGCACCACTAGAACAACGGGTAGGCTAATAGCTGCGACAGCGGTAGCAATTGAGCCAAGCACAATAAGCAGCGGGCCAAGGACAGCAGCCAGGCCAAGTGCAATGAGTGTAAACTTCTGGGTCTTGGGCGACAGCTTGTTAAACCACTCAACAGCCTTGGTGACCCACTCAATAAGCTTCTGACCAATAGGGAGTAGTTGCTTACCCAAAACAGCAGCGGCGTCCTTAAACTTGGCTGTAGCCCTGCGCTGTGCATTCGCTGCACCGTCAGCCGTCCTTGCAAAGTCGCCCTGTGCGGCGGTCGTCTGCTCAAACATGAGGGCATTAATTGCTTGCACCTTGGCCTGTGCAGAAATTTCACCATTAGAGTCGGCCAGGCCCATAGCGCGGGCCTTTTCCTCCACCGTGGCCGCATTAATCATAGGCACGTATTGCTGGAGGGCGTCATACTCACCCCTGGTGGCCGCTGTAATAGCAGCAAGCACCTCAGAGGGGTCAGCATTGTTGAAGGAAGCCAGGTCACCAGCAAGGGTCACCCAGGACATAGACATAGTGGCGGCTGCGTCGGCATTCATACCAACCTGAGTAAACACCAGCCCGAGGGCAGAAGCAGCAGTTAGCGACTCATTACGGGACATTCCCAGGGTGTCAGCGGTACGCCTGGACCAGTCCATAATTGCCTTGGCGCTGTCGCCAAACACAACCTTGGTTTTGGAAATGGTTTCGTTAAGGTCAGAGGCCGCATTGAAGGCAAATGTAAAACCAGCAACAACAGGCAAGGTAATGCCTATGGTCATAGACCGGCCAATAGTTTTCATTTTGTCGCCAATGGCCTCCATTTTACGGGAGAAGGTTTCACCGGCTGTTTCGGCCTGGCGAAAGGCAGTGTTAACCCCTGTAGCGTCTCCCGCAATGCGGACGGTAATGGTCTTAGCCATTACTTGCTTGCCTTGTTAGCTTTCTCGACGTACTGCACGAATGCCTCTAGCTCCCGTAGTGTGAGTTCATGGGTGAAGGTCCTGGGTGGTAGGTGGTAGGCATAGCAAAGCCCCGCCAGCAGCGTAGGGTCTAGGGCTGCTGTGGGGCGTCGTCGTTTCCCAAGGCACCCATAAGCGCATTGAGCTTCATTTGCTCAACCTCGGTCACCGTCAGGTCAGGCTGGGTCTGCTTCATGGTGACGTACACCATGGCAATGAGGGTACGAATGGAGGGCGTGCTGTTAGCCATGTCGGCAATCTTGGTGCCGCTGTAGTCCTCAATGTATGCGGCGTCAGCAGCCGTCAAGTCGTTAGGGTCGAAGTCCACAATTTCGGTTTCAGTGTCGTCCACCGCGGCCAGGGCCTTGGGCTTACTCATGTTGCCTCCAGGTATGTAGGGTTAGAATTTTGCAGCTTCGGCTTCAATTGCAGCTTCGTAAATAGCTTCCACCTGCGGAATGGACGCCTTAGCTGCTGGGAACAGGTAGCGGCCCTCCCGAATGAACGGTCGGCCCCTGGGGTAGCCCCCAAACTCCACAGGGCCTGCATAGGGCACAGAGGCCTTGCCCTCACGGAGTAGCGAGGAAGCAGCGCCGCTACCAACCCGAAGGCTGGCAGCTAGCGCCCCTGTCCTCTTGGGCAAGGTGCCCGCCGCTCGACGCATAACCAGCTCTGCTGCCGAACGGTGGGCAGCCTTCAAGTCAGCTAGGTCGTCACCCAACTGCTTGAGTGCTCGCCGCAACTGGTTCATTCCCTGAACTGTTACGGCCTGGCTCTTAGCCATTAGGGAGTAATGTCCTTAACCAGTCGGCCGGTGACCTGGAACGTCACGTCCAGCTCAATTGGGTCGCCAGGGCCACCACCCCAACCAACTTGGTTGACAACGAGGCTGCCCGTAAACTCAGGGTTCTCTGCACTAAGCACAGCGTCGGCAGGCTTGGCAGTGAAAGCCGCAACCGTGCCAAGCAGCGGACGCAGCACAGCGTCCACAGCAGCAAAGCCCTGGACAAACGTCAGCTTGACAGACGCGGAGTACATGCCTCCACGCACCGTCTTTGCCCCGCCGCCAAACACCTTCACGTCAACGTCGTCGGTGGTTTCGGAAATTTCAATCTTGCCCACCTGGTCTGACATATCGGTAGTAGCAATAGTCACAACGGGGTCAAGCAGAACGCTAACAGTAGTCGCCATAACGGGTAACTCCTAAACTAGGGGTGTTGCGGGAGGGCCTTTAGCCCACAATTCGGACATGGAACTTACAGCCCAGGTACTCTGTGCTGCCTACGGTGTAGTTACTGAACGAGTCAACATGCGTGACATAGGCAGCCTGACAAGCACCGCCAAGGGTTGTGTCTGCCTCAATTGCTTGGGCAATACCATCAGGTGAGACATAGCTAGCAAGCAGTTCTTGTGCTGCTCTGTCCTGTGCCCTGCCCACAAGCACCCACACCTCCAGGTCGTCCTCACCCTCCAGCTTGAATGCCTTGTGAAAGGACCACGCCTTTGGGTAGCCCACAATAATTGCGGGGGTAGAAATGGACTCAGGAACGTAGGCGTAGACCTTCACAGCCTGCACGTTGTTACGGAGGTTCTCAGCAATGCCCTCCCGAACGTCATACAATGACATGCTCATGTGGTGTCACCAGTAGCCCTGTGCAGGCGGTAGGGGCCAATAAGCGAGACAACATCGCGGTCAATGCTTGTCACCCGCACCACGCCACCCATTTCTCCGAAGCCCAGGACGCCCTCAGGGCTGTCTTTACGCTTAACCAGCCGGGAGGCCAGAATGAGGCTTGCCAGCTTCACAGGAGGCGGTACAGCCCCCTCAGTGGCCCATGTGGTGTTACAGGCGTTGTCAATGGACCTGCTGGCTACGCTGAGCGTGAGCGTGTACAGCGTGTTGTCGGTGTCGTCGGCCGCCTCCACATGGAGCCAGTTTTTCAACTCGGTTAGGCTGGCGTATACCAGGGTTCCAGGCATTAGTTCCTTCTAAGGCGTTGGGCCATGGGGTGGGCAGGTGGAGACAGCCCACCCACCCCACGACGAATGGTTGCTACGCGTCCTCAAGGCCGCAAAGTGCAACGGCTTGAATGTTCGTAGCGACGTAGCCTCGGTACGCAAGGGTGACCGAGAGGGTGGAGGGCGCAGCAATAGCCGCACTTCCCTTGTCCTGCTCAAACCACTCAATAAGGTTGGAGGCACCAACAGCAATGAAGCCAGCGGTGAATGCCGAACTGACAACCACACGCATACCCAGCGGGCCAGTGCCCGTGAGTCCACGCACGTCACCAGGGGCGTTCTGCGGGTTCAGGCTGTTGAAAAGCGGACGACCAGAGCCGTCAACAAAGCCAACAAGCTGTTCCCAACGGTCCACGGCCACATAGAGCGTGTCCGGCACCGACTTGGCGTCGGTGTAAACCGTCCCGGTTGCGTCCGCAATAGCGGCGTGCAGGTCGGCGTAGTCCGTGCTAGCGGTGTTCCACACAACCACGTTGGTAGTAACCTTGGCCTCAATGGCCGTAGCGGCAACTTCCTCAGCAGCGTTACCGTAGACCTGAGCAAGGTCACTCAGCACCAGGTCGTAAATGCTGGGGTCAGAGAAGTCAACGTCCTGCTCGGACAGTGACACGGCCCCACCAATGGTGGACTTGGTAATGGTGTCCTTGGTAATAAGCAGCTTTGCGCTGTCCAGCACGTCGTACTGAGCCGCCTGTGCAGACACAGCAGTACGCTGGGTCACACGGGGACGAAGGAACGTCGAGCCGGAGGCAGGCATGGGAAGGTTACGCATGGACGGCGTAATACGGCGGGCGTCGTCAGCAAGCTTAACAAGCCCACCAGTAATGTCTGCCGGAATAACACCGAGGTTGTCAGCAACAGCCTGGTTCTGCAACGCACGGGTCACAATGGCCGACGCAGCAGTGTCACCACGGTTGGCCTTACCAAGCGCCACAACAAACTGACCAGGGGTGAGGGTAGGTGCAGCCTCAGACGTAACCTGAACAAGGGAGGTGCGGGCACCAGTACCAGCAACTTCACTGGCAATGTCGTGGGCGGCCTGAGCGCGCTTCTCCATACCAGCAAGGCCCTCAATGCGGCTGTCAAGCGAGGTAATTTCAGTGTTCGCGTCAGCCACGTTCTTGGCCTCAGAGTCGCTGAATTCCTCACGGTTTTCCTGGTCGACGGTAGCAATGGTGCTGTCCACCGTCTCTTGAAGCGCGTTACGCTTCTCAATAAGACGTGCAAGCAAGGGGTTCATGGTTTCCTTTTGTCGAAGTGGGGTGTACTATGGGTGACAACCAGTGGGTGCAAGGCGGGTGCAGCGGAAACGCTACGGCGCGGCTTGCGGCGCATGGTTATGGGGTGTAGCGGGAGCGGCGTGCCTTAGCGGCAGGTGCCCTCAGGGAATGTTTGGTTCTGGCAAGAACGGGGAGGTAGTTTCGTAGGACCTGCTCAATGTTTGCTTTTATCGCAAACGCTAAGACACTTCCTAAAAACCGGCTCAATGTTTGGTTTGGGCCAGAACGTGAAGGTAGTTGTGAGACTAGCGACCACCTGAAACGTCAGGGGTGTTGGCACGAATGCGGGTAGAGAGAAGGCGGGCCTGGGCAAGCGTCATAGACGGTGCCTCAGCCTCAGCAGCTTCTCTCACTTGCAAAATACGGGCGTCCTCATAGGCGGGGTGTGCCACAAGAGACACCTCCATAAGGCGCACTTCTCGGCGCTCAATAAGGCCCCCCATAACAGGTGCCCGAGGGCCTGGCCTCACGGGAATGAAGCCCACAGAGAATGAGTCCAAAATGCCGTCATTCACCAGAGACAGGGCTTCCTCACCAGCTTGGGTGCGTCCAACCTGCATTTCCACATGCAAACCAGCGGTGTCCTCACGGAGCACCTTGGCCGCCCCAAGGGGCAGCGCGCCGGCGTCGTTGTGGAGGGCGTACAGCTTCACACGGCTGGGGTTGCCTTCGCTCACCGTCTTAGCAAACGCACCACGTCGGAACACCTCAGAAACCCGCGTGCCAACAACCGCTTCACGGTCGAAGGGCACAGCAATACCAACAATGGTACGCCCTGTGCCTGAGCTACGGACTTCCATGTCCTCAAACTGGTGGACTGTACGCTCAATGTGGGTGCTGTTACTCATTGGGTGTGGTCTGCTCCTGCTGAGGTGTTGGAGTCACTGCTTTGTGGAGCACGTCCCCGCCTTCAATAGGCGGGTGCCCTTCGGCTGCACGAATTTCATTGACCGTGAGCCAGTCGGCTGCCGCATAGCCCTGGTAGCGTGTGAGCTGGTCGGCGCGCAGAATGTCGTCCATGTCAAAGGCAACGGTGGTTTCGGGAGGCAACAGGTCGGTAATCGCCTGCTCAATGCGCTTGGTCCAGGGCCTAAATGAGAACTTGTTCAGGTTGGTGGCCTCCTGGCCTACATTGGTGTACGTCATGGACGAACCCGTTGCACCGAGGAAGTGACCAGGCACACCAAACATGAGTGCAATCTCGGTAAGGCTGTACCTGCGGGACTCAAGAAACTGAGAGTCCTCAGGTGAGAAAGCAAGCTGCTTAATGCTCAGCCCGTCAGTCAATACTGGGGGCTTACGGGAGCGGCCGTGGTTAGCCACCCAGTCGTTTTGCATGGCCTTAATCTCGTCGTCCTCCATAGGTGCGTCAGTAACCAACGCAACCGGAGGTACAGCAGCCTCACCAAAGTAGCGGGCCGCAAACTCTTGCAGGGACATTGACTGTGCGAGGGCTTCCCGCTGAGCCTCAACCACGCCCATGCCTTGCACACAGCCAGGAAATACAAAGCCCCGAATGTGCTTCAATTGGCTGGGGTCAACCACCGTGTTGCCTACCTTGTAGACAACCTGCCCTGCCTGCACGGTCACAGTCACCGAGTCAGGGTGCAGCACCTGGAACTGCTGTGGGTACTCCATGGTGTCAAAGGCACCCAGCCACAGGTATGCGTCACCCCGCATAAGCAGGCTTACCAGAATAGCAAACATGGTGTCGTATTGCGACTCATTGACGTTGGGCCGCGTGAGCAACTGCGGCTGTTCAGGCAGCAGCAGGCCCGAGGCGTCCGAAGCCCGCAAGGGAGAGGAAGCAATACCGTCAGCAATCAGGTTGACAGCGCGCCACGCAGCCGGAATGCCTAGCGTAGTGGAGTCATTTACAGTCGCATTAGCAAAGGTGGTGGCGCTGTAAGGGCTTGAGGTAAAGTCTGACCACCACTGAGCGGGAGGGGCAGACCGCTTCTCCTGAAATGGGTTTTGAAAGAGGCGTGTAAGCTTCGCCATGCTTACTTAATCCGTAGGACGGCGGCGAGGAGTCGGCCAGTGACATAGGCGCTAACCATGCCCAGCCACACAATAACGTACAGGGGCAATTCCATGGGACTCCTTCTTAGCCCCACACGACGCGGGGTTTACGGGCTGGGAGGGCAGTGGAGGCTGCCCAATACGCCAGCGTGAGGGCTACAAGCGGGCTAATGTCTCCGGTGGCGGTGTTGCGCCCCCAGGCCCAGCTTGCGCCTAGCGGCCGCCTGCGTGCTCCTGCAACTGCACTCGACAGGCTTTCCAGGTGAATATTGCGGTAGACTTGAATCTGTTGGTTGGCAACAGCGTCGTACAGTGAGCCACAGGCTGCTGCCATTTGACGTGCATTGGTTGAAATGACGGTTATCCGGGCTGCCTCAAGCGCCGGTACCAGGGTGCCAGCAGGACCACCTGCGTCGAGCACCACGCTCGCTTTGGTGCGCTTGGCAAGCTCAATAAGCCTCCCGGCTACCCAACTGGTGCCATGGCCGTAGTCACCAAGCTCTGCATTGCCCTCAGAGTCAACAGCCACAATGCTGGCGGTTGTCCGGGCGGGTGAAATGTCCACCCCAAAGGTAAGCGTGCTGGCTGTGTTGGGGGGCGTGTCACCCACCACACTCTCCCAGGCAGCTTCTGGAATGACGCGCTGGGAGCTGCCACGCCACTGGTTGAGGTAGGCCCTACGAAATTCGTCCTCACTCATAGTGGAGAGGGCGTGCTTTACGGCTGCCTCAGTAATGGTGAGGCCGTAGGCAGGCATACAGGCTGCCCAAGTGGCAGGGTCGTCAATAGGAGCGTCCTCAGGGGCCGACCAGAGGAAGTAGGCAACACCCTCGGTGCAGCCCTGAATAACTGCCTCCTGAGCCACGTCCATTTTACGACGGAGGTATAGGCTGGAGTCGGTTCCAACCGTCGAAATGACCAAGTATTGAGCGTCAGCCCTGGTGGTCATAGCGGGAATGAGGGCCTGCTCCCGGCGGTCGTCAATGTCGTTCCACACCTCGTCAGCTACCGCCAGGTCAATGGTGCGACCGTGGGCAGACGACTCAGCACGTCCGTACAGCTCAATACGGGCGGTGGGAAAGACAACCGCCTGCTTACCGTTGGCCCTACTCACGCTGAGCACTGCCTTGTTGAGTGGCGAGGCTTCAACCAGTGGCAGCCAGTCCCTAAGCAGCTTTTTGGCTGCTGAGTTCTCGTCTGTGGCGCCGTACACCACTGTCTGGCGTTCCTTGCCCCACAGCAGGCACCTGTGAAGCTGGTAGGCGAGGGCCAGGAGGCTCTTGCCGTTCTGACGCGGCACGCTCACCACTACCTCACGGTAAGCCGGGAGGCCGTTAGGAAGCAGCTCCAGAGCTACCTCAAGCACCTGTGATTGCCAGGGTAGGGGGTCATACCCCAGCGCCCGGATAATCTGCTCAACCTCAGGCCCCCGAGTCGCCCTACTAGGCGTCCGAGGGGTGGCGTAGGTTGGCAAACATTTCGTCAAGGTCGTCGGTGCGGTTGGTGCGCTCAAAGCTCTCCGTCAGGTCGAATAGTCCTGCTCGAAACTCTCGGTACAGGCTGGCAACGCCGGGAGTCGCCTCAATAGCACCGGCAAGCTCGCGGAGCATGGCTACAAGAGCGGCGTCACCGTCGCCCAATTCGAGCGAGGAGAGTGTGAGTTCTAGGCTTACACGAAGCGTCATAAATGGCACAGTCTCCTACGAAAATGCGTCGGACGGGGGTGCTGGCTGCCTGCGTTCAGCCCTTAGGCTGTTCGTGTAGTTGGCCGCTAGGGAGCTGTTGCAGGGTTTACAGGCGGCGCGTAGGTTGTAGGGGTCAAACGGCTTCCCACCTTCGGCCAGTGCCAAAATATGGTCCACGCATGTAGCTCTTTTGGTACACCCAGGACCCGCTATTTTGCATTCAAAGCGGTCCCTCAGCAGTATTACCTTGCGAATATGCCTCCAGGCACGGGTGCCATATATGGAGTAGGGGCGCTTCATTCCTCAATAATCACAGGTACAGGCGTTTCCATGGTTATGGGAACAGGTCCAGCCAGCGGGGGGCTCGCAACAGCCGCTGCAATTTGCTTAGTCACGTCAAGCCGAGTCTCAGCCGCCTGGTTGTGAAGGTCCTGCCTGGCAGTGGTGGCCGCCCTGTCCTGCTCTTTCAGCAGGGCGGCAACCTCGTCAAACCGCCGGGCGTCGTCGTCGGAATGCCTGTCAAATGCCCGGTTTAGCTCATTGAGGTTGTCCCCAATTCTCTCAACATGCTCACCAAGTGTCTTACCGTGGTTTGTACGTACAAGCCGGTTGGTTTTGAACGTGGCGAGTGCAGCAATAGTGGCAGGCACGGCCGCAATGAGCGCCGCACCAATAATGGTGAAGTCAACAACGTCAGCGCCAGGAAGTGGCATTCGGGAGTCTCCGGTAGGTAATTGAGCAAGAGGGAGACAGGGGCGAGAGGATTACCCTCGCCCCTGCCAGGCGCCTGTGGGGCCGGTTACAGTCCCTGGGCGTAGAACAGCGCCGTCTGGTTGGTGGTGCAGAAGGCGTAGAGCTTGTCACCAGGCTTCAAGGTGACTTCTGCGGCAGCCAAGGCAGCCACAGCGAGGCCCTTGTTGGTAGCGGCAGCGGCTGCACCGTTCGTACCGTCAGTCGTAGCCGTCGACCCACCAAGGTAAATGACGTTGGTAGCCGAGTTCAGGACCTTGACGGTAACGTCACGGGTGCGCTTGGTGTTGGACGCAATAAGCTGTGCAGCAGCGTCGGCAACAATGGAAATAAGAGCGTTAGGAGCGGTGCGGGAGAGAGCCATTTAGGTAAATTCCTTTGAGTTGTTAGTAGACCAGGCCGGGACCTAGAGCCGCACCATTACCATTTGGTAGGGTGGCCCGGTGAATTGGACGAATGTCCAGTTTGTTACAGCTTGGAGGGTTCACCCATAGTGACGGGGTGACGCGGCGTACCCTGGTAGGAAAAACGGGCGCCTGCTGTTCCCGTGCGGAGGGAATATTGGAGTG
>ENA-ORBV01006181-ORBV01006181.1-microbial-mat-metagenome-genome-assembly--contig:-NODE-6181-length-21322-cov-4.763897_pt1 | contig 21322 bp, 15 predicted proteins | sample MGYA00237777_ERZ505514 | MGnify/ENA primary metagenome ERZ505514 (study PRJEB26160, sample SAMN06269048) | microbial mat metagenome | isolation source: Oligotrophic lake microbial mat | place... | reverse complement strand
CACCCACGGGGCCACGCTGTCTGGTCGCGTGCGGTTCGCGTCCCACGGCAGCCCCGCACCGGACATGACCCAACTGCGTTTGTATGCACCGCTCGAGGACGGGACAAAGTTTGGCGGTGAACCCAAGGGGCGGATCGGGACGAATGGCCGATTCTCAGTCGTCGGTGTGGATGCCGGCAACCGTCTCATCCGGGCCACGCAGGTCCCCGCGCCATGGTCTCTTGAACGCGTCACTCAGCGAGGCAGGGACATCACGGACACGCCGATCCAGATTCAGCAGGGTCAAAAACTCCAGGACGTGGAACTGACCTTCACCGACACCGCTCCCACCATCAACGGCCTCGTCCTTGCCGCCTCTGGTCGTACCGTCGTTGATGGACTCGTCGTGGCGTTCCCGGTTGACCGCACCTTGTGGCGAGCCGCGTCGCGGTACATCCAATCGGCGAGAACCGACTGGCAGGGGCACTACACCCTCGGCCCCCTTCCGCCGGGTCAATACCTGGTCGTGTCCGTGAATGGGTATGACGAGGCCGACCTCTTTGAGCGGGAGACGCTGGATCAGCTCAGTCGTCAAGCCACGAGCGTGTTTCTATCGGCGGGTCAACGGCGCAGACACGATTTGATCGAGGGCGCGCCGGGTGGATTCATCCCTGTACCGTTCTGAACAGACGTCTCAGCGGACCACCGCGTACGGTGGCTATTGTGATGCATCGATCCCTGCTCCTCCGACGACGGTTCCACGTATTCGGCGCGATGATCCTGACAGCCGCTGCGATGGCCACTGGCGCCTGCGCGTCGACCAAAACCATCAACGAGTTGCTCGCCGATCCCGGCCGCTATCGGGACCGCACGGTGCAGCTGTCGGGCGAAGTCGTCGACAGCTACTCGGTCGCCAATCGCGGTGCCTATCGCCTCAAGGACGATACCGGAGAACTCTGGATTGTGTCCGACGAGGGGGTGCCGCGCCGCACGGCCAAGGTCACCGTCAAGGGTCGCGTGCGCGAGGGCTTCAACCTCGGGTCGCTCGTGGACCTCATCAAACTGCCGCCGGGCATCGCGGCCGGCATGGTGCTGATGGAAATTTCACACAAAGCCAAGCGATAGGCCGCATCGCGGGCGTGTAGATCACTTCACTTCAGATCTGGTCGGGCAGCGTGACGTGGATGGTGGTCCCGGCCAACGCGGGACATGCCGCCCATATCCGTCCCCCGTGCGCCTCGACGAGGCAGCGCGAAATGTAGAGACCGAGACCGAGGCCGCGCTGGTCGCCGGTCTCGACTTGCCAGAACCGCTCGAACACCGCCTCGAGCTGGTGGCTCGGGATCCCCGGCCCGGTGTCGCTGACCGAGAGCCGCAGCTCGCCGTCGACGCGTTCACCGCGCACCACAATCCGCCCGCCCATCGGCGTGAACTTCACGGCGTTGGCCACCACGTTGGTCATCACCTGCAGCAGGCGAGGATAGTCGAACACGGCCTGCAACGGGCGCGGCTCCACCTGGACCTCAATGGTGATGCCTTTGGCGATCGCTGCTGAGTCAAGGGTCTCTGCGGCCTCCGCCAAGAGCGCCCGTGCGTCGGCACGCGTCGGCGCCACCGACAGTTTCCCGGTCTCGATACTTGCCACGTCGACCAGGTCGCCAATGAGGCGATTCATGCGCGCAGCGTACCGCTGGATTCGCTCGGCCTGCGCGACCGCGTGCTTGCCGTCGGGATTGTCAGGGGCTTTGAGCGCGAGCAGCGCCGCCGCCGTGACGATGCCACCGAGCAACCCGCGAAGGTCGTGGCTGACGATCCCCAGAAAGTCGTCCCGGTTCGCCACGGCATCGTCCCACAGCGCGCGTTCGGTCAGCAGATGGCGGTCGGTTTCGTCCCGTTCGAAAGGAATCAGCGACCGCAAGGTCCTGACGGTCTCCTCTCGTTCGCGGCGCAGACTCGCGTCGGCCGCCTCGCGCTGGTCATGGACAAGGCCGTCCTCGACTACGCGCTCTTGGGCAATCGCAGCGATCGTCGCAGAGGGCTGCTGGGCGTCGCCACGGTGCTCGTCGGCTTTCTCCCGCGCGGCGTCGAGCACCGCGTCGGCGGTGTCCCTCGCCAGTGTGACGACGTTGTCGGCTTCCTGGTCAACCGCACTCTGCCGATCAGCGAGCGCGCGATCCGCCTGCGCACGCTCGCTCAGGAGCGACGCGTCAGTTTTCTCACGTTCTCTGGAGTCCTTGGTGGCGTTCGCGTCGTCGGACATCATAGCCAAACTACCACAACGCCCTGCACACGCGGCATCGCGTTCACGTCACTTGGGAATCGTCGCCAGAATGTCGCGCCAGCTGAACTTTTCGCCCTTGCCGCGCACGTAGAAGTCCATCCAGGCCATCTCACTCATGGACTTGAGGAGTTGGTTCCTCGTGTCCGGAATGCCATGCGTTGAGCCGGGGTACATGAAGAGCTCGGTCGGCACGCCGATTTGTTTGAGCGCCATATGCAGTTCCACCGACTGCGGACTAGGCACCCGCGGGTCCCCTTCCACGACGTGGATCATCGTGGGCGTCTTCGCGTTGCGGATGTACTTGAGCGGCGACTGATTCCAGTAGGCGTCATGGTCGTCGTAGGGCAACTTGTCGCCGAGGTAGAACTGCCGATTGCGCTGCACGTCGCTCTGGGCGTACATCGAGATCCAGTTCGACGTGCCGGCACCGGAACTGATCGCCTTGAACCGATCGGTCTGCGTGAGAATCCAGTTCGACCAGTGACCGCCAGCGCTCCACCCAAGCACACCCATACGATCCCCATCGACCACTCCCTGCGCGATAAGGTGATCCACGCCGGTCATGATGTCTTCGTACCCGGTGCGGAAGTAGTCGCCGACGATGTCGGTCTTGTGTTTAAAACCGTAATTGGTTGACCCGCGGTAGTTGGGACGCAACACCACGTAGCCGGCGCCGGCGTAAACCTGCGCGCCGTACCCGCCGTTGAAGTTCAGGATGTCGGCCGATGCCGGGCCGCCGTGAATGGCCACAATCAGGGGATACCGCTGCCCCGCTTGATACCCCACGGGTTTGTGCAGCACACCACCGACCTTCGTGCCGTCCTTCGACGTCCACGTGATCTCCTCCTGGCTGCCGAGCGCAAAGCCGCGCACCTGCGGGTTCGTGTCGGTGAGCTGCTTCCAGCTGGCGCGGGTCCCGACGCTGTCGAGCGACGTCGTCGTGAACACGGTGGTCGGCGTGGTGCCGTCGGCATACGAGATCAACACCATCCCGCTGTCGTCATCACGGTCCACGGACACCGACGCCGCCTCACGCGTGATCTGGCGAATCTCGTTCTGCGACACCTCCAGCGCAAACAGCTGCGTCGTGGCCTTGAGGCCGGTGTTGAAATAGATCGACTTGCTGTCGGGCGACCAGAAGCCCGTGTTGAGATCCCCATCAAAGCCACCGTCCAGCTTGCGGAAGGGCGTGCCGCGATCGACGACCGCGCGCAGATAGACGCGCCCATTGGTCATCGAATATCGCGTGGTGTCGTCTGGAGCACCGAAGGCGAGCCATCGACCGTCTGGCGAAAAGCTGGGGCCGGACTCACCCACCTCCACGTTGTTGGTCAGGCGCTCGATGTGCCCACTTTCCGCTTCCATCAAATACAGATCGCTGTACATGGTCTCCGACGTGATGTTGCGCTCGTACCGCTTGGTGGACCCACCGCGAAACGCCACCCACTTGCCGTCGTCGCTCATCGTGACGCCCGACACCGAATACGCGCCCTCTGGTGAAAGACGTTTGGCGGCTACCGGAGCGAGGTCCAGCGTCCACAGCCCCAGGAGGGAGGTCTCGGCATTCCGGATGTTCACTGTAAATTTGGCGTCGCGGCGGGCCTTCTCATCAGTGTCCGCGCGGTCGGCGGTCGTGAAGTAGATACGGTCGCCGGCTCTGGTCAGCGACCAGGCGTCAATGCCGGCGGGCTGACGCGTCAGCGTTTCGGCAGCAGGCAGCCCTTGCGCGGGCTTGTCGGTGCTGATCCTGAAGAGTTGCCGTGTCTCGGCGCGCCCGGCGCGGAAGTAGATCCATCGACCATCCCGGCTCACGACAAAGTCCGAGACGCCATCGCGCGCATCGGTAAGTCGCTGCGCTTCCCCGCCATCAGGCCGCATTCGGTACAACTGCGTTTGTGTCGCGGCAGTGGTTGGCGCCTCACGATTCGAGAGGAAGAAGAAGGACTGACCGTCACGCGCCCAGGCCGGCGCGGTCTCGTTTTTTTCGGTCGTGAACGTCATCTGCCGCGTGGACGGCAGCCCTTCAGTCGTCGACACCAGAAAAAGGTCCGTCTGGCGCCGCGCCTCTTTCCAGTCAGGGAACGAGACCGTGTAGAGCATCCACTTCCCATCTGGACTCGGCGTGGGAGCGCCCTGCTGATTCATGAGCTGCATGTCGAGAAACGTCATCGGGCGCGGCGTGGTCGGCTGACTCTGCGCCACCAGCGCGGGCGCCGACGCGGCCAACACCACGAGGACGCTGGACACGATGAGACGCGTTCGATAAAACTGGAAGGGCTTGGTCATGGTGGCGACAGTCTACAGCCACCCGGTGCGGCCGCCCCCGTATACTCCTGTGCATGACGTTCCTCCTGACGATCGTCCTGCTCGCGCAGACTGCCGCGACCACCCCGGCGGCACCGCTCTCACCGATCGGGTATTGGCAGACCATCAGTGACGTCACTGGCCAGCCTCAAAGCGTCGTGCAGATTTATGAACGCAGCGGGAGGCTGTTTGCTCGCGTGGACACGGTGCTGGTCACCGAGGGCGTTCCTGCCACCTGCGTGAAGTGTCGCGACGACCGGCAGGGCAAGCCGCTGGTCGGGTTGATCCTCATGCGCAACATGCGCAACGCCGGCGATGACTACCGTGACGGCGACATCCTCGACCCCGAGTCGGGCAAGGTCTACCGGTGCCGGATGACGCTGGACGCGACCGGACAACGGCTGACGATTCGCGGATACATCGGCATCTCGCTCTTTGGACGGTCGCAAGTCTGGCACCGTAGGTCCGGCCAGGACTAGGCGGCAGCGCGTGTGAGCGGCGAACGGCCGTGAACATCGCTCATGGACTTGTACGTGGCGGAGCGGGATAATCAGGCCGCATGCTCAAGCCTGTCGTCGCCGTCACTGGCCTTATCCTCTGTCTCCTCGTGGTCGTCTCTGGCACACCCCAGGAAACCACCGACCTCAACACGTTCTTCAAGCCAGTCAAGTGGCGGTCGATCGGCCCGTTCCGCGGCGGCCGATCCGTCGCGGCGACAGGTGTCATCGGCGATACCAAGACCTACTACATGGGCACGACCGGTGGCGGCGTGTGGAAGACGGTGGACAAAGGCATCACGTGGAAGAACATCTCAGACGGGTCCTTCACGACCGGATCGGTGGGCGCCATCGCGGTCGCCGCCAGTGATCCCAACGTGGTGTACGTCGGGATGGGCGAACACGCGGTGCGTGGCGTCATGACCCATCACGGCGACGGCGTCTATCGCTCGACCGACGCCGGCAGGACCTGGAAGAAGATCGGCCTGGCCGCCACACAGCACATCTCACGCATCCTCGTGCACCCGACCAACCCCGACATCGTCTGGGTCGCGGCCCAGGGGGCTCTGTACGGACCAGGCGAAGAACGCGGCGTTTTCAAATCCATGGATGGGGGCACCACATGGAAGAAAGTGCTCTACCGCGACGAACGCACCGGCGCATCCGAACTGGCGATGGACGCCTCCAATCCACGGATTCTGTACGCAGCGATGTGGGAATACGGGCGGCTGCCGTGGAAAGTCATCAGCGGAGGTCCGGGTGGCGGCCTCTACAAATCCACCGACAGTGGCGAGACGTGGGAGCAACTCAAAGAAGGACTGCCGACCGAGATGGGCAAGATGGCCGTCGCGGTCAGCCGGGTGAATCCCGACAAAGTCTTCGCCCTCATCGAAAGCGACTCGATGAAGGACGAGCGCGGACTATACGTGTCAACCAACGCGGGCAAGAGTTGGAAACAGGTCTCGAGCGATCCTCGCCTGGTCCAACGCGCGTGGTACTACATCGAGCTCTTCCTCGATACAAAAGACGATGACACCATCTATGTGCTGAGCGCGCCGTTCCTCCGATCGGATGACGGCGGTCGAACGTGGGCACCAGTCGCCGGCACACCTCATGGGGACTTCCATGACATGTGGATCAACCCGATCGATCCGGCCAACTACATCCTCGCCAATGACGGCGGCGCGACGATCACCTTCGACAAGGGGCAGAGCTGGAGTTCGCAGGACAACATGCCGACGGCGCAGCTCTATCGCATCAACGTGGACAACCAGTTCCCGTATCGCATCTACGCCGGACAGCAGGACAACTCGTCCCTCTCGATCGCGAGCCGCGAACTGGGCAGCGGCGGCATCACCACCAACTCCTGGCGGGCGTCGGCCGGCGGCGAGAGCGCGTTCCTCGCCTTTGATCCGGACAACCCGACGCTCGTGCTGGGCGGCAGTTATCAGGGAACCATCGAAGTGCTCGACATCGCGGCCGCGGGCGGCACCAACATCATGTCTGCACCCATTCAGTACCTCGGGATGGACGCCCAGGACATGAAGTACCGCTATAACTGGAACGCGCCGATCATCTGGAGCCGTCACGAACCGAACACGTTCTACCACGGTGCACAAGTGCTGTTGAAGACGTCGGATCTCGGCAGGTCGTGGAAAGAAGTGTCGCCGGACCTCACGCGTAATGAGAAGGCCAAACAAGGCAAGGGTGGCGGCCCCTTCACCAACGAAGCGGTCGGAGCCGAGAACTACGGAACCCTCGCCTACGTCGTCGAGTCACCTCACGAGAAGGGCGTGATCTGGACCGGGAGTGATGACGGCTTGGTGCAACTCACACGTGATGGCGGCGTCACCTGGAACAACGTCACGCCGCCGAACCTGCCGGAGACCCTCATCAATGCGATCGAGGTGTCTCCGCATGACAAGGCCACCGCGTACATCGCGACCACGCGCTACAAATTCAACGACCACGCGCCGGGGCTGTTCAAGACCAAAGACTACGGCGCGACCTGGACGAAGATCGACCGTGGGATTCCCGCGAATGCCTTCACGCGTGTGGTGCGTGAAGACGACGTCCGGCGCGACCTGCTCTTTGCGGGCACCGAGCTCGGCGTCTTCATCTCGTGGAACGGTGGGCAGGACTGGTCACCCTTCCAACTGAATCTGCCCGTCACGCCCATCACCGACCTGCGCGTGCACAAGGACAACCTGATCGCCGCGACCTCCGGCCGGTCTTTCTGGATTCTCGACGACCTGCCACTCATCCGCCAGTACAAGCCGACCCCGCCGGCGTTCACGGTGTATCAACCCGCGAGCGCCTATCTGGCGAACGGCGGCAGCGAGCTCAACGGTTCAGACGACGACGTCACAGGTGCCGATGCCTTCCGCGGCGTCAATCCCGCCAACGGCATCGTCCTCTACTACCACCTGCCTGAACTGGCGAAAGACGACGTGGTCACGCTGACGATCGATGACGCCAATGGTCGGCCCGTGCGCACGTTCTCGTCGAAAGCCGTGGAGGGATTCAAGAAATGGGATGGCGGCCCGAGTGCGGAGCCGACACTTCCGAAGAAGGCTGGGCTGAACCGGTTTGTCTGGAACATGCGCTACGCGACGATTCCCGGCGTATCTGGTGTCTATATCGAAGGCAGCTACAACGGACACAAAGCGCCGCCGGGACAATATCGCTTTTCGTTCTCATCAGGCACATCCGGCACACAGACAGCGGCGACGACTGGGGAGATTCTGTCCAACCCGATCTACCAGGTGACACCGGCGCAATATCGCGAGTACCACGAGGTGATGTCCAGCATGGAGCGCGATTTGACAACGATGCATGAGACGGTCACTCGGCTGCATGACAGGCGCACACAACTCGAATCGCTGCTCAAGACGCTGCCCGCCGGCGATCGCTTTGCGACCGTGAAGCGCGACGGCGAGGCACTGGTCACCAGGCTCAAGGCGTGGGACGACGACATGGTCTCCCGGCGCAGCCGCGCGTATGACGATGTGGAGAACTACGCGCAGAAGTTCACGGCCAACTATCTCTTTTTGATTAACGCGACCGAGAGCGATCTTCCGCGCGTGAATCAGGGGACACTCGATCGGCTGGAAGACCTTGGCGCAGGGTGGAAGGCGCTGAAGTCCCGCGCGGACGAGCTGGCCGAGAAGGACCTCCCCGCGCTCAACCGCCGGCTGTGGGAACTGGGCGTCGGCGCGATCTGGAAGGAGTGAGCAGACCGCCGAGCGCTGTTTCCCCGTCGCGCGATGACGGCGCGGCCAGGAGTGTGTGGTCGATCGATCTCACGCGCCGCGGCGGTCGATGCCGTGACGATCGTGCAGGGATGGACGGCCGTCATGCGACTGCGCAAGTAGCGCACTATCGACGTCACCGTAAGCGCCAGCATCCCTAGACGCGGCTAGATGACGACGCCCAGGTGCACCTGCATGAAGGTGGCGAGTGCCCGCACCAGCACGTCCGAGAAAGACGCCCGGCTGGCGGCTGAGTCTCGCACCCCGGTGAAGTGCGACTCGATCTGCAGGCCGGGCAAGGTGGACGTATGCCGACTCGTACTGTAGCCACCGTTGAAGTACGCGTCGCTGCCCGGCGATGGCATCGAGGGACTGGGAACGGATGCGACGCCCGGCTCAAGCAGACCGCCAAGACTGGTGGGACCGCGCAACAGTGCGGAGGACGTCAGCGCCGATGTCAGGGCAATCAGTCGAAGGCTGCTGGCGGCGGCAGCCGATCCGGCGTTGAGTTGCCCGTCCGTGCCGTTGAGCGTACTGGCCGTCAACAGGTAGCCCAGTTCCAGCCGTGGGATGGCATGGCCGTGTCCGTGCAAATCGATGTAGAACCCAGTCCCCGACCGCTGGCGCACGGAGGCCATCGCCTGCTCGATGAACGCGTGGTATTCCGTCCACGCCTGCATCGCCTCACCGTTGCCTTCGGCCGCTTCGACAATTTCGCGATTCGCGTCGAGCTTGGTACGTCGCAGATGGACCAACACCAGGTGTGGCGCCCGGCCGGACCTGGCCGTGAATGCGCTCCCAATGGCGCGCGCCAGCTCAATCGTGTTCGAGTCGGTCGTCGACGTCCCGGACACGCGATTGGGAATCGATGCCGGCGTGAGGGCGCCTCCGTGCGGCACGCTGATTACAATCGGCAGATCGCCGGGGATGTATTCGACGTAGCCATTGCGCCCGACACACGGGACGCCCGCCGTACCGGCACAGGCCACCGGACTGCCCGACGGCACCGTCGGCGGCGATGTTGGGCCGCTGCCGCACGACACGGACAGGACGAGCCCCAGACACACGAGCCAGTGGCGTGGGCATTGACGTGACATGACGCCCCGTCATCATACATAACGGAGATCGCTTTCGGCGGGGTGCGGCCGAGAAGCAGCGACTATCGCAGCCGCAACCGGCAGCCCGTGGAGCCGATGGCGCTGTTGATCACCACGTCCACCGAATCTTTGGCCGTGTCGCGAAACTGCAACGAGTCAATCACCGGCGGATGCACGCGGGGGGGCTCCGTGCGCGACCACAGCTCCCCGTCGATGTTGGGTTCGGGCGCCGGCACACGCACACGCGCGGTCGCCATCACATCAATCTGTGAGTGCGACATCGAGTGCCTCACTTTGTGAGACGTGGCTTTGGGGGTGGCGCGCAGGATCCGCTCGGTCGGACCATCGGCGGTGACCAAAAAATAAACCCCGGTGTGGGTGACCGGAGTGAAACACCGCCCAAGCCGTTCCGGGGTGTCTTGTGCCGTCTGGGCGACAACCACAGGGGCGACGGCCACCGCCGAGGCGAGCAGGAGTGCCACGACCGGCAGGATTCTGTGCTGAATGCCTGGAGTCTACACCGCAAAGCGGCCCCGATCCCGCACCCGGTGTTACCCCCGGGTGGCGATGTCCGGGTCAGCCGCCACCATGCCCAATTCCAGTTCGGACTCGAAGGAGGGGCCCGGGCTCCGCAGCCAGATGCTGGGCGTCAGCGTGGTGATGATCGCGTAGACGACGAGCCCGCCGCGCACATGGTCCGGCACTTCAAAGGAGGTTCGGAGAATCTCCACGATGACCAGGGTGAAGACCGTTGTGGGGATCATGGACACGCCGACGCGGAGGCTGTCCCGCATGCCTTCCCCGAATCGCAGTCGGCGATGCGCCGACACGCTCAACAACCGCAGGGGGATCAGCACGACGGCAAACAGCAGACCGGTCGTGACCGAGGCCAGCTCGAACGTGGTGGCGGGCAGCGACAGCCCGGCGTAAAAGAAGTAGAACGGCACGAACAACGACGCAAAGGACTCAACCGACCCGAGCATCTGCACCGATGCCATCGACGGCAACGCGCTGCGGAACCGGCGGGCGGCCATCCCCACGACAAACGCGCCGACCAGGTAATACACGCCCAGGGCGCGGGTGATCAAGGCGCAGGCCGCCGCCACCGTCATCAGCAGGCCAAACTCGGATTTTGGGGCATGGGGCACGATCACTGCGGCGAACCACCGGAAGATCACCGGCAGCACCACCATCATCGCGACCAGGGCCACGGCGGATCCCCCCAGGCGCTCGAGGCTGGTGGACTGCACCGCGCCAAACAGAATCACCAGGGCCACCAGTTCTGTCGCAATCGCCTTTGACCGGACCCAGAACCGCTCAGACTGCGACAGGCCCCACCCGCCCAGCGAATCGAGAATAAATCCTGTCGACGGCGTCAACAATGCCAGCGACACCAGCAGGGCCGCCCGCAGGTCCAGGGCAAATCCCCAGCGTGCCACCCAGGCGACGACTACGACGAGCGCCACACGCACCAGCGTGTGTTCAATGAGCGCCGGGGCTTGCTCCCGAAGTTCGTGTGTCTCGACGTCCAGGCCCGCGAACAGGAAGAGGGCGACGATGCCGAGCGTGGAGAGGAGTTTGACCGTCGGGTCGTCGACAAACAGCCCCGTGAACTGGCCGACGAGCATGCCCAGCACCAGCGCCGTGAGGGCGCTGGGCAATCCCAGGCGCTGCAGAAACCTGGGAAACACGAACAGCAGGAAGAAGAGGATTACGAGCCCGATATCGGGTGTCAACCAGGTGGGCACGGCGGGAGCAGTCTACCCCGCAAAGATGTCGCGAATCGACTCGTCCTTGCGGAACTGCGCAAGCGCGTAGGGGCAGGTGGCCATGGCCTTGGTGCCCGTCTCGCGTGCCCAAGTGGCAAGAGCGTCGAGCAGTTGGCGCCCCATCCCCTGCCCCTTCAGGACGTCTGAGACCTCGGTGTGATCGATGATCACGAGCGTGGGCGTCGTGCGCGAATACGTCATCTTAGCCAGACGCTCGCCATCCCGATCGAAGTAGAACGTGCCCTGATTGTCGGCTTCCTCGTGCTTAATCATGCCAATTCCACCCAGACGGTCTTCACTTGTGTGTAGTACTCGAGCGCGTGCATCGACATCTCGCGGCCGAAGCCGCTCTGCTTGTAGCCACCAAACGCCGCCGCGGTGTCATAGACGTTGTAGGTGTTGATCCAGACCGTGCCGGCCTTGAGCTTCGAGGCCACGTAGTGGGCCTTCTTGATGTCTTTGGTCCAGACGCCTGAGGCCAGGCCGTAGATCGACGAGTTCGCCTTGGCGATCGCGTCCTCCACGTCTGTGAACTCGATCGCGGCAAGCACGGGCCCGAAGATCTCTTCTCGGGCGATCGTCATGTCGCCGGTGACGTCACCAAACACGGTCGGCTGCAGGAAATAGCCTTTTCCGGTGCCGATGTCGGTGCGCTCACCACCTGCCAGCAGCGTCGCGCCTTCCTTCTTGGCGGTCTCGATGTAGCCGAGCACACGTTCCATCTGGCTCTTCGACGAGATGGCGCCGAGGCGTGTCTTGGGGTTGAGCGGATCACCGGCGGTCATCTTCTTCGCGCGGTCTGCCACCTTCGCGAGGAACTCATCCTTGATTGACGCTTCCACGAGCAATCGCGATCCGGCCGCACAGACCTCACCTTTGCCGTAAAAGATCCCCATTGTCGCACCACGCACGGCCGCATCCAGATCGGCGTCGGCAAACACGATGTTAGGTGACTTGCCGCCAAGCTCGAGTGTGATGTGTTTGAGCGTGTCGGCGGCCGACTTCATGATGCCCTTGCCGGTCGACGTATCGCCGGTGAAGGCGATCTTGTCGATGCCGGGGTGATCCACGATCGCCTGACCAGCAGTGGAACCAGAGCCCGTGATGATGTTGAGCACTCCTGGAGGAAATCCGAGGTTGGTGGCCATCTCCCCGAGCTTGAGCGCGGTCAACGGCGTCTGACTGGCCGGCTTGAGAATGACGGTGTTCCCCATCGCCAGTGCCGGCGCCACCTTCCAGATCGCGATGAGCAGCGGGAAGTTCCAGGGGACGATGGCGGCAACGACGCCGACGGGCTCGCGCAGGGTGTAGACGAGCTGGCCACCTTTGACCGGCACGGTTTCACCATGGACCTTGTCCGCCCAGCCTGCGAAATACTGCAGGCACTCAGCGGCCATGGGGATCTCGACGTGACGCGACTCGGTGATGGGTTTGCCGTTGTGCAGCGTCTCGAGCCGCGCCATTTCGTCGGCCTCGGCCATGAGTTGCTCGCCAAGTTTGTACACGAGGCGTCCGCGCTCGCGAGCCGGCATCGTGCCCCACGGCCCCTCGAGCGCCGCGCGCGCAGCCTGCACGGCGGCATCGACGTCTTCTGGTGTCGCCGACGCGACCTCGGCAATGACCTCTTCGGTCGCAGGATTCACCACCGGCTGCGTCTTGCCATTGGACGCATCGCGCCATTCGCCGTTGATCAGCAGCTGTTTTTTACCAAGCATCATGGGTCACATCCTCAGAGAATATTTTTACAGGGAGACACAGAGGCACGGAGCATTTTTTTGGAAGAGCCTTTTCCCCAAAGTATCCTCCGTGCCTCCGTGTCTCCCTGTGAATTATTTGCCTTTGAACTGGGGGACTCGTTTTTCGAGGTTGGCGGCAATGCCTTCTTTGGCGTCAGCGCTCTGAAACAAGAGCTGTTGAAGTTCGCGCTCCATTGCGAGGCCTTCGTGGAAGCCGGCCTCTGGGCCCGACTGGACCGCACGTTTGATGCGGCCCACCGCGAGGCTGGCCTTGTGCGGCGGCGTGAACGTTTGAGCGTAGGCAACCACGGCGTCGAGGAATGACTTCCCTGCCAGCTTCTCTTCGCCCCAACTTTCCGTGACGAGCCCGGCGGCCTGGGCATCGTCCATGGTCATCAACCGTCCGCTGATCAGCAGTTCCATCGCCTTGCCCTTGCCGAGCAGGCGCGCCAGGCGCTGCGTGCCGCCCGTGCCCGGCAAGACGCCAAGGGCTACTTCGGGAAGGCCGACCTTGCCGGCGCCCGACTTTGCGATGCGGAGGTCCGCTGCGAGCGCCACTTCGAGTCCGCCACCAACGGTATGCCCATTGAGCGCCGCGATCACGAGCTTCGGGGTCTGCTCAAGACGATTGAGCGTTTCGTTCGCGTGCAGGCAAAAATAGTACTTGTACTCGGGCGTGGCGTCCTTGAGCATGCCGATCGTTGCACCAGCGCAGAAGAACTTGTCGCCAGCGCCGATCAGCACGATCACATGCACCGACGTGTCCATCCGCGCATCGAGCACGGCGCGGTCGAGCTCCTGCATCAATTCGTAGGAGTACGTGTTCGCCGGCGGCTCACACAACGTCAGCACGCGCACACCGGAGTGATTGGAAATCTGGATCTTGGTCATAAAAGCCTATTTACAGGGAGACACACAGAGGCTACAGGCCAGAGGCCAGAGGCCAGAGGCTAAAGGTACGAAGAACGTCCGTACCTTTACCATTTGGCTTTTGCCCTTGGCCCTCATCCGCCTCCCTGTGAACACGTCCTACAGCTCGGTGCGCACGTATTCGAAGTTGACGGGCGTGCCCTTGACACCGCGGGCGGGGGGCACGATGTAGTTGGCGAACTTGCCGACTTCATACACGGGCCGACTCATGATCGACAGCAGGTATTGCTTGTCCTTCGGGCTCGGGAGCCACTCGTACTTGCGACGCGTCCATTCCTCAACCGACATCCTGCTGCCGTTTGGATCGGTCTTGATTGACGAAAACTGACCGATGCCCCGGTTGAACTTCCGGTCCGGCAGGCGAAGACGATCGCCAATACCGTACCGCTCGAGAATTTTGTTCCAACGCGTGATGCCCGACAGGCAGTCGTCCACATACCAGTCGCGCAGCACTTCGTTCATCGCGTTGCGCATTGGCACCGCCGTGCGCTTCACTTCACCATCCTCGACCAGATCCAGCTCGTAGGTGGTCTCCTTGACCTCGTGTTCGGTCCACTTCGCCTCTTCGGCACGGCCCTTGAGGCCGTTCGCGAAGTACGCCGCCGCGTTGGTGGACACCTCGTTGCCGTGCAGGTCGAGGCTCAGCGAGAACCAGAGGTTGATGTGTTTCTGGATCGTCGGCAGGTCAATGCCGCCCAGCTTGCGCACATCCTCCGAGAAGCCAGTCTCCTTCATCAACTGCGCGGTGCGCTCGACGATGCGGCCGATGCCGGTGTCGCCGACAAACATGTGGTGTGCTTCTTCGGTGAGCATGAATCGTGTCGTGCGCGACAGGGGATCGAGCGCGCTCTCCGACAGCGACAGCAGCTGGGACTTGCCGTCGCGGTCGGTGAACATCGTGAACATGAAGAAGTCGAGCCACGTATCGATCGGTTCGTTAAAGGCGTCGAGGATCCGGGGCTTGTCGCGGTTGCCCGACTGGCGCGCGAGCAGGTCCTCGGCCTCGTCACGACCGTCGCGACCGAAATACGAGTGCAGCAGGTACACCATCGCCCAGAGGTGACGGCCTTCTTCGACGTTGACCTGGAAGAGGCTGCGCATGTCGTAGAGGCTCGGGCACCGATGGCCGAGCCACCGCTGCTGCTCGACCGATGCGGGCTCGGTGTCACCCTGCGTGACAATGAGACGACGGAGCTGGTTGCGGAATTCGCCGGGCACTTCCTGCCAGACGGGCTTGCCGTAAAAATCCCCGAATCCGATCGTGCGATTGATGACGGGATCCGCGAGAAAAATGCCCCAGCGATATTCCGGCAGCCGCACGTATTCAAAGTGCGCCCACCCGGCGGGGTCCACACTGATCGCCGTGCGCACATACACCTGATGGAGATGCTGAAACCCCTGCGGGCCCATGTCCTGCCACCACTGAATGTAGGCCGGCTGCCAATGCTCAAGCGCCCGCTGCAGGCGTTTGTTCAGGTGAAGGTCGACGTTGTTCGGGATTTTTTCTGAAGAGATCATGTTTCACTCTCTAGGTTAAAGGCTATAGGCCAAAGGCGAAAGGTACGAACCGCCCGCTCTTTCCGTACCTTTGCCCTTTGGCCTCGTACCTATGGCCTTCGTTAGGTTCGGTTGAAGTCGAACTCGGCACGATCTGACGTCCCGTAGGAGGTCAGCGCGCCCGTTGGGCCGACGGCGTTTGGCCGCTGGAAGATCCAGTTCTGCCACGCGGTGAGTCGACCAAATATTTTTGTCTCCATTGTCTCCGGTCCGACAAAGCGCAGGTTGGCTTCCATCCCGGTGAGTGCATCGGGCGACATCGCCGCACGACTCTCCACGGCCAATCGCACCTCGTCGTCCCAATCGATTGAGTCGGGCGCAAACGTCACGAGTCCGGCTTCCAGGGCTTCGGTCGGGTCAAACGCTTCGGCATGCGCGAGCACGGCGTCCACACTCTCGGGCGAACCGTAGAACCGCGACTGCAGGCGCGTGAGGCGGTTGCTCATCGGCAACGGACCGGCGTTCATCCCCGATAACGTGACCCGATTCGTCTGGTCATCGTCATCAAGCAGATACGAACGGTCAGCGGCGAGTGCGAGTTCGAAGAGGGTGCCGGCGAAGGCATTGCCGGGTTCAATCACCGCGAAGAAACTCTTCGCGGTGAGGTCCACGCGCTTGAGTGTGCGCTTGATGAAGTGCGTGATCTCACGCACGAGCCAGTCGGACTGATTGGCGAGCAGCACCTCGTCGGCCTGCAGCACCAGCGCGGCGTCGCCTTCGGCCTTGAGCACCACGGTGCCGATCTCCCGTTCATTGACGCGCAACCGAAGGATCGCATCGTCGATCTCGCGGAACACGCGGAGCGGCCAGAACTGGTCACCGGCCGCGTGAATCGTCTCGGGTGTGGACTCGACCGCCGCAGCAGGCGCCTTCACGGTCAACACGGCCGAACGCTTCGGCCGGTCAAACGTGACGGTCACCGACGAATAGGTGTAGCCGCTTTCGGCAATGGTCGCGTTGAGCGGATTGAGCGAGATGCCGGTCGCGCCGTCCGGGCGATCGGACGTCGCGCACAACTCGACGGCGCGCTTCTGAACCGCGTCCTTGAACTTGCTGAGCGGCGCGACAGCATCGACCAATTTCCACTCCACGGCGCGCTTGCCCTTGACGCCTTCGGCGAGCGTGCCAAAACAGTCGGCCAGGTCACGGCGCACTTTGCGCTTGTCCACGACGCGTGTGAGACCGCCGGTGCCGGGCAGCACGGCGAGGAGCGGTGTTTCGGGAAGGCTGACGGCCGAGTTCGAGTCGTCAACGAGAAGGATCTCGTCGCACGCGAGCGCGAGTTCGTAGCCGCCACCGGCGCAAATGCCATTGAGTGCCGCGAGGAACTTGAGGCCGCTGTTCTCCGACGCATCCTCCATGCCGAGGCGGGTCTCGTTGGTGAACTTGCAGAAGTTCACCTTCCAGGCATGGCCCGAACTGCGCAGCATGAAGATGTTCGCGCCGGCGCAAAAAATGCGATCTTTCAGGCTCGTGACGATGACGGTCTTCACCTCGGGGTGTTCAAATCGCAGGCGTGTGATCGCGTCTGCCAGTTCGATGTCCACACCCAGGTCGTACGAGTTGAGCTTGAGCTTGTAGTCCGGCGACAGGCCCGCGTCTTCCTGGACGTCCATGCCGAGGGTCGCAATGGATCCATCGAATGTCAGACGCCAGTGGCGATATTTGGAAGGATGGGTCTCAAACGAGACCGAGGGCAGCGCCGACACCGTGGATTCAGTGGCCATATTCGCCTCTGATCGTAGCCGCCGGGCCCCGGACCGTCAAGGTCGGACAAGCAATATACTGCGCGTCGCTCGCGGGAAGGACAAAGGCTAGAGGCGAGAGGCCAAAGGGACGGACAGGTGCCCGTACCTATCGCCTTCGGCCTTGTACCTATGGCCTTCAGGTACGGCAATATAATGCAGCACTGATGCCTTCCACTGTGCTGTTGGCGCTCGGGCAGCGAATCCGCACCCATCGCACGCGCGCGGGGATGACGGTGCGTGCGTTGGGTGTCGCGGCGGACTTGTCGGTGCGGTTCCTGACAGAAGTGGAGGCCGGGCGCGGAAACATTTCGGTCACGCGCCTTGCGGCAGTGGCGGAGGCGCTCGGGGTCGCGATTACCGCCCTGCTGGCGGCTGATGACACACCCGGCTCGCGGTCGGTGGCGCTGCTGGGGTTGCGCGGCTCTGGCAAGACCACGGTTGGCCGTCGTCTCGCCCGGCGCCTGAAGTGCCCCTTCGTGGAGTTGGACACCAGAGTGGCAGACCGTGCGGGTCTGGCCCTGGGCGAGGTCTTTTCGCTCTACGGCGAAGACTATTACCGCCAGGTCGAGCGGGCGGCGCTTGCCGACGTCCTGAACGAGCCGGGCCCCAAGGTGATTGCCACCGGTGGCGGCCTGGTCACCGCCGGCGAGACCTTCGCGCTGCTTCGCCGCCATGCCATCACGGTCTGGCTCAAGGCCCGGCCCGCCGACTACTGGGCGCGGGTGGTCAAACAGGGTGACCGGCGGCCGATGACCGACCATCCCCAGGCCCGCGAAGCCCTCCGGGATCTGGTCGCCCGCCGCGATCCGCTCTACAGGCAGGCGACCTTTACCGTCGACACGTCCGGCCTGACCGTGGCCCAGACGGTGGACCGCGTCGCCCAGGCGCTGGATTAGAGTCTTGTCTGGCTAAGCAAACTCCGGTCCGGAGTCGTATTCAGCCGCGGTAAGAAACCCTTCCCTGCCCAGGGATTGCAAGGAGCACTCGGATATGACTGATTTCCTCTCCAGGTTCCGGCGTCATCTCGTGATGGCCGCTGGTATTGCTGCACTGGCTGCCCCGTTCGCGGGAGACATGCTGGCGCAGTCCATCGGCACCCAGGCTCCGCCGCCCGCGGGTGACATCCTGAATGCCCCCACCGATCCCCGCCTGCAGGGATTCCGCTGGCGCTCGGTCGGCCCGACCGGCCAGGGTGGTCGCATCGATGACCTCGCGGTCAACGAACAGGATCCGAGCACGTTCTACATCGGGTACGCCGTGAGCGGCCTCTGGAAAACCGTCAACAACGGCACGACCTACGAACACCTCACGGGTCTGGCCAACCACTCGGTGGGTGACGTCGCGCTGGCGCCGTCCAATCCCGAGATCATCTACGTCGGCTCGGGCGAACCCAACAACCGGCAGAGTTCTTCGTTTGGCGACGGCATGTACAAGTCCACCGACGGCGGAAAGACCTGGGCCCACATCGGCTTGAAGGAAACCCAGTCCATCGGTCGCGTCATCGTCCACCCCAAGAACCCCGACATGGTGTGGGTCGCGGCGGTCGGCCATCTCTTTGGACCGAACCCCGAACGCGGCGTCTTCATGACCACCGACGGCGGCAAGTCGTGGACCAAGACGCTCTACATCAACGAAGACACGGGCGCGACCGAACTGGTCATGGACCCGTCGAATCCGAACGTCTTTTTTGCCGCGACGTACGAACGTCGCCGCACCTCCTGGGGATTTGTGGGCGGTGGTCCTGGCTCCGGCATCCACACGTCCACCGACGGCGGCAAGACCTGGCGCAAGGTGACTGGTGGCGGTCTGCCCAACGGCACGATGGGCCGCATCGGGATGGACTTCTCGCGCTCGAACCCCAACGTCCTCTACGCACAGATTGAAGTCGCGATGGACAAGGAACCTGTGCCGGTGACCGCCGGTGACACACCCCCCACGGCGGCTCCGCAAGCTGGTGGCGGTCGTCAGGGCGGCGCGCCGCAGGCGCCGAATCCACAGATGCCCGGCATCTGGCGCTCGGCCGACAAGGGCAAGACCTGGACGTTCCAGTCCAACGAAAACCAGCGCCCGATGTACTACTCGCAGATTCGCGTCGACCCAACCAACGCCGACACGATTTATGTCGGCGGCGTGGGTCCGCGCAAGTCGCTTGACGCCGGCAAGACCTGGATCAGCCTCCCGGGAATGGGTCACGTCGACAACCACGCCATCTGGATTAACCCGCGCAACAGCAAGCATGTGATGTACGGCAACGACGGCGGTCTTGAAGTCAGCTACGACGCCGGGATGACGTGGGATTCGGTCCGCCTGCAGGCGGTCGGCCTTCCCTACCACGTCTCGGTGGACATGCGTCGCCCCTACTGGATTTGCACGGGGCTGCAGGACAACGGATCGTGGTGTGGTCCCAGCGCACAGCGCTCGGGCGGCATCTACATGTGGAACTGGATCAGCGTCGGTGGTGGTGACGGCTTCCAGACCCAGATCGATCCGACCGACCCAAACATCTTCTACACCGAGTCGCAGAACGGCAACATCAACCGCTACGACCTCAACGACGGTACGACGCAGAACATCCGTCCGCGCCTGACTGGTGGCGGTCGTGGTGGTGGTCCCGCCGGCGGTGCCGGCGCCACGGGCAACATCGTGGGCGACCTGCCGACCGAACAGACCATGCAGTTCAACTGGAACTCGCCCATCCGTATCTCGCCGCACAATCCGCAGACGATCCTGTTCGCCGGTCGTCACGTGTTTGTGTCTCGAGATCGTGGCAACACCTGGACGATGACCCAGCCGATGGGCAAGGGTATCGACATCAACCAGCGCAACATCCTTGAGCAGTCCTACAGCATGCCGTCGTGCGGCCGTGGCGCAGGCCCGGGCACCAAGTGCATCCTTTCGAAACATGACGGCTACGTGCAGAACGAATTCGGCACCGTCGTTGAGCTCGAGGAATCCCCGAAGGTCCCCGGCACCATGTGGGCGGGCACTGACGATGGCAACCTGCAGGTGTCGCGTGATTACGGTCTGACGTGGACCGAGGTTGGCAAGAACCTGCCTGGCGGCACGCGTGAATACCACATCTCGGGCATCCAGCCGTCGTACTACGATGCGGCGACCGCGTATGTCTCGCTCGACGGGCATCGTAACAACGACCACACCCCGTACGTGTTCAAGACGACCGACTATGGCAAGACGTGGGCGTCGGTGGCCGGCGACCTGCCGCGTGGCAACGTGAACCAGATCCGTCAGGATCCCAAGGCGAAGTCGCTGCTGTATGCGCCCACGGAATACGGCTTCTTCATCTCGCTCAACGAAGGTCAGAACTGGATGAAGTTCGCACCCGGCCTGCCGCACGGCCGCGTGGACGAAGTGCTGGTGCACCCGCGCGACAACGACCTCGTGCTCGCGACGCACGGCTACAGCATCTGGATCATGGACGACATCAGCGCCCTGCAGCAGCTCGCCAACGAGACGGCGGCTCCGGCGGCGAAGTTGTTCAAGCCGCGTGATGCGGTGGCATGGAAGACCGACCGTCGCAACATGACGGAAGTGCCCGGCCAGAAACATTGGGTCGGCGAAAACATGCAGCGCGGCACGGCGGTCTCCTGGTATCTGAATGCGGCGGCGACTGACGTGCTGGTGACGATCACCAACACCGCGACGGGCACCGCCGTGCGCACGTGCTCAGGCACGGGCACCGTTGGCATGAACCGGTTCCAGTGGACGCTCGCGGGCAACCCCGGCGCAGGTGGTGGTGGCGGTGGACGTCAGGGTGGCGGCCAGGCGCCTGCGGCCGCGGCACCGGCGGCACCGTCGGGTCCGACCCCGTGTGCCGCGCCTGCCGCTGGTGGCGGTCGTGGCGGCTTCGGTGGCAGCTTCGGTGGCGGCGGCGGTGGCATCGGCCCCGGCGTCTACAAGGTGACGCTCTCGGTGGCCGGCAAAGAAGTCGGCTCCGAGATGTTCAACGTCATCGAGGACACCTGGTTGAACGAAAAGTGAGAGAAGACGTGAGTCGAGGTCCCGGGGTCCCGACGTAGTCGGGGTTCCCGGGTCCTGGGAGTTCCCGGGTTCCCGAGGTTCGGGGAACATGTGGCCGGCTGGTGCAGATGCACCAGCCGGCTTTTTTATCGCGCGGTCTCTCCCGGCTGCAGTTCGAGCACGTCGATGTTGGTG
>ENA-ORBV01006180-ORBV01006180.1-microbial-mat-metagenome-genome-assembly--contig:-NODE-6180-length-21327-cov-7.036847_pt1 | contig 21327 bp, 19 predicted proteins | sample MGYA00237777_ERZ505514 | MGnify/ENA primary metagenome ERZ505514 (study PRJEB26160, sample SAMN06269048) | microbial mat metagenome | isolation source: Oligotrophic lake microbial mat | place... | reverse complement strand
CCCGGAACAATTCAGGATCTGATCTTCCAAGTCAATTCTTCTTTGCTCATTTCAAGAGACGTGACCCCAACGGAGTCTCCAACGGAGTCTCCGACGCGTCGGGGTTGAACTTTGCCCCGTGAAAGTGACCGCGTATTCGGGGCGCGCTTGCAGCAGGCCCGGCCGAGTTTTAAGGAGCGGAGTTCGACATCTTCTTGTAGCGAAGGCGGGAGGGGTGTCTCTCCAGGTGGGGAGCGTAGGGGTCTTCCCCTCGCTGCTTCGCCTCAAGCTGGCGGATCATTTCCGCAAGGACGGCCTTCGCCTCTGGCGAGGCCACGCGGTCCGCGATCTGGGTCAACCGAGCGACAACCTCGGGTGTCGCTTCGAGGGCTTGCTTGGGCGGTGCGAGGGAATCGATCTCCTTTAGCAGCACTTTCAGGTCGGGAAAAAACTCAGGCTTCAAATGGGGTGCACCCACATGAAGCGTCTTCCACGACACCTCCCGCATTGCTGGATACCGGGCAGTATTAAGCGGGTCACCCAGAATCTCGAGCTTGGGCCGTTCGACGAGCGTGGCGAAACACGCCAGCCCGTCCATCAGGTAGAACCAGTTATCCGGGCTCAGAACCTCGGACAGGCCAAACGTGGCCGCGAATTCCTCGATCTTTTCTTCTCCCCTGTGGGTTTCCAGGAAGCGCTCCAGGGCCACGGCAGCCGGCGTAGATTGTTTGCCAGGCGGGGAAAGGGGAATGTCAGGATACGTGGGCATGAACCGTTTCTTGCTCATGACGGCCAAGTAGACGGCGTCATCGACAAAATTTGATCCCGACCCGGCGTCGGGAAGGCGGTAGCGCCTGGCCTTTTCTTAATGGTATTCTGAGGATATCCAATAATCAGCGGGGATCTCACATCTCGCACCAAGGATATCGAAGCCCCTCCGTTGTAGCGGCGGCTCTCCCGAATTATGACCCCTATTACCCGCCACATGGGCCCGCCGCGTTCCGACGTCGATGAGCAACAGTTCGCCGGGCTACTCCGAAAGCCACAGCCAGGCAGTCACGCCGCGCGGGTAATATTTGCTGCCGCGCGCCTTGCCGGCCACCATCTGGTCGCTCCACGCGAAATAGGCGTTCTCGGGGTCAAGCAGCCACCGGCGATGCGCCTCGTCGGCCTTGCGATCGGTGCGGAACCCGAGCACCTCGCGGGCCACATACTGGCAGAGATAGATCTTGCTCAACCAAGAGTTGTCGTTGGTCGAGCTGAGTTTCCAGCCGCCATCGGCGAACAGGCAGGTCCCCTTCACCAGCACGGTCCGGAGATGGGTCTTGAGCGCACGGATCAATCCGCCGAACTCCCCCTGCTTGCGCAAGGCGTCCTTCATCCCCCACACCTCCGGGAACACCAACCCCTCGATGGCGGGGATGATGCGTGACTCGTTCCCCTCGCCCATGACCGCCGGGATGAACCCATCGGTCCGCAGATGACCGGTGATGGTCGCCGCGCACCGGGCGGCCTGATCGCCCGCCCTTGCCGCTCCGCGACGGTCGTCGAGATCGCCGAGGATCTTGCGCAGACCGACGTAGGCCGCCCATGTCTTGACCGCCAGATACAGGTTGTTGCGCGCCTGCCCGAGCGACACGTCGAGGCTGTCGTAGGTCGTGATCTCCGCCCCACCGAGGCAGCGCGAGGAATCGGCGCTCATCACGCCGTCCCGCTGGGCGGCCACCGGATGATCCCGGCGGACCAGGCTGTCGAGGCAGGCCCGGAACACCGCGCGATTCGAGCGCAGCCACGTTTGATCGCCCGTGCCGAGCACATACGTGGTGCCGCAGCAGACCCAGTTCACGAGCTGTTCGTGCGTCATGTGCGAGAAACAGCCATCCAGCCCGAACAGTTCGTAGGTCGAATACTTCGGCCGCGAGACCAGATTGGCCATACCCATGTCATGGGTGAAACTGATGCCGCCCGGGTACTCCTTCGGATCCCCCGGGAGCCGCACCTTGTCGGTGTATTGGAACCGCCGGGTGAACCAATCGAGCTGGTTGCGCACCACCCACGGATTCTGCGCCATCTCGAAGAACAGATGATCCACCGTGAGATCGAACGTGTTCATCATCCGGTATTCGCCCTCATTGACCACCCAGAACGGATCACCGCCGGATTCGAGCAACTCGGTACTGCCCAGGTAACTCCGCACCGCGTGGCACAACATGAACCGTTGCGCATCGTCGAGCCGGGCCTTCGCGATGCGGCGATCCGCAGCCTCCCCGAGCTTCACCTGGTCGGACCAATGCTCCAGCGCATACCCCCCCACCGCTTCGATGTCGCGGAACCAACGGGCGTAAAGATACGAGCACGGCATGCCCGACGTGACGATCCCGGCCTTGTGGAAACAGACCGCAAACCGATAGCTGGCCTTGCCTCCCGCGGGCACATCCACCATCAGCGCCCCGGTGCCGCCGAGGCCGAACACCAGATTTTCCGGACGATCCGGACGCAGCACCTTGCCGATCGTAAAGCCGAGACCGGAAAACACCCCGGGGGAGTCCGACACGATTGCGGTGTGCAGGCCCTGTCCGACCCCGGTGAACTTGCCGCGGGAGAGATCGTCGAGGCGGCGCATGGCCGACCGTGCATCCGAGCCCGCATAACCGAAGAAGGCCCGGCGGGCCCGGCGCCCCTTGGTGTTGTCGACGGTGATCTGGCAGAACACCGCGGGCACCAGCGCCGCCCGCAGAACGTCCGCCGAAGCGCCGTGTGGATCCGGCACCTGCTTGACCGGGGAATGGACCGTTAACGTCAGATCCCCGGCGCGCCACGTGTCGGCGCACATCCCGAACTCGCGCGTGATCGCCCGGCGCGGAAACGTCCGCACCTCCGCCCCCTCCTGGGCCGTATTGGCCGACACGTCGTATCGCCGGCTGTCGTCCTCGCTCCCGCGAAAAAACGGCAGTGCTTCGAAGCTGCCGCCGCCACGCGTTTCCAGGCCGATGTAGACGTTCTCGTCGGCCGGTCCGCCAATCTCAAGGCCGAGCCCGCCCTTGGCGCCCGGACACCCGAGCGTGAACGAGGCAAAGGCGCCGACGGGTGAATGCTGCGCGTTGAACCAGATGTCGTGTTTCATGAAAATCGGGGGAGGGGCGGTTGGGAGTGGAATCTGCGAGGGAACAGCAATCCCAGCGAATCCAACCGCCTGGTGTCAAGCGGCGTACGAGCGGCGCGACGCACAAAGCCGGGGCGGCGGGCGCGCGGGCCGCGCGTTGGATGACCGCCCGCGCGGTCGATTCCGAGCGCAGCGTGTGACCGGCGCTCTGTGTGCAATCCAAAGCGGTGCTGCGCCGCGCTTGCACCGCACTCCAAAAACGCCCTGCGCAGAAGCGTTGCTCCCGCCTCGCTTTCGCGCCATCCGCGCTTTGAAGGCGCGGCGCGGCCTGATGCCTCAGCCCTTCGAGGCCTTGACGATCTGCGCAAAACTCCGGGGGTCCAGGCTCGCGCCGCCCACGAGGGCGCCGTCGATGTCGGGCTGGCCCATGAGCTGCGCAGTGTTGTCGGGTTTCACGCTGCCACCGTACTGAATCCGGACACGCCCGGCGGTGTCGGCATCAGCGAGCGCCCGGACGGTCGCACGGACGAACGCATGCGCGTCCTGCGCCTGCTCGGGGCTGGCGGTGCGGCCGGTGCCGATGGCCCAGACCGGCTCGTAAGCGATCACCGTTCCTTCGATTTGTTCGGGCGAGAGATCCGCGAGGCTGCCGCGCAACTGGGTCTCGAGCACTTCCTCGACTTTTCCGGCATCCCGTTGTTCGAGCGTTTCGCCGATGCAGAGGATGGGGTAGAGCGAGGCCTCGTGCGCCGCCTTGACCTTCCGGTTGATGAACGCATCGGTCTCGCCGAAGAGCGCCCGGCGTTCGCTGTGGCCGAGCACGACGTAGCGGACGTAAAGTTCGCGCAGCATTTCGGCGCTCACCTCGCCCGTGAACGCGCCCGATTTCTCGAAGTGCATGTTCTGGGCGCCGAGCCTCACGTGGTTGGTGTTCGAGAGGAGCTCCGACACACGCGCGATGGCGGTGAATGGGGGCACCAGCACCACATCCACACCGTTCTCCTGTCCGAGCTCAACGAGGAACGCTTTCACGAACGTCTCCGCCTCGCCGACGGTTTTGTTCATCTTCCAGTTTGCCGCGATGATTTTTTTACGCATGGGATGGTGGGTTGGGGTCAGGCTTTGTCGTTCAGAAACGCGACGCCGGGGAGGGACTTGCCCTCGAGCAGTTCGAGCGAGGCGCCGCCCCCGGTCGAGCAATGGGTGACCTGGTCGGCCACCTTGAATTTCTTCGCCGCGGTGGCGGTGTCGCCGCCGCCGACGACCGTGATCGCGCCGCGGGCCGTGGCCTCCGCCACCGCCCGTGCCATCGATTCGGTGCCCCCCGCGAAGGCCTCAAACTCGAACACGCCGGGGGGGCCGTTCCAGATGATGGTCTGCGCCCGCCCGATCACCTCCGCAAACAGGGCCCGGCTCTTGAGGCCCCCGTCGAGGCCCATCCAATTGTCCGGGATGCCCGTAACATCATCGGCCAGGGAGGTGGCCGCATCGACCGCGAACTTGTCGGCACACACAAAATCAACGGGGAAATGGAGCTGCACCCCCCGGGCCTTCGCCTTGTCGACCAGGGCGGGAACGAGCCTGGCCCCCTCGGCATCGAACAGGCTTTGCCCGATGGCCATGCCCTGCGTGATCTTCTTGAACGTGAATGCCATCCCGCCGCCGATGATGATTTCGTCCGCACGATCCAGCAGGTTCTCGATCAGCGGGATTTTATCGGCGATCTTTGCCCCGCCGAGGATCGCGAGGAGCGGGCGTCGCGGCGCATCGAGCACCGCTGCGAACGCCTCGATCTCCTTCTGCATCAGGAACCCCGCCACTTTCTCCGGCAAATCGATGCCGACCACGGAGGAATGGGCCCGGTGGGCGGTGCCGAACGCGTCGTTCACGTAGACGTCGCCGAGGCGCGACAGGCCGGCGCGGAACGCGGCGACCGCCACCGGGTCCGCCACCACCTGGGTGCCATCTTCCCGCTTCGCTTTCCCCTCCTCCTCGATATGGAACCGGAGATTCTCGAGCAGGACCACGGCACCCGGCGACAGGGCCGCACAGGCCCGCTCCACTTCGGGCCCGACGCAGTCGGAGAGAAAAGTAACCGGACGCCCCAACAATTCCCCGAGCTTGTCCGCCACGGGTTTGAGCGTGAATTTCGGATTCACTTCGCCGTGCGGGCGGCCGAGATGGCTCATCAGGACAACCGACGCCCCCTGATCGAGCGCATACTGAAGGGTCGGGAGCGCCGCCAGAATCCGCTGCGGGTTGGTAATCGCGCCGGTCGCCTTGTCCTGCGGCACGTTGAAATCGACGCGGATCAGGACGCGTTTGCCGGCAAGGGCGAGGTCTTTGATGCTCTTTTTGGGCATGGGAAGAGGGACGGTTTGGGCTTGGGGTCCGGTCGGACAAAAGCCCGCGGTTTGGGGCCGCGGGCTTTTGCCGGAAACGTTCGGGCGTTCAGCCGCGGCTTACTTGGAAATCACGCGGACCATCTCCAACACCTTGTTGGAATAGCCCCACTCGTTGTCGTACCAGGAAACCAGCTTCACGAAGGTGCCGTCCAGCGCGATGCCCGCCTCGGCGTCAAACACCGAGGTCTGGGTCTCGCCGATGAAATCCGTCGAAACCACCTTCTGATCGGTGTAGCCAAGGATGCCTTTGAGCGGACCTTCGGAGGCGGCCTTGATGACGGCGCAAATCTCCGGATAGGTGGCCGATTTTTCGAGCTCGACCGTGAGATCCACCACCGAGACATCCGAGGTCGGAACCCGGAACGCCATCCCGGTGAGCTTCTTGTTCAGCTCGGGAATGACCTTGCCGACCGCCTTCGCGGCACCGGTCGAGGAGGGGATGATGTTTTCCAGGATGCCGCGCCCGCCGCGCCAGTCCTTGTTGCTCGGCCCGTCCACGGTCTTTTGCGTGGCGGTGGCGGCATGGACCGTCGTCATGAGACCGCGCTTGATGCCGAACGTATCGTGAATGACCTTGGCAAGCGGGGCCAGGCAGTTCGTGGTGCAGCTCGCGTTCGAGATGATCGCTTCCCCGGCGTAGCTCTTGTCGTTCACGCCGAAGACGAACATCGGCGTCTCGTCCTTGGACGGCGCGGAAAGAATGACCTTTTTGGCACCGGCCTTGAGGTGCGCCTCGGCGGTTGCCTTGTCCAGGAACAACCCGGTCGACTCCACAATGACCTCGGCTCCCACCTCGTCCCACTTCAACGTCGCGGGATCCTTCACCGCGGTGAGGCGGATCTTCTTTCCGTTGACGAACAGGTTGCTGCCCTCGACAGAGACGTCGCCTTTGAAACGGCCATGGACCGAATCGAACTTGAGCATATAGGCGAGATACTCGGGCTCGAGCAGGTCGTTGATGCCGACGATCTCGATGTCCTTCGAGAAATTCTGGACGGCAGCGCGGAAGACCATGCGACCGATGCGTCCGAAACCATTGATTCCAACTTTGATCATGAGGATGGGTGTGGGTTGTGCCCGCCGGTCTGGCGGACGGTGGTAATTGACTCAGAATTTATGAGCTCGTCAACAAAAAGCTGCCGATAAGCATCTCTAATCTGTGCCGCTTCCCCGGAATTCCCGTGTGGCAGGCCCGGAAACCGTAGCCGCACCACGCCCGCTGGCAATGCAAAATCGACCCGGTGAAAAATGCCGATGGGACGCCGTTGATCGCACCCCGAGGGGGTTGCATCGATTCGGCGCCAACCGTGGGCGAAGTCCCACCACAAGCGAATCGAAGTCCCGCCACAAGCGAACGCGACCTCTACAAGGAGCGTCCGACGGCGGCGGCCACAGCGCGCGCCCGGGTCATGAGATCGTCGAACTCGGCGGGCAGGAGCGCTTGTTCGCCGTCGCTCTTGGCCATCTCGGGTGAGTGATGGACCTCGACCATGAGGGCGTCGGCTCCGGCAGCCACGGCGGCCAGGGCCATGGTGGTGACGTGATCCTTGAGCCCGATCCCGTGCGTGGGATCGACCACCACCGGCAGGTGCGTCTCAGCCTTGAGCACCGGCACGGCATTGAGATCCAGGGTGTTACGCGTCAGGGTCTCGAACGTGCGGATCCCGCGTTCGCACAGCAGCACGTTGAAATTGCCTTCGCTCAGGATGTATTCCGCGCTCATGAGCAGGTCCTTGATGGTGGCTGACATGCCGCGCTTCAACATGACGGGGAGTCGGCTGCGTCCGACCTCCTTGAGCAACGAGAAGTTCTGCATGTTGCGAGCGCCGACTTGGAGGCAGTCCGCATATTCCGCAACCATTTCGAGGTCCTTGGTGTCCATGATCTCGGTGATAATCGGGAGGCCGGTTTCCTGGCGTGCCTCGGCGAGCAGTTCGAGCCCGAGCTTCCCAAGACCCTGAAAGGTGTAGGGAGAGGTCCGGGGTTTGAAGGCGCCGCCCCGGAGGATTTTGGCACCCCCCTTTTTCACGATCCCGGCGATGGCCAGGATTTGCTCGCGACTCTCAACCGAGCACGGCCCTGCCATGACGGCCAGGGCCGGGCCCCCGATGGCGACATCCCCGATCTTGACCTGGGATCGCATCCCGCGGAACTCGTAAGCCACGAGCTTGTAGGCCTTGAGAACCGGGGTGGCGGACTCGACGCCCGGGATGGCGGCGATCGGTTTCTCGCGCACGACGTCCTCGGGCCCGATGACCCCGATCACCACGCGGGATTCGCCGCGGCTCACCTCGGTTTTGAGGCCCCACTCGTGGATGCGCTCGAGGATATGGTCGATCTGGGCGTCGGTGACGCCCGGTTTGGTGATGATGATCATTGGAAAAGGGCCGAAAGCCTATCGATGGAAGCCTGCGGGGCAATTCTTTTTGATCGAGCCACCAAACGACCAAACGACTAGGGCACCGAATTGGCTCGTTGCCGGATCAGCCAGTCCGGGATGTCACCAAATGGATACCCGGCGTCGGGAACGAATAACCCGATCCTGCCCTGGCTGCGGTCCGGGTCGATGTCGCGTCCGGTGAGTGTTGCCATTGGTTTTCCGCCGCGGCGGATGGCCGCGTAGGTCGTGCCGTCGGTGTCGTCAATCCCGCCGTCAAACACGATCTCGTCGGTGCCAACGCGCACCCCGCCCGGAATCGTCGCCATCGCCGGGGGCTTGCCGCCCGGGTGCAGGACCGTCACGAACTCGCGCGCGTCCGCGGGTGCGGTGAGGCGCGCCCCCTGGGTGGCCTCGCGGGTCCCGTTGTCGTGGGCCCACGGGAACGGTTTGAACTCGAAGTTTGCCGGGGCCGCACAAAACACCGTCGCCTTGCCGAACTCGATCAGGGAACCGTTTTGTTTCACCGAATCGGACCGCACATGCAGGCACCAGGTCGCCCGGACCGACGGAGGGGTGTCAAATTGATCGCGCAATACAAAGTAATCACCCCCGGCCCCATTCTTCACCGCCACAACCGTCCGGCGGTAGCGGATCGGGGAATCGGGAAACGTCTCCTGCGGGAACTCGACGTCCCAACCCTCCGGCGGAAACTCGTTGGTCACCCGCAACCGCGTGCTCTCGACCTGGCCGACGGCGATGTCGCAGTCCGCGCCGGGAAGAAACGCGATCAGCCGTTCATGCCCGTCCATGTTCGCATACGGCAATTTCTCCGTGTGGAAGGCCACGCGGTTGTGCATGTGCTCCTGTCCGGCCCGCGGTTTGTAACTGCAATGGTGATCCACGGCGATGGGCGCGGCGTCTGCGCACCAGTGGATCGCGAGTTGTTCGCCATGATAATGGCCGCGGTTGGGGCCGGACTTGAACGCGAGATACGTTTCTTTCGGCGTGCCCGGGCGGTTGCGGAAGATTGCGCCGAACCCGGGCAGTTCCTCCGTTTTCAACGTCGCGGCATTGCCGGTCGTGCCGTAGGATTCAATCGGACGCGGCCCGTCCTTGCCCGGGTGGGTATCGCCCGCCGGCAGGATGCGCCGGATGGAGCCGTCGGGTTGGGAAATGCGGAACAGAAATTCTTTGGACGCCGCAAAATAGGGCCATGCCAAAGGATCAAACCCGAGATGCTCCTTGCAGAGCCTGGCCACATTCTCGATGGCGCCGACCCCGTGCGACTGGTAGCCCGGGCATTCCTGTCCGGCCCCGCCCGGCAACGTCACGGAGTGATGCAGATCCTCGCGCAGCTTCGCCTGCGCGAGGGCCGCAAGCTCCTTGAAGCGCGGATGCCGCTTGAGATTGGTCACGAGCGCAATGCCGCGCGCGATGAAATCGCTGAAGAAATTCGGGTTCTCCGGCGACCAGTGCAGCCAGTAAGACCCGTAGATGTCGGGATCGAGAATCACCTGCGCGAGGGTGAGCGTTCCGATGTCGCCGTCCTTGCCCGCATTGGCGATGGCGGCCCTGACGAGCCCGCGCCAGTGACCCGTCGGATTGATATTGGCGAAATCAAACGGAAAAAGCCCTTGGAACGTCCCTTTGGCACCCGGCCAGTCGGTGATGTAATCGTTCGCGATCTTGTCGGCGGAGGCGTAGACGTCCCGCATCAGCATCGTCCGAATGGGGGAGGCTCCGGGGTCGCCCGACTCGGCGGCGAGCCGGTCTTCGGGTCCGGCGAGCAGCATCCACCAGCGCGTCCCTTTCCAAGTGGGCAGGACCAGGACGGCCGCGTCGCCGGACTTGGCGAGGCGGGCGTCGATAAGATTATCGTGCGGCCAGAACCAGCGGGAGGCACGTGCGGGCACGGCGCCCACCACGGTGCGGGCGTCGGATGCCGCGAAAAACCAGCCCTCATCAAAAGCCTGGGTCCAGCGCGGCATGAGCCGGACCAGCACGTCGCCCATCCGGGTCTGGCCGGGCAGGAGGGTGCCGATCTTGAGCGATTCATCGTGTGGAGACCCGGCGCCGCTGGCGTGGGTCTTGTAAAGCGTCCGGGTCGGTTTCCATCCGGCGGCACAGTCGAATTCCCAAGCGTCGGAACGCCCCATCGCGTGCGATTCCTCGACGGCCGCGTAGGCCTTTCCGGGTGCAAGCGTCACCTCGACCATCGCCCAGGCCCCGGTGGCGGGGTCGCCTCCCTCGAATCGATAAAACAATCGCACCTTCCCGAAGAGCGTGCCGTCGCCGACAACCGTCGCTTCAAGTTTGCCGGGTTTCAGCGCGGTTCTCCAACTCCCCTTCCCCAGCCATGCACTGCCGCCTGCGGGTTTGATTCCAAGAACCGGCGCCATCGCCGCGTCGGACCCATCGGGAAGGCGCACCGCCACCACCCCGTTGTCGAGCACGAGGAACCCGCCCTCGCGACGAACGGCGACAATCGGCTTGCTGGCGGAGGGTTTGCCCGGGCGGGTGCCGAATGTGTGCGCCTCACCCGGCTTGAACGAGGACTGCACCCAAAGGACAGGCTTGAGGCCGGAACGATCGACTTGATACGGTACGGGACGGCCATCCTGGACGGTCGCGAACTCACCCTCCGGCACGGGAATGGGAACGCGCATGAGCTCGTCACTGAACTCGCCGGCAGTCGGATTTCGGAACGTCCAATCCGCGGCAGAAAGTGGCCCGGCAAACATTGCGACTGCCGCCAACCAAACGAGGGGGGATCTCATGACGCGCAGTCCAACGTGGATTCGCGAGGTTGGCAATTCCCTTGTGGCGGGGACTCCACCCGCCGCTCGCATCGACACGCCGCCTAACCGGCAGCCGCCGCCACCGCGGCATCCGCAATCTCGTAGGCCGCCTGCGGATGCGCGATGCGAGCCACATTTGCGCGCAGCCGATCCATGCGGGAACGATCCTCGAACAAGCGCTGGAGCTTGAAGGGCGCGTCAGCCGCTTCGTGCAACCGAACCGCTGCCCCCTGCTCGAGCAGGTAATCACTGTTGCGCTGCTCCTGCCCGGGAATCGGATCAATGAGGACGCAGGGACGTCCGCGCGCGAGCGTCTCGGAAGTCGTCAGCCCACCCGGCTTGGTCACCACGAGATCGGCGGCGTCCATGAGCCGCTCGATGGTGTTGACGAAACCAAACACCCGAACCGGCGTGGACAACCCGGCGGCGGCCGCCTGGATTCGGGAGTGGAGCTTCGGATTTCGCCCGGCCACCACGAGCAACTGGACCCCCGCGGGATTGACCGCGAACGAGCGGACAAGATCCACGGTCGGTCCGACCCCGAATCCGCCACTCAACACCAGCGCCACCGGCGCGGACGGGTCGAGCCCGAGTTCCCGGCGAATCTCCACCCGGCGATCGGGTCCGAGAAACACCGGATCGACCGGGATTCCCGTAACGCGGATCGTGGCGGGATCGACCCCCTGGCGCCGGAGAAACCGGCTCGCCTCGCTGGTGGCGACGAACCATCCGTTGACCCGGGGTTCGAGCCAGAGGGAATGCACCGCGAAATCGGTGACCACGCAGTGGAGGGGGACGGCGGTGCGGCCCTCGCCGATCATCGCCGCAACAATCTGGAGCGGCATGAAATGAGTGCAGACCACGGCATCCGGCGCCTGGTCGCGGAAAAAACCCTGGAACGACCGGGTATTGATCCGATTGAACACGGCCCGCAACCGGCGGCGCAGCGGGGTCTGGGAGTGACGGTCGGCGCGATTGTAGAGGTAACCCCAAAGTTCCGGCGCCCGGCGGACGAGATTGAGGTAGCCCTTGGCATAGGTCGTCCGAAAAACCGGCGAGGTGAACTGGAGCAGATCGCGCACCACGACCTCGACACCGGGATGCCGCTCGACGAGGGCGTGGGCGATGGCTTCGGCGGCCCGTTGATGCCCGGCCCCCGCTGAGGCGTGGAGCAGGAGGATTTTCAAGCGACCCCCTCCGGGGCGGGTGTGGGCACGGGGAGCTGGAACGCTTCGAGGGAGGAGAGGATCCGGTCGGCCCGCGCGTGGTTCTGGTGCGAGGTGAGCGCGTGCGGGACGGCGATCACGCGGAGCCCGGCCGCCCGGGCTGCCAGCACCCCCGGTTCGCTGTCCTCAAACGCATAACTGCGCGCGGCATCCGCCCCGAGATCCGCCAACACCGCCAAATAAAGATCCGGATCGGGCTTGAGCCGGGACACGGTTCCGCGTCCGCGAATGACTTCGACATAACCACCCAGCCCCACGCGTTCAAGACCCGCCCGCACCCATTCGGGCGTCGAGTTGCTCGCGATGCCGATCCGCCAGCCCGCTGCGCGTCCGGCCCGCATCAGGCGCTCGACGCCGGGCAACGCGGGTTGGGCGGCCACGAGCGCGAGGTGACGGGCGGAGCGCGCGGAGTCGATGATCGCCCAGTCGGGCTCGATCCCGGTGCGCTCCTCGAACAACCGGCGCGGATCCAGGTTGCCGACGTAACCGACGGCGCCCGACCAGTCGCGTTCGGTCAACTCGGCCCCATGCACCGCGAACACCTCGCGCCACGCGAGATACTCCGGCGTTTCCGTGTCCACGATCAGACCGTCAAAATCAAAGACCAAGGCGGCGGACATCCTGGGAGGCGTCGGTTTGAGGGGGTGTGAGGGTGGAAATCCGGCCTGCTGCAGCCTACAAGAGATGCCCCATCTTGGCTTTCTTTGTGGCGAGATAGCGGGCGTTGTCGGGATTCGGTTTCGAGCGGATCGGCAATTGCTCGACGATCTGCAGCCCGTGACCGCGAAGCCCGACCACTTTGCGGGGATTGTTGGTCAAGAGCCGGATCCGGCGAACCCCGAGATCGGCGAGGATCTGGGCTCCCATTCCGTATTCGCGCAGATCCATGGCGAAGCCGAGTTTCTCGTTGGCCTCAACGGTATCGAGCCCGTTCTCCTGCAATTTATAAGCGTGGAGCTTCGCCGCGAGCCCGATCCCGCGGCCTTCCTGGCGCATGTAAACGAGAATGCCCGCCCCTTCCCGTTCGATCCGCTCGAGGGCGGCATGGAGCTGGGATCCGCAGTCGCACCGGCGGGAGGCGAACACATCACCCGTGAGACATTCGCTGTGAACTCGGACCAGCACCGGTTTCGAGGCGGTGATGCGTCCCTTGACCAATGCGAGGTGGTGGGTGCCGTCGATGGTGGATCGGAACAGGTGAAGATCGAACTCGCCGAAATCCGTCGGCATTTTCACCACCTGCTCGCGCACGACAAGATGTTCACGCTGGCGACGGTAGGCGATGAGGTCCTGGATGCTGCAGAGTTTGAGCCGGTGCCGGACGCGGTAGCGCTGGAGATCGGGGAGGCGCGCCATGGAACCGTCATCCTTGAGGATCTCGCAAATGACCCCCGCTGGCCGGAGCCCGGCCAGGCGGGCGAGATCAACGGCGGCCTCGGTGTGGCCGGCGCGGCGGAGGACGCCGCCCGGCTTGGCCTGGAGAGGAAAGACATGTCCGGGCTGGACCAGATCACCCGGCGTGGCGCGCGGATCGACGAGGGCTTGAATCGTGCGGGCACGATCGTGCGCGCTGATTCCCGTGGTGATCCCCGCAGCGGCGTCGACTGAAACGGTGAAGTCGGTTTTGAAGACCTCGCGGTTATGGACAACCATCCGTTGCAGCCCCAACTGGGTGGCCCGTTCCTCGGTGATCGGCACGCAGATCAGGCCCCGTCCGTGGCGGGCCATGAAATTCACCGCCGTCGGCGTGATTTTCTCGGCGGCCATGACGAGGTCGCCCTCGTTCTCGCGGTCACTGTCGTCGGTGACGATCACCATCCGCCCGCGCCGGATGTCGGCCAGGACTTCATCGATGGTGCTGAAGGATCTCGCAACGGCCATGGAGCGTGGCTTCCCGTCAACCCGGATAGTCACCCTGGATGTAGCGTTCGAGATGCTCGATGTGGGCGGACTGGACGGAGATCACCCATTTCACGCAATCGCCGATCGAGATGACGCCCGCGGGCCGTCCGTCCTCGATGACGGGCAGGTGGCGGATCCGGTTGTCGGTCATGATGCGCATGCACTCCGCAATGGTGGTGTCGGGAGCGACGGTCGGGGTCGGCCGGGTCAGCACGTCCCGCACGAGCGTCTCGCGCGAGGTGCGGCCCTGCAGGATCAGTTTGCGCGTGTAATCACGCTCGCTGAAGACCCCTTCGAGCTGTCCGTTCTCGATCACCACGAGCGCACCGATGTTGTGCTGCGCCATGAGCGTGATCGCCTCGAACACCGTGCTCGAGGGAGAAACCGTGTGGATCTTGCCGGCCTTGGCGGCGAGTATTTGGCTGACGGGGCTGCTGGCTTCCATGATAGGGATTCCTTTCAATTTTTCAGTATAACCACGGCCGCCGCCGCAGGCGAGCGCGGATTCGACAACTTCGCCGCAGATCCCCAGCCCGGGCGGGGCGGATCACCGGATCGCCGCCCAAACACGATGCACGTCGTCGTGATCCTCGAGTTCCTGCAGAAACTCGCCCACGTCCGTGCGCTGCTCGTCGGTCAACTCCGGACATTGCTTGGGCACATGCCCGAGCTCGCAGGTCACCACGGTCCACCCGTTCGCGGACAGCCATTTGGCCACCGCGCCGGTGGCGGTGCGATCCGTGAGGAACCGCGCGCCGCAGGTCCCCTCGGGAATGTCATCGTTGCGGTCGGGCGTGAGAATTTCGACTTCATTGGCACCGGCCTCGATCGCGGCGCCCTCGCGATCAGTGTCGGCGGCGGGATGATGGGCTTCGACGATGCCCACATGATCAAACAGGAACTTGTTCGAGCCGGATTGCCCGAGTTGCCCGCGCTTGAAAAGGACCCGGAGCTCGGGGGCGGTCCGGTTCTGGTTGTCGGTGATCACCTCGACGATCACGGGCACCTTGTGCGGCGCATACCCTTCGAAATTCACATGCTCCATCACCGCCTTTTCGTCACCGATCCCCGCCCCTTTCCGGATCGCCCGCTCGATCACGTCGCGCGAAGCCGACTCGCGCCGGGCCTTGTCCATGGCGGCTGCGAGCCGGGCATTCGAGTCAGGGTCGGGCCCGCCCATGCGAGCCGCGACGGCGATTTCCTTGACCAGTTTGCCGGTGGCGGCTGATTTCTTTTTTGCGTTTACCTCGCGCTTGGCGAGCAACCATTGACGTCCCATAGGAACGACAGGATGGCCCCAGCCGCTGTCGGGCTCAAGAGCGGTGTTCGCGTATCCGCTTGCCGCGAAACTCTCGGAGGGGTTGCTCCACAGGGTCCTTCACCGCCGGGATTTCGATTTGCCTTCCTGCCACCCCTGGCTCCACCGGTCGTTACCCGGCTTCGGGGCCGCCACAAGGCGATCCCGGTCGATCCGGACGAACCGATCTACGCGGTGACGGTGGCCGACAACAGCCATCTCAAACCGGTTCAGGCCCGGGTGGTGGAATCGGAGGAGGAGCGATCCCGGATGGAGGGGTGCCGGGAAAGGGAAGCCGACAACAATCCCTGAAAAAACGTGCGGCGGGGTGGGGTGCTCGGGGCAGCGGATTTCCGGGAACGAGTCGTGCAACTGGCCAAGCGGGCGGCGGCAGGCGTGCGCCGGGGCAGTCACGCTCTCGGACCCGAGCATCGAATCCCTTCTGTTGTAGCGGTGGCTCTGTCCCGGGCGGAGCTTTGCGAAGCCAGGGACGTGCCGCCGGGCAGGCGGTGTCCGGACCCGCCCCCGGCCGCACCCCTTCGGGAGAGCCGCCGCTACAACGGAGGGGCTGACATGAATGGCGTTAACGTAAGGCGAGTTTGGGATGCAGCCTGTAGTGTTAGCCGTGTCCGCCAACCTCGGAACCGCCCCCCATCGGCCGACACGGCCAACGCGACAGTGCTTAAGTTAGTGCCATTCTCCACTGTCCCAACTTCCTGCGTCAGACATTCCATGAATGGGCCTGCGAAAGTTGGAAACACTCCCGATGGGCGCGGGCGTTCTATGCCTATCACAAGCAGCGGGGAAAAACTTTCCACACCATCATGCGCATGCTCGCCTTCAAATGGAACCGCATCCTCATGCGCGCCTGGCACAACCACACTCCCTACGATGAGTCCCAGTACACCCAGGCGCTCATCCTACGGGGGAGTCCCATCTGTGCCTATCTCGGTGAATAACCCTTTCCGCGACTCAACAAATTATCGTTGACGGATCACCTCAGAGGTAAGCTCAGCGACTGCGGAGGGCGGCGCGGCTCCTGCGCGGTAGGTCTGCGGGGAGCAGGATCCGTGACGCACGGATTGGTTCGCTGCAGCGCATGGTTAGGCGACGTTGGTGCGACGCGGAACATATAGCGAGAGTAGAGTGAAAGCGGTGAAGAGCCAGCCAGCGTAAAGGATGAGACGACCTCCGCCGATGGCGTGAACGGCACCCTCTGGCCCGGTAAGTCCGAACATGTCGCTGGTGAGGACATAGTGGGCGCTGTAGAAGCAAAGGGCCGCCCCGAAAGAAGCGAAAACGACGGGCGCAAAAGACAGCGAAATGAGCAGCGGCGACGGCGCAATACCACGGCGATATGAACTGACGCGGAGAACGAGCACGGCAACGGTGACACCGACGATGAGTAGGTAGAGAAGCATGATGATGGGGCCACCGTCGACGATACGCTGAAAGAGTGAATGCTCTGTAGATGACTCATCCATGACGGGATTCAAGGTGAACGCTCGGAAGTCGCCTAACGACCCCAAGCTCAGCGACAGCGGAGTGCGGCGCGGCACCTGCACGGTGGGCGGAAAGGCGGCGGCGGAAGCAGGTGCCGTGACGCACGGAGCTGTTCGCTGCAGCGCATGGTTAGGCGCTTCCGGCCTATTGGAATGGATTCTTCGCGCCATGTGCTTTGAGGGTGTCGATAGTCTTGGTGGCTTCGGCGAGTCTATGCTGTGCGCCCGCCAGCGGCCAAGTGTCCGATACGACTTGGTTGGCGTCGGCGCCATGCTGTAGAAGCCACTCGACCGCGCCAGCCTGTCCGGCGTGCGCTGCTACGACAATGGCTGGGAAGCCCGAGAAGCCGCCGTCTGCACTGACAGGCTCAGCACCAACGACAGCGCCCTGCTGAAGACGACGCTCCATCTCGGCGGTGTCGCCGCGTTCTGCCGCCATGACGAAGTGCCACTGCACAGTGTCGTGTGGTGCTCTGGCGACGAAGCGATGACCGAACCAGCCCGCGGTAAATGCGGTGATGACCAGAAGCAGAGTTAAGAGGCTTCGTTTCACAGTGTGCGCGAGGAATCGCCTAACGACCCCAAGCTCAGCGACGGCGGAGCGTGGCGCGGCGCGTGCCCAACCGTGGCACGAACGACAGACGCCCAAATGTAGCTGACGCTCCGCTCGCAGAAAGCACGCGCCGTGACACGCGGAGCCGTTCGCTGCAGCGCATGGTTAGGCGACGTTCGGTTCAAAATGGATCATCCTTTCCGCCTGCCATGAGAATCAGATGTCGAAATGCTTTGGCGAGTTTTTCTGAGTCGAATTTGTCGTCGCATGGAATTGCAATCTTTCTGACTTCGTCTGCGCCCCCACCGCTCTTATCGATGGCGCGGATGGCGAGATTTGGACGCGCCATCTCTAATTGAATGCGGTAGAAGCGTCCTTCGGTCGTGTATTTGATCTCGGGACTCAACGCCGACAGATCGATGAAATATGCGCCTCTTGGATGGATCACGATGAACTTGTTGCTCTTAGTGCCGAAGCGAAGATTCCAGTCATTCTGGAGCAACTTCGTGTTGATGAACTCCAACGTTTGGTCGTAGGACGGTTCCGTAACCTTCGCCGCGAACGGTGGTCGGCCTTCGGGTTCTTCAATCGACGCGAGAAACAACTGAATCGCTTTCAGTCGTTCGACTGCGCGACGCTCGTTTTCAGCCTGATTATCGGCGTTGGCCTTTGCCTCCGATTGCTCCCTTGCATCCTTTGCATCGGATTCGCGGATGCGTCGGACTAGCGTGGCGATGGAGGAGAGAGTTGCTTGGACGCCTTGCTGTGCCTGTTCGATCTGTGCATTGGCTTGGGTTTCGAGGCCATCGGCGCGGGCGCGCGCTTCGCCGGCGCGGGCTTGATTGGAGTTGTCGTTTGGTTTGAGGGGATTTGGCCTATCAGACACGGCGGCGTTCCGGCGGATTCTAGCAATTTCAGGTTCCATTTGTTGCTTGGCCTGCTGTGCTTTGACAAGGGCATCACGTGCGCTAGCAATCTGGCGCGCTGCGTCCGTAACATAGGCGCGGAAGACCGCCTGTTTGTGAGTGAATCGCGAGCAGGCTTGGATAATGGCTGGAATGTTCTTGGCTTCAACTGATTGATCGATTGCTTGGAGTAAAGAGTTTGAAGCGGGTGTTGGGTTTAATGCGGCGGGTCGGTCTGCGCCGGGCAGTGGCTCCAGGCCGGGAACGGCGGGGGTCATTGAGGGTGAAGGCGAAGCGACCTCTTCGGCGATAGTCATCGGCCATCTGGGGTCAGAGAAAAGCTCCGGGCGTGCCTTCTTGGCGGCAGATACCGCCTGTAGAAACTGGGCATTGAGTTTTGAACCTCGTATTCCGATTTCCGGGAACAGGCGGAGAGCTTCCCGTTGCCATTCGTCTGAGGTTGTCTGTGCGATGGCTACGCTCGAGCCGAGTAAAGTGAGGACGAAAAAAAACTTGTTCATAGTGCTATTTGGTTAAGGAGTGATGTGCGAGTCGCCTAACGACCTCAAGCTCAGCGACAGCGGAGTGCGGCGCGGCACCTGCATGGTGGGTGGAAAGGCGGCGGCGGAAGCAGGTGCCGTGACGCACGGAGCTGTTCGCTGCAGCGCATAGGGGTTAGGCGACGTTGGTGAAGTGTGGCGCATGGCGTCAGTCGTTTGGAGTGCTGACGAGTAGTGCGACGAGAGTGGCAACGGCAAGCGTTGCAGAAATGACACCGGGCCGCTCGCACGAGGCGAAGCCACTGAGCGCGGCTGCAATGAGACCAGGAATGTAAAAGAGCGCGGTAAAGTCGTGGTAATAGCCGGAGTAGGTCAGCGCGAGGCAAACCCACGACGCAAGGAGGAACAGTGCTGCGCCCCAACCGACGATCCTCGGTCCCGATGCTGTGCCGCGAGCGACTGGCTCTGCAATAACTGGCGGTTCCGAGGAGTTCATTTCACGGGAGACGTGGCAAGTCGCCTAACGACCCCAAGCTCAGCGACTGCGGAGCGCGGCGCAGCCTGTGCGGAAAGGTGGCTGTGGGCGAGCGCAGCGAGGCGGCAGGAGCACAGGCTGTGACGCCCGGAGCAGTTCGCTGCAGCGCATGGTTAGGCGTATTCTTGGGTTCAGTGAAGGCGTGAAATAAGAGGTCTGGAAGATGTGACCACGGAGGAAGCGTCCGAAATCCAACGTGTGGAGAGATAAAAGCAGCAACACGCATTGTGCTAAGCGGAGGCATGAGAGTGCGCTCTGGAAAAGACAATGGTTACAGGCGCGGCGCATGGCCGACCGTCGGTAGTGGGATAGGTTGTAGGCAGAGCGAGCGTAGTCACAGACCATCCTTCAGCAATGTGTTGGTTCAGCAATGCTTCCAAATCCGTGAGAATTTCGCGGTCGCCTACAAAAAAATGATAAGCTGGTGCGCCATTGCGTCCTGGACGTGCAGCGCCCACAATGACTTTGAACGTGAGTTGCGGGTTTGCGGAGTCCATCGGTTATAGAAGAGATGTGCGGAATACGCCTAACGACCCCAAGCTCAGCGACTGCGGAGGGCGGCGCAGCCTGTGCGGAAAGGTGGCGGGGGGCGAGCGCAGCGAGGCGGCGGGAGCACAGGCTGTGACGCCCGGAGCAGTTCGCTGCAGCGCATGGTTAGGCGTTGCGGTCGAATTCATGAGGTGATGTCATCCATGTTTGTGTCAGTCGCAGCAAGCCTAAGCACTCGCTCTCGTCGCTCAAATAACGGCATCGCAACATTGAATCGTCTGAGGTGCGCGGTTGTGTGATCGACTCGCGTGAAAGAAAACGCAAGCCTCTGTTCCGTGTTCGCCGCGGCGGATCGAAGCCAGAAGACGACGAGTGATCGTTGAATGTCTTCCGGTTGAGAGTTGAGTTTCGTGAGGAACAAAACGCCTTTCGGATGGTGTGACAGCTCGTTCTGAACGGATTGTGCCCAGCCTCGGTAGTCGCCGTCAAAGTGCTCGCAATCTCTGAGGCAGAGGTTTCCGGTGATCTCAGTGAGGAGCCGAATACAGGTATCAGGTAAGTCACCCTCATGTGGAATCATGAGAAACTGCTCGTCTCGCCGGTAAGGCTGGTCCATCCACTCTCGCAGCGTCTGCGTTGTCTCGCTAGTTTGTGAATCCATGTGATCGAAGCGTTGGAATAAGCGTAGCAACGCCTAACATCTTAGTCGGCCGCAACGGGGCGGCGTAGCATGGATGGGCATGGCTGATCCTCACCTGGTTCCATCTCCCCTGGCAAGCAGAAACCTCGGGGTTCGAGGGGATTCCTCGTTTTGGCCGGGGCCTGAGGGAGGTGAGGATGGGGTTTGGCCTCAACCGGTTCTCCAGCATTTTTATTGCCCCCCGGACGGGGGTGTAGCAACATCGCCACGTGGCTCAATTTTCTGCTGTCCCTCTTGCCCCCCGGCTTCTCGACCAGGCCCGAGAGGCCACCCGCTTGCGGCACTACTCGATCCGCACCGCTTGTCCCGGGCCCCGGGGACGCTGCCGCTGCTACAACAGAGGCGATTCCCGGTTAGGTTGGCGCCATGACGGTCACACCTTGGGATTCCCGCCCAAAAACTCCCGTCGCAAGAACCCCGCCACCGCCCGCCCGAGCATTGCGCTCCCCTCGGGGAGGTAGTGCACTCCATCGTCGGTTTGAATCCGGTCGAGCCCGGCCTCGGCTGCCACCTGATGCAAATCGTTCACCGGCACCCCCAGGTCCGCACAAACCTCTCGCGCCGCCTCGTTGTAAGTCCGAACATCGCACTCAAACCGGTCGAAGTCATTCCACCTGGCGTGGGCGCGGTGATGATTCTCCTCGCGCACCGGAGTCGTGAGCGCCCAGGCCACCGCCGCACCGAACACATCGCGTGCGGTGGTCAGAATCGTCCGCACGTTGCGTCGGTAAAAGTCGACCGGCACCAGCAACTCGCGCCCGCCGTACCATAGGGTGCGGATATCGTGCAGGCCCGCGTTGACATGCAGGATCTGCGGCTTGCGGTGCCCGACCCAGGCGTGGAGATGCAGGAGGACGTTGACCGTGTGCCCGCCGTTAACTTCCGGACTCCACACGTCGGCCACGCCCGCGAGTTCGGCACGGACGGTTTCCTGGTACCCCATTCGAATCGAGTCACCGATCAAGACAATCTGTTTCATTTGTGGCAAACATCCTGAACCGCAGATGACCACGAATGCACGCGGATAAACCCACCCTCGCCCCGGCCCCCGCC
>ENA-ORBV01006178-ORBV01006178.1-microbial-mat-metagenome-genome-assembly--contig:-NODE-6178-length-21333-cov-4.980382_pt1 | contig 21333 bp, 14 predicted proteins | sample MGYA00237777_ERZ505514 | MGnify/ENA primary metagenome ERZ505514 (study PRJEB26160, sample SAMN06269048) | microbial mat metagenome | isolation source: Oligotrophic lake microbial mat | place... | reverse complement strand
GAGCGCGGGAGAGAGAAAGATCCAAAGTGCGAACAGTGCCAGATGTCGTGCGATCCTGTGCCGAAAGGCATGCTGCCTGAGCGCGAGCCAGGCAAGACCAATGCTAACAACAGTTGTTGTTAGGAGTGGGCTGACGTCCGTGACTCATGACGAAACACGAGTGAAATCGTCCTGCTTTCATTGAGCCATTGAACAAAAAACCATCATTGGAAGTGATGCAAGAAAGAAAAATGCGTTGTTTGGCTGACTCAAAACTCAAGTTTGCTTTCAAGTGCAGGATCACAAACAAGATGGCAAAAAAGATCCAAGTTTGCATCTCAGTGACTGGACCAGAGCTTCCATTCATGCAAGTGCATTTTTGCTGCCTGAATGGAAATGAGAATGTCTTGACAGTGGAACAAGGGCTATTTGGCAAAGTTGGACAAACATCTCACACATGTCACAAACAAGACAACTTCTTTTGTTGTTTTTGATTGGATTGACAAGTGCTCCAAATGACTTTTCAAAACGTCAATTTGAAGCTTGCCCCCTTTCACCAGGTGGAATGATTTGATCCAACACAGTCTGATGCCAAGTCAATGGACCCCAACTTTTTCAACTTCATGCTCCACTGATGAATGTTTCTTGTTGCCCTGACTGAATTCCAATCAGTGAGGGAAAAGCTGGGAAATCAGAAAGACCGTGATCCAACCACAGAAGAAGCATTGAAGATGCCATGCGACATCATTGCGCATCAAGACTTGCTTGTTGTCACTGATGCAGCGCAATTGATTGGCTTCCACATTTGAGTTGACAAACAGACATCCACAAAAAGTGCGACAACAAGTTGGAAGGGAAAATGCTTTTTCCCGTCGTTCATTCAAACCTTCAAAGAGTGATGGGTGCAAACTCATGTGTCAGAACGACTGTCTTTCCAATCCTGTTGATGCATTGGTTCACTTCTGCAACAGCAAACTTTGACATTGTCATGCAATGCTGGGAATGAATGTTCCAGAAGCTGTTAACAAACCACTTGCTGATTTGATGAAGCATTCTGTTGATGGTGGATTTGTTGGCCAGAGCTGCAGAATTTCTATGAACAATTGCATGTCAGACAAAGATTGCAAAACTGCAGCAAAACGGATTGCCAGTGTGGTGCATCCATGAGTGAATCTTTGCCTTCATTGATGTTCAAGCAGCCATCATTGGATTTGACGGACAGGAGCTTCCATGTCATTGGCTTGCCCCTTAATTAAAATGTGATTCTCAAAACTCCCCTCACTGTGGAGCACACAGCACAACACTGATGTCACAGGACAACTAAATTCTTCTAAGGTAATTCTGAGACAGACAGCATTCTGTTCACAGTAGGAAATCTACACAAGGCTACTTGTCCAACCCATAATAGCCCTTAAGAATGTAAGTTTCAACGTTTGGACCGTGTGCGACCTTTGCTCACAACAACACGAAGCATCGAATGTTATCACCATAGAAAATCTATACTTTAGGTCTAATGCGACGCTTTCTAGCTAGCTAGCTAATTATAAAATGAGACTTTAGATGTACAAAGATTGTGCTTTGTTATGTTATCAGACAAGTTCCTCTTGCTAAAGAGTGATAGTTCCCTGTTCAGGGTGTTTGTCTGCTCGGATATCTATCATGGGTGTCAGGGTTCAATTCACGCGATGTGCTTTAAATCCACTGGATGACCTACCAGCCGAGGGTAGCATCCGCACTTAGAGGCTACGATGCTCCCTTCAGCATGTTCACAAACAAGCCTGCATGTTTAGATTAACCAAACTAGTTAGGTGTTTATGTCAAACTAATGAGTGAAGTAGGGCTATGATTTATTGATTCTGTGATGATGTTTCGTGAGAGTTCGCGAGAGGCCAAAAATGCAACGTTTTTTTTTGTCCATTATTTTCGATTTTCACCAGTAGGAATAAGTGCGCCCGCCAGGTCAAAAATGTGAGCCAAATTCAAAGATGGTCATCGGCCAAAAACTAGGGAATAAAAAAAATTCAAACATTGTAGCATTAAAGGAACTGGACCAAACCAACAGCTAGTGTCGTGACTACATGGAGATCACAAGATTCCTCTAGATGTCGCATCATCCGTGACAGCATCTGCATCACTATCAAAGCTACCAGCAGCAGAAAAGAATGCCGTGTCCGTGCTGCTGTTATCCTGTAAGGGGAAGTTATCCATTGCATCCATCTCATCGGCCATGCCTTGTTCTTCACTGATGACTGGTTCATTTGATCCTTCGTTCTTCGGCCCGTTCGCCTTCTTATTCCTTGGTTTGTAGCATTGACAGAGTTTGTTGGTAGGCCTCAAATGTCCAAGCTTCTTGCACTTGCTGCATCGTTTAGCACTTGAAGGATTGGCGGCATCCTCTTCTTTTTCTTCTTCATCTTCTAAGTCGTAGCCACCTGTCATGCCAATTCCGGATTTGTGCACGGAACCATCCCGTTTTGCTCTTGCACGCTTTGCATCCTTTGTATCATGCTTCAGCCGTTCACATTCATCCGCTTTCCTCTTTCTTTTGTACTCACTCGTTTTGGTTCTAGCAATTCGCTTTCGCCGCACTCTTGATTTGACTGTCAAGAAATGCAACACGTCCTGTGTCAATGCAACACCAAGTTTGTTGTACAAGCCAACATGACAATCGGAAGTGCCAAGCGTCTTTATTCCGATTGCTATGCTCATTTGGTTTCTCAATGAATTAGAGCCAGCGTACATTTTGTTCTTGGGAGCAACCCAGGACATAGTGTTGTTGAATGATTCGTTGGCACACGTGTCTAAAGAATGAGCCACTTCTTTTGACACATCCAAAGTGATAAACCGTGCCAGAATGCTTTGAAGCTTGTCATGTAACAGCGCGTCCTTCTTTTTATCTCTGTAGTGCTTTCGCTCATCGAGTTTGCCAGTCTCAATTTCAGCTTTGCGGCGACAGAAGCTTCCACAGTGCTTATGATTGTCAAAGTGATGCTCAAGCACAGCCTTGGCTGCATCTAACATCTCCTCACTGGACGTCTTATCTTTGAGGGTTCTAATCATGAAAGCGAAGTTTTTTGACAGTCGCTTTACATCCATTTTCGTCATTGTCAAGTTCCACTCGCATGCCTTGTTGTCGTCTTTGAACACCGGAGGTTCTTTTCCTTTTAGCTTCGCTTCTTCTATGAGTTTGTCTTGTTTCTTTTTAATCCTCTTTTGTCGTTCTTCTGGAGATGTCTTATTCTTGAGTGCCAAGTTGTGCAGCTCATTCGTAACAAGCTTTCTCCGGTGATTAGGGTCAGCTTTGAAGTAAGGCTCTGGTAAATTCCCCGGAATGCCACCATAGTTCGGACGATCCACTAGATTGCCATTACTGTTGACAATCTTTGGCACTTGAGTGGTGTTGTTGTTCTTCATATGGTCTTCGTTGCTCCACTTTAATTTTGCCTTTATGGAAGTGTCGTCATCACATGCGAGCCAATCGAGCACAACGTGTTGATTCGCAAGCGACAGGAACATTTCCAGCACTGCTGTTGGCTCCATTGAACCGGACATGCCCTTATGATTGATAAAGCAATCATGTTCCGGTGGTTTTTCTGTTAGTGGGTGTGACATGTGCCATCGTTTACATTTGCCACAGGCTTTTGAATAGAGTGCCTTCGCCAACACCTTGTGTGTCAATTGACCTATCACTAGCGCATGCCCCGACTTGCTATTTCTTAGTCTACCAGATCCTTTCTGTTGCCACCCCATGTCAGTGCTCCCACCAATCCGTGGCCACAACTCGTGTGGTAATTTCTTTTCCAGCCACAAATCGCACAGCTTATTGTTGTTGTTGTCAGTCTTCTCTCCGAGTGTAAGCTTTACTTCCTCTTTCAGATTATTCATCACAATCTCGTCTGTGTACTCTTGGATTGATTGGCTGATTCGTTGCTTGATCTTGCTGAAAGATGATTGCATGGTTGTGCTATTTGGTAATCCATTCATTCCAAGAACCCTTTCGGCTTCAGTGCCACCATCACCACTTGCCATAAATGCCAAGACACACGTCACATTGAGAGCAAAGTCTGTCGTCCTTGTTGTCAGGGCACTTCCAGCATCATCGTCTAGTGGGACATCAGCACTTGCTGGTGCACATAGCGCCACATAGTCACATTTCACTTCGCCTGTACACACAAGCTTGCAGGACGATGCAATGCCAGTTGTTGGAAACGAAACAGCGAGCGGATGTTGACATTTTTGACATGAGAGATGCTTCCTCAGCATTTCCGACACACGACCGGTTTCAATGATGACTCGACTGCAGTTTAACTTGTCACCTGGCTTGGGACTGATGCTTGCTCCATCCATGATAGAAGAAAGATCATCCGCATCGCCATCATCATGTGTTGTCAATTCTGTTGCTACTTCCTCTACAAACACACCGACACTGTCATTCTTTGATTCCTCTTCTGCAGCTGTCTTTCTTTGATGTCTTGTCCGTGGCAGATCCTCTGAAGAGGCTAAGTTCCAGTCATCTTCAGGCAAGGCTAGACGTCTTTGCTCCAAGTTGGCTTTGGGCTTCCATTTGTTACTTTTGATTGGAGTGCTCATAATGTTGGTGTTGGTGCGTCTTGCTCATCAACACTGAAGTGCAAGAAATTTTTCTAATTCACACAATGGGGGTTTCTTTTGGTTTTTGACCTTTTTCATGCCGAAGGCTCGCCTGGCTAAATTTAACCTTCGTTTTCCAAGTAGTTTTTAAATTTAACGTTTTAACGACTGGCGAGCTTCGGTTATGTTTCGCTGAAAAGATTGAAAATACAGAAAATCCCACACTTGCCCCACGTTGAAACTTACATTCTTAAACTCTAGCTAGCTACTGTAGCATGCTTTGGTTTTGGAACATGCCGGCCGTTGTGAGGTGAGCAACCGATGGAAGGAAAATTTAAATGGAAGCTCGTTTGCTCATTGTCATATAACCGTTATGGTATGATCCACGTCAGATCCACGTACTGTATCAAATTGTCACAAAGTCGCAAATTTTATTCGTGTGTTCGGAGTACTCGTGCCTTGTGTTGCTCGGAACACTCGATATTATGTTTATCGCAACGAGTACTGGTACTTGTTGTACCCGAGAACTTGGAGTAAAACATCTGACTCACTGGAACTTTATGATTGCGGATGACGCAGCATGCGAACTCAGATGATCCAAATTTTTGGTGTGATTGACTTACGGAACCAGCATGCCAGCGCTGTCTGTCGGCTTTGCACTAGTCTACCTCTAGCAGCTAGCTAGTAGGATAATAGTGATATAAAAAACCTTGTTGCTTTCTTACTAGATAAAAGGGGAGGTCCTTGTATGCAAATATTCAATGGTCCCAAAATTTTGGTATCGATCCCCAAAAATAATTAGCTACCCGGGAACAATGGCCCAAAGAGCATGGTGAACAATGCCCTCCATCTGGGATTCACTGCAGGCTTCATGGAGCACCCAAATTTGGGTTTTCGCAAGATCCGCCCCTCTAGTAACGAGCATCCAGATTGACGTCTGGGAGTCACTGCAGGCTTCACGGAGAACCCAAATTTGGGTTTTCGCAAGATCCCTAACGAGCATCAAGATAGATGGCTTCGCACTAATGATATTTTTCTCTCACAATTTCGATATTTTGAACTTCGATCGAACACATTCTGAAAAATGCCATTGCTACAGCTTCGTTTGATAGTTCTCTTGCTTTCATGGGGGTTTGCGCAAGCGGCAACCTCCGAATTTTGGGGTACCAATAGCACAGAATGGAAAAATGCAGGAGGTGCTTCCAGCAGGATATCAGACTTTTCGTTTGCTGGATATGACTATGGGAATTCTGAGCCGCCCAAACGGCCAACAACGATAGAGGCAACGAGTTGGCTCAGCGTCGGCAAGAGTAACGAGGTTGTCAGCAAGGTATTTATTGACGAAGACCAAACCGCAAACCTCCAAGCGGCATTGGATGCATTATCGCCAGGGGATGCTCTCCTCATTCCCGAAGGCACTTATCGGCTGGACTACCCGCTCTTTTTGAGGACATCCAATGTCACCATTCGGGGAGCCGGTACGGGCAAGACTATTCTCAAACTTTCCCAATCTCTCTACGAGGCTTATGGCCAAGAGGGCACATGCAAAGCCAAAAATAGCAAAGGATATGGCTGGTGCGAGGGTTTCTTCAAGATCGAAAGCAGAGATTCCGACTACACATCCATTGCTTCGATTGATGAGCCTGCGATGCGTGGCGACACCACGTTTGTTGTCTCCACAGCTAGCATTTTGGAAGTTGGCATGGACATAATTGTCAGTATGACTGACGACAGCAACCAGACCATGTTCAGCTACTTGACCGGTGGTGAGTTTCCGCCTAGTCCTGATCGAAGACCCTTGAAAACCAGGTCCTTTTGTGCTCGCATTGAGTCAATCAGTGGTGTAACCGTGACAATTAACCGACCTCTGGCTTTTGACATCCGACCCGAGTGGAGCCCAAAGCTGCTCCGAGCTGGTAAAACGGTCGAGTATGTAGGTTTGGAAGATCTCACATTTGAGTTTCCCTCAACTCCAGGATATAGTGGCCACCATAAGGAATGGGGTTACAATGCCATTGAGTTCTCCAACACCTACAATTCCTGGATCAAAAGGATTCAAATCATCAACGCTGACTTGGGGATAAAGATTGGGAATTCTTACCAGTGCGAGGTCTCCGATATCACGTTCGGACCTAATACGCGAGACCCCGATTCTTGGAATTATTTTGACGGTCACCATGGCGTCGATTTATCATTCAGCTCGAGTATGCTGGTGAGAAATCTGAATTTCATACGATATAGCTTTGTCCACGATATCACGGTGATGATGGGCTTCTTGAATGTCATTACAACCAGCTATTTCACTGCCCTCTCGGCTGACCACCACGGAATTGCACCCTCATGGAACTTGTGGGACAACCTGCGCACTGATAGCTTGGACAGGCTTTATGCATCTGGAGGGGCGCCGCAAGTATTGCCTCACAGTGGTCGAGGTGAAGTATTTTGGAACGTGCGCCAAGTATCACCCGACGGCACCGAGAAGTTTATTTCTCATTTGCCTCAACCAAAAGATCATACTGGTAACGCAAACACCTGGTTTGGTCTACTTATCACGCCTTTCGCAATAACACCCACAAAAGATATTTCTCTGATTTCTGGTCATCATTACAGCTATCTTCTGGAAAAGCTGGACAGTGTGGTAGAGCCGGATTCCCTTTATTATGCCCAGCTCCACCTGCGACTTCCAGAAAAAGCCATCGTCATTCCGTATTTTCCCGTCCCCCATTACGCCACCGAAGATATAGAAGGGTATGTTAAATTGACCAGTCTGCCAATCGACGAGGATGATTCCGAAGACTACGACATTTACAACCTAGACAGAGACATCGATGAAGCCGGCTATGCAAATATCCTCTTTCCAACACAAGCCCCTGACCGCAACCTCCGACGGGCATAACTTTCAGGATGGTCTTGAAGCAACTTTGTTTCTCAAACCCATCCTAGGAATATTATGTGTTGGCTCGCATGTCTTCCAAGGCCCAGTAGGTCGAGAACTTGTTGTCCTTGGATTTCCCTCTACAATCAATGGCAACCGCGACACGGACAAGATGACGGCCATTAGACAATCAGCACCACAGACAGCGACAGCATCGACTCCTCTTTTTGCACTCGAAAGAGCGGGGAGTCTGTTTTTAGAGCAGAGACGCGCACCATCCATCCATCCATTCTCCTTCAGTACACGCTTGAATATCCTATTGAATCAGCCGTATTTATTATGTATCGGAAACAGCGCATCTTGCACAATTGCTGTACACCTAAATACATCATCATGATTATCATTCTTGTTCTTATGTTTGCTCTGCTACAATGCGAGTACTCCTTTCTGGCATGTAGTGCTGTCGGTAGACGACATCCACACCTACCAAACTCCGGTGTTCAAGAAATCATAGTTGAGGGTTCGAGAGCCGCCCCCCCCATGATGCACATGTGAACAGAACAGGCCTAGAGGGCGAATGGTTGTTGTTGGCGGTGTTCGGTTCCTCCCTGAAATAGGAATTGTCGAGTTGCTGGATCGATTGTGCCGCTGAAAAGCACCTTCTGCGGTTGTATTGCATCCAATGGGCGAATCCATGACAGCAGAAATAGCTGTTGGGTTTTCGTGACAAACACAAACTGGTCGAGTTGTGCAGGAGAGAATGGATGGATTCGAACTTGCATAGAAACCACAATTGCTCGTCGTGATTGCCCTTTGCCACATGGCAGCCATGTTTCTCATCATCTTCGTTCTCCTTCTTTTCGTCTACGCGAATACCGCATACATGAAATACATGGCCACGGGAACGGCAAGGTTGTCAATATTACTGGGTGCAAGTCCTTCGACCAAAGCTGCCACAAGACCACTCAAGAGTACCAAGGGCGTGGAAAGTAATTCCGACGAAAATGAATTGGATGGCAGGACGATCAGAATGTAGGCATATAGATAATAGCCCACAACCGTTCCCACAAAGACGGCAACACTGCCCTCTACGGATTTTGTGGGGGTTGTCTTCTTTTTCTTGTCGGCATTGTCATTTTTGTTCTTTTTCATGCTACCGGACGACAAAAAAGTAGAAGCAGTAGTAAATGGAGATGTGTACTTGTGTTTGCCGTAACGACTGGCCATCAAGGGCGCCATGCCGTCTCCAATCCCAACCGCTCCCATGATGAGGCACGCCGCATTGCGGGCGTCAAACAAAAAGAGACCGACCACAGTCATGACGACAGTAAATTGCAGTGGACCCAATAACAATTCGGCAGGATTGCCACTCCGAGACATGCTTTTCACGTCCTTGTCGTTGGGATCTTGGAGGAGGGCACCCTTGACGAAAAGTTCCATGCCTTTGGCGGCAGGAATCAAGGCATTCAATCTCCAGGACCAATGGCCGTTGTCGTTGTCATCACTTGGAATGCTACTGTAGAGGGGCCAAAAGACCAGCCACGAGGCAGCACCCATATGAACAATTTTACGAGACACAGCTGCCGACACAAAGTGTTTGGAGACGAGCGCCTCGCAGGAATGAATCAAGAGGAGGACATAAGCTATGACAAGACAAGTCACCAAGACATCATTTTGGACATTCGAATAGGTATCAAACAACATTGTTGTTGTCGTCGTCGTCGTCGTCGATTGATTGCATTCGGACCTGTACTACAGTAGTATGTATGGGGTTTATCATCAAGCTACGACGTACAAGGTGTAGAGTAACAAGGCTGCTGCTACAGCTAGCTACTAGTAGTAGGGAGTAATAATAGCTAGTACCGGTATAGTTTATTGCACGACAGGAATGAGTGTTGAATCAATGATGATCAACGAATGAATCAATCAAAAACATCATCTTGTGTTTGTGGGGTCGTGGATTATGATCAACTCTGCGACTTGAGCCACTATTGGAATTGTCTGCTGTGCCATGACTCATAATTATTTTGAATCCCACAAAATGAGCAAGCCGACGGTTAAGTGATCTGTGAAGCATTGCCTAAGTATTCACAAGATTTCATCATTTGAAAGTTTGAACGGCAATAACCGCCTCAACAAAATTCGAATACTTATCCAGTTTTCCTCCGATCCGGGCGACAATCGTTATCACACCTGGTATCACGGTAGTGTACCAACAATACGTACCGGTACTGTACTAGTGGCATTCAAACCGAACCGGTACTCTAGCTAGCTAGCTAGAGCTAGCTAGCTAGCGCTGCCCTGCAAAACCTTGGATATTATTTGGCGAAACTTGTATAAACTTCATACAAGTTAATACAGCATTGTTTGGTAACTTTGGTTTCTCCAACCATTGATTGATTCATCACAAGAACGACTACGTGGACCCCCGCATAGAACTACAGTAACACCTTACTGCAGTTCCAACCATCTATCATTCAACATTACAGCGACAACAAGAAGAAACATCATGGTGTCAGTGTCACCCAGCAAAAGTCAGATTCCGCGTACGAATATGCCTACTACTCCTACTACAAGTGGTGGTGGAAATTCTTGGAATACTAGACCCCAGCTGCAAAAAGATCCTTTGGGTTGGGTCATGGCGGCAGCAGCAGAAGCAAAAAACTGTGTCTCCCCCAGGAACTTTCCTCGTTCTCCGAGCAAAGGCAATGGGCATTGGGAGAAAAGTAGACCAAAGGTGCTCCTCCAAAAGAATCTTTGGTGTGGCTCGTTTCAGGATTGGCAGCTTGTCTCATCCTGGTGTCGTTGAGTATGTTTTTCATTTTGGAAGACACCATTCGAAAAGTCAGCGAAGATGTCCTGCCCACGCCCGGATTGGATTCGCGTGGTGTAGATGTGTACTTGGAGAATGAGCAAACCAAGTTGAACTCGCTCATGAATGCGGGTGGTGGTATGGATTATGTCGACCCCACCTTTAAGCACAATTGGTTTGGGCAAATTATTGCACTCAAAGACAAAACAGCCCTCAACGGTCCGAATGGGAAAATGGTAGAGGCGCTCGCCAATTTTGGGAAGGTATCCGACGACCTACGCAAACAACGTTTTCGTGAGGGCATTCGAACCACCCGAGAGACCTATGAACATGCGCACCTACACGCGTATGATAACTTGAGCGCAGACATGGCAGCCTTACGCAAAATGAACAATCCTCTTCCCACTGTCACGGAGAATGTACCCTATGATGTCTATAATTGTCCCGACCAACCACCTGAGGGCTATCCCTTTAGTTGGAATGTCTTGGATGTGTTGGACAATTGGAATCCCGATGATACCGAGCTGCCTTCGGATGCAAAGAGACTTCATCAGGGGCTGTGTGTCTTTGATCACGACAAGCCCGCACACCAAGCCAAAATGAATACTTACCGTACAGCGGAAGTCCCCTTTGTCGTACAGCATTACCCCGAAGTCATGAAGACCACCAAACGATGGAATGATGATCCCGACTACCTACAAAAGCTCATTGGGAATGAGCGCATTCGCAATGAGCACTCCGAAAACAATCATTTCATGTATTGGAAATTGAAGGGTCATGGCAATGGCGAAAGAGAAAAGGCCTTCGTTCCCCCCACCGACATGGTGGATTCCACCTTTGACGAATGGAAACAACGTGCCCAAAACATGGAAAAAGCATATGCAGAAGCAGAAAAGCCCCTTGACATTTATACTCCCCCGGTTTTTGACCAGACAAAAGAAGAACATTGGTATTTCCGTCTCAATGGCATGTTGGAGAAACAGCACTCCTACTTGTATGAGGAATTTCCCATCTTCAATCCCGTACTGAAGCCAGATTTTTGCATGATTGATCGTTACCAACACCGTGGAATCAATTGTCGATTTGGTATGCGTGGTGTCATTGCGGAAAGCCATTTTGATTCCTCCAGCAACTTTATTGCTGTGATGGGAGGAGAACGACGCTATATTCTGGCACATCCCGACCAATGCGAGGGAATGGAATTGTTTCCTCAAACACATCCCAGTGGACGACATTCGTCCGTCAACTGGTCGACGGCCGCCAAGGAAATGAAGGGCAATCCTGACCATGCCTCGAGGCCCTTTGCCAATGCGAAAGTCACGGAAGTCGTCTTGCAAGCGGGAGATATGCTCTACCTTCCAACCTTTTGGTTCCATTTCATTGTTTCGTTGGTACGTTATTATTATTCTATGCTCTTATGACACGCATTGGATCTTTTGTGTTATCATTCCTTGTGTGGTGAACGGATGACCCTGTCTTTCGTGAAAGCTGCTTCTCACGTTGTCGCTCCTTTTGGTTCCTTCTTTTTCACGTTGCCTTTTTATCGTAGTCGATGAATTATCAATGCAATTCGAGATCCGGGGAATCTTATGAAAACGAGCATCATATGACTGAGTGTGGTTTTGCACCTGCCAAAAAACATGTGAGGAAATAAACGAGTGACTCATCTATGAGGGAAGGAAAATTCATTCTATTCGTCTAATGATCAATTTAGTTAACCTTTTTAAACATTAGCTGCTTACAGTGCGCATTGTCAGCATGATACGCTAGCTAGTTTACTAGTAGTGAGTGAGATGAGGGGCTTATTAGATGAAAGGCTGAGCTCAACCACATTCCACCATTGTCCGATCCAGGCACAGAAATGTAGCACAGAACAATCATCGCGGTTACACCTGCGTTCAGCCTGAACTCCAACCTTATTGCGTACTTCGAATGAGTGATTTAGACGCACACGTGTCGAATTTTCTGGACTTTTGTAAAAAAAACCAATGCTCGATGCTTGAAACCAACTGTTACGGTACTGTTCTACTATTACCAGGTACTAGTACGACGTACCTGGAAACCAATGCCGCAGGTAAGAGTTACTGTACGACGCAATAAATAGCTTCTTCATCATTATATGGCACTAGTTGGAGTAGACTACCTCGCCTCCGACTTGTTTTTATTGTAGCGACAACTAACTAAAACAAAAACAACACAAATTCATCACCCGACCAAACCAAAACTACAGTCAACTGCATCATGTCCACCAAAAAAGCCACTGGCAAACGCAAATCCGCAGAAGAAGATGCTACCAAGGTGGCCAAGACCCCGATGGAACAATTTGTGAAGGAACAAAAAGATTTTCTCAACCGCAATACTCATATTCTGGGATGCATGGTCATCAAGGACATTGGAAGTGATGATGAGGACGATGAAGAAGAAGAAAGTGACGATGAAAAAAAAGAAGAAGACACGTCGAAATATACCAAAGAACAAATGGAAAGCCTCCGCTACATTATGATGACCAAAGGTCGCGATGAACAATTGGCTAAGATGCGGGAACTGGTTTTGGGCGACCAAGCCAATGGTATGATCATGTCGTTCAACACGTCTTTTAGTTGGCATGTGTTGGAGACTTGGCGTACCATGAAGAAGCGCCTTTCCAAGGTCAAAACCAAGCCTTCTCTGGAACTGGACATGTTGATGGCCTATACCTACGTTTTGAAGGAATACGATACTTGGATGAACGACAATGAAGGAGGCATGGGTGAAATTGTGGAAGGATTGGCCAGTGCCTGGAAGCGTTTGTTGGGTAAGTACGACGACACAAAGTTGGGTTGGGATGTCGAATACACCAAACCGGGAGTCCTTGAATTGTTGCATCAATTCAAGGAACAGATCGAGGATATGGATGAGTGCTATGAATTGGGAGAAGAGGTCGGAAAGAAAAAGATGGAACTCGTCGCAATTGACAGAAACAAGAACTGCAAAAGATATTGGGGTTTATTAGGGATTATTATCGTGTACCCAGCTCTTTCTAATGGATATAAAATGCAATTGTATGGAAACCTTGCTTTTTATCTGATACTGTATTTCTTTGGCCGGCCGCAAACGACTTGGAGTGACAGCCAGGAACGGAGTAAGAAATGCCTTCCCCTGAAAACTTCATTCCTCGCCATTAGCCGTTGAAAATGCTGTGATTAGGTATTTCGACCTTTGCATGTAGAAATCGAGCAAATCGCGATACAGAAACAGAAATCATAGTTTCCTCTCCATCTCGTCACATGGGAAAAGCATCCCTCTGCCGTCATTCCTTCAGCAAATCTCTCCTAAAAAACAAGCATTCGACGATACAAGACTATCATGTCGTCTACAAGCAACCAAAGAATGCGCCAAACGGTTTACTTGGTTGTTCATGATTTGCTCCCGACCTACAGCATGTATTTTGATAACGACGTGTATAGCAAGCCCATCGAGACGGTCAACTCCACCATTGTGGGGGTCTACACCACAGAGGCCAAGGCCGAAATTGCCGCGGAAAGATATTTTTTCAACACTTTGGGATATCATGACAATGGCACGAGCACACTGGGAGGCTATTATTATTCCAATCCAGAGGGCAACTCTGGGACGTGGGATGAAGAAGTTTATGTCACAAGGCAAACAGTGAATTGATGGATAGATTGAGCTTGACAACGGAATGCGACGCCGGCTGCGCTGTGCTGTAGCATCGCTGAAGGGCATGCAAATCAGTTCTTCTAAAGTATGCACTCTAGCTAGCTGGCTATTTATCCATACAGTATGTCTTTCTATTAGCTACTATTATTGTAGACTAGAGGACCTACTACTGTAGTACCCCGCGTCACAATTTGACTTTCGGACGGTAATTTGCTCGTCATAGGCCTTTTGATCGCACATGCGCACGCACTTGGTTCACGTAGTACCCCTCCACGTCCTCTTTTCCTTGATGATGACAGAACAGTCATCAGAAAAGGGCTCATATGAAACACGAGCGAATCACAATGAATCTACATGAATCTATGGAAAGAAATTCTGTCGTTCCGATAATAATGATGAAAGACTTGCGTTGGAAAGAAGAAAATAGAGTGCTGGTTGTCACAATTACTAGCTAGCTAGCTAGTATACTTTTTGGGCAACCTGGCAGGGACACGCATTCACTGGTGCTGTATGTAATAGCATAAAGAAGAAGAAGCAGCACAACACTACAACGACATGGCTCCAAGAAACGACTACAACAACGCAAAGGATGATGATGACAAGGAATTCCCTCCTTATCCAGGCTATCAAAATGGAGAAGGCATGCCTCTGCTCCGTGACGATGACGATGAGTACACGACCATTCGGGCCATAGTCCAACAACAAGTCAACTATCGGCGTGTCATGTTGTCTTTGGGAGCCTTTGTCTGCACTTGTCTGGTGTTGGGATCCTTTGTCATGATGCATCATCACGGTGCTGGTACTTCTTCTTCCCCGCCGTCGCCTTCCTCCGACCTTCCGGCTGCTTCTTCTTCCTCCTCCTCGAGTGTGGAACCCAATGATTTTGATGCACCCATCCATGACGGCACTACCCTTGCCGATTTGAATGTGGCGACAGCCCACGCCTCCAAGGAAATTCAAGCCGGTTGTGAAACGACTGTCGTGATTGTTCGTCATTGTGAAAAATGGGGACCCTTGGTCACCGATAACGACAACAATCGTCATTGTTCCTATGCCGGACATCAACGTGCTCACTACTTGCCCACGCTCTTTGGTCCACACCAATCATGGCCAGCACCGTCCGTCTTGTATGCCCTCAGTGAAGATCGAGGGCACCACATGAATTATCGAGAAGTGGAAACCTTGGAACCCCTGGCCCGCAAATTTGGATTGGACATTATGAAACACGACAACAACAAACATGTAGCTGCCGATATTTTGAGTCAATTATCGCAAGGCAACCTTTGCGGCAAGGTGGTCGTCATTAGTTGGGAACACTCCATCATTGGGGATTTGGCGGATCGGTTGGGATGTCTCGATTGTCCCCAGGACTATGGACCTTCGACCGAATTTGATCAAGTCTGGATGATTCGATATGTGTACAATGTGTTGGGGACGCCCGTCTTTGCCGACAAGCATCCCGCGCCAGAGGATAATGACAGCCGACGCGCCGAGACGAAGGATAGTAAGCACAAGGATAAGAAACATATGCGAGAGCGGCAGCTCAAGGCCAAAGCTACAGCCACTACTACCAAAGAGGATGGTGTTCCTCAGTGGTCGATTTACTCGACCATTACCTACCAACACTTTGACCCTCTCAAATTCAGTAATGCTGTCGGAGATTACGATGGTAGTGGAGCACCGGGAGGCAAGTGGTTACAGTATAATAATAATAATGGAGGGGGAGATGGTGGTGGTGGTGACTTGTAAAAAACAAGAAAAATCCGGAATGGTGATAAGAATGACAAACGGTGAGCATGTCCAAGAAAAAGCCCTTTAGTTCACAATAGAACTATACATCCATGGAAATGAAACTAATCAATGTTATAGAAATAGAAAGGTTGAAACATAAGGCAAACGAACGACAGTAGATACAGGCACACTACGTACTTGCAGTACCTGTCTACACCACCACAATGTCCAGGTTCGATATGTCTTGGTCACTCTTTCTTTCTTTATCCAATCCCCTTGCGCTTCCTTTATTTCAACAGCGGTTTTCAACCGCACATCATTCCCCCGTCATTTCCTGAATAACTGAAGTGCTCTTTGAAGTATCGCCAACATTCGATGCAGCGCAACTCCAAAAACGTAACAGCTAGTACTGTAGTAGGAAAGACGATTTGTTTGGATTGTTGCAAGATCTTCGGTACAGTGAGAACCGGTACTGTAGCCCCTCAGTCTCAAGTCCTTCTCCTACCAGATTTAGTTTTGTAGGTTTGGAAGACAATCCTGTACGTGCTGTACTGTACGGGGCGTCTCTTTTGTCTACGCGGACCCAGTCTGGTCTGGTCTAGCTAGTCTGGCCTCGGTGTTCCGTTGGCCCGAGCAATACATTCTGCCGGTTTGGAATCCATATGCTTCGCGTGACATTGTTGATGCGTGGAAGAAGTGGATGTAAGGTCCAATCGACACGGTAGACGCAGCTTATGCTCCAGCCTTTTGATCTAGCTACTAATATTTGTATAGTAGAGAATGAAATATGGAACAAACGCGAAAGAATCTATATTTATACTTCTAATTAATAATTCTAATAGTAATAGTTACAATATTTTTTTAGAGCGCCGTCACTGGAAGGTTGGCCGCCACGACTCGATTGTCGGAAGATTCCTCCATCAAGGTCGACCCTACTCGGTTGTGACTCGCAGTATTTTCGGATTTGGATTGATCGTCCATCAAAAAGCCTCCAATGACTTCCATGGCATGATCGCTAAAGAGCGAAAAGTCTTCCTCTTCGACATAATCACAAAACAAGGAGAACTGGTCGCCTTGAACATAGCATCCTTGACACACGGCAAAAAAGGCATCCAAACTTTCCTCGTCCAAATTGTTTGCGCGAGGAAAGAGTTGGCCACTGCTCAATGCCTTTTGGACAAAATGTTTGCAATTGTTGCTGAGCAGCGAATATTTGTCTTGTCGTTCTTCATTCCGAAATCGAATGAGATCTCTTAAAAACAAGGGCTCATCGAGGGAATCCGGACTTCCCATGCATCCCGGAATCATGGGAATTCGTGACACAGTATGTTGTTGAGGCCGCGACGACCGTCCGGCGTATAGGTAGACGTCTTCATTGCATCGTTCCAAGGTTCCAATGGTGCCATCCTCCAATTCAAATTCCATGAGATAATGCGAAAATACCGCGGCCGCTTCGAGGGGTGCTTGACTCACAGCTTCCTTGGCCGAAACCCCTCCCAAATCAATCAAGGGCGCGACTAAAAGTGCTCCCAGTGTTCCAATCGACATCATGGCCGCCTTGCCCGCCATGATTCCCGGAGAGGTATCCCCCGGTTCCAATTGCGAGAGTACGACGCGCAATTCCATGACTTGAGTATCTTGTGGCATTTCTCGCAGAACTTGTGTTTTGATGTAGAGTTCGATCCGATGTTTGCGGCTCTTGCTAAAATTGGACGAACTTCCAAAGACCCCCGCCGAGGGCTTGAATTCCATGGGTGAAAAGTCCCAATGCAATCGTGGATTTCCACATCTTAAAATACTTGTGGAAGAAGCGTCCATTCCCGGGTCGTACTCGGAGTCATCCCCGTCGTCGAGGCGTCTTCGACAACTCGCACTCATGGCGGAATCATCCATGACATCCATTTGCGCCTGCTCAATGATGCGGCGTGTTTGTGCGGTAAAATTCATTTTCAAAGCTTCTTGTTTTTCTCGCGTTTCCTCCTCGACAATTTCCGCCTTGTTGGACGGCTTTGAGAGTCGCATGTACTCAATGGTGGGTGGCCATTTCTTGTCTTCATTGACTTCTTTTTCGGGAATATTCACACTCAGATTCAATATATGATCGGCAATGGTATCGTTGAGTAAATTATTGAGCCGCGCCAAGGATTTCGTGTACTTGCCATCCCTTCCACCACTACTGCCCTTGGATGAGTCACTGCTCGTACTGCTGCTCAAGGCGAAGTGTCGTTCCCAGGATTGGGGCGTGACGGCGCGGGCCACTTTGGCTTCAGTAATGGGCGTTAAAAAGGCATTCAATTTTTGCAACAAGACTTCAAACATGTCAAAATCTTGTTGAAACATAACGACACTTGGAGAAGCACCCAGTCGCTCAAAATGCGCTTTGAGACGGAGACATCGTCCTTCCAAATCCACGGCATCGGTCGCTTGTTGAAAGGCGGGAATTTCTTGCTTCAACGTTTGAATGCTGATGATAATGTCTCCTAAAAACTCCACCAGTTCTCGACAAAAGGCCGCTTCTGACGAAAGCGGAAGTGGTTGATCTGCGGTGGCTGTCATCTTGTCGTTTGTTGGCGAGGTAGTGAAGATAGAATGCAATCAGATAGCTACTCGTCAGGGTAGCTTATAGACTAGAGTTGCAAATTTATGTTTGTTGTCGGAGGTGAGGTGAGTTGTATTATTGATTCAAGCTGTCTCAAAAAATATTGAGTGATGCTGTACCGTTACGTCGTACTCTAACTAGCTACTAGCTAGTACCATAGTACATGTGCGTTGGTTGTCTTACTCCAAGCTGCCAGCCCGCGACTCTCGTAGCTTCTGGTAGTACGCGATCGTAGAAATTCTGCAGGCAGCAGTTGAGTGCGTGAATGTTAATACCGCTTCTACGTAATTTTTCGCAACGTCGACACTTGAAAAGACCGGCAAGTGCCGGATGGGCAACTGGTAAGACCGCATTTACAATGAGATAAAAGGGAGTTCGGTCTTACGGAGTACTTATTATTACAAGCGCGTCCCATGCGGCCATGCCACCATTCAAAAGTGGGAGACGGTCATTTCTCTGTGAAAAACGCGACTGCCGCCCCTCCTTTATCCACCAAGTTAGTACTGGCATGGAGAAATTTCAACGCTTCACTTTGCGAATAATGACTGCTCCATAGGAAACCAATAATAATGGGGTTTTAAAAAACAAACCGAAGCGAATCCACAAGGAATGTTCGCAATTTTTGTCACGCCATTGAAAAATTTAGTACGTCCTTGACTGTGATTGAAAATTGCGCAATCCTCGAGTAATGGCCGCAATTCATGGTAATGACCGCACAGGCTACTTAGGACTCAACCACGGTGATGTGGGGAGGGAAAAGTGTGAAACTGCTAAATGACTGCCACTTGTAAAAACCAAGTGGTGGTGAGAATCCCTGGCACTGGTGCACACCGGCACAGAAGAGTTGAACCTGAAAGAAAGTTTTGCATTTCAGGCGTTCAGGGCAACCTCCAGGCATGTCATCAACGTCAACCTGAAGATTTTGGAAGAAAGCAGTGCACACATCAGAAAAGACAAGAGACAATCATGGACGAGACAAAAGTGCAAATGTGATGGTGCACAAAACGACTGACATTGCTCACTTTTTTGAGTGCATTGTGGCAAAAGAATGCAAAGATGCATTCCATTGAACACCAAAGTCCCCATTGAATGAATTTTGAATTCAATTGCATGTTTTGCGTTTGTTCACATGATGTGTCATTTGATGTCATTCAATTGACTGTTTTGTCAACTCTGTTGGTGAATTGTGCTCCGTGTCATGTGGACTCAGTTCACCGATCAATCTGCGGGTGTTCCCATGAAAAAAACAATTGATGTTCAAGACACCATGGCACAGATTTGCTGTTCAGTTGTGTGCAGGCACCCAACTGAATGATGAAATGCACAAATCATTCGCATGTGAAACAACGTTTTCAAACTTGCATGAAATTTTCATTGTGTTGTCAATGAAATTGGCAATTGGTGGGGGTGAAGCAAATGACAAGGAGTCAAAAGAGGGCAAAAATTTCTTGGAAAACATGTCAAAACTGTTGGATGATCAAAACACTCTCCCTTTGTTGCCAAATGTCTTGTTGACACAAGTTGATGCACCATCCTTGAAATGTCAATTGTGAATGCAAACAAAAATGGCTTCTTGTTGTCTTGCAGGAGCAAGCGGACTGGAAGAAGAAGGCAGACAAATTGGGTCTTCAAGGCAAATGAATTGTGCAGTCTGACATGCTGCAACAAGTCAACAACAGTCAGCAACAGATTTTGAACAGTGTTTTGTGTGTCCACCCTTTTGTCCAACTCCATCTGCTTGGAACACAAAGTCACCCAAACCAACAATTTGTTACAAGCTTCAGTGCTGTTTTTGAGCTGGTCAAGTGGATGAAAACTTGGCCACAGATCAATGCATTTTTTCTTTTGTCTCTGGTGCAGAACCCAAAACATGTCCCTGTCAACTGACACTGACAAAAATGTTGTCCTAGCAAACTGAAACTCAACTTTGATCCAAGTGTCAAACCATCAATCCAAGAGCACTCAAAACTCTCAGCATTCCACAAGGGACAGGTGCACACCTGTGGGCATGTTGAAGAGTCGATGATTCAATTCCACAGAGTGCTCTGGAAGATTCAAGAACAACAGCAGTCGTGCAAACTGATCTGTCACACCAAAATGGATCTCTTCAATGTCATCCATCCAACACACACACAACCAAAAGAGCAACATGACACAGGCCTAGCACAAGAGAATGTGCATGCCAATTCTTAATTGACCATCACACATGCTTGAGTTTGCCTTCATCATCACCATCACGCAACCCAAGTGTTCGCAACACCAACACTGTCATGCTTTGTTTTGACATCCAACTCTTTTGGTTGCAAACACAAGTGGTAAACACTGCAGCAATGTTGCAGAAAGAGCATGCAAAACTACCAATTTGAAGCATGACTGTGTTCTGCTTGCAGCATTCAGGCTGACGTTTGGCCACGCAGCCCACTGCACAGAAAACGACTGCTCATGCAGCTCGGGAAATGCTGGTCAAGCGCTTCTCTGTCAGGGCGAATAGACTTTGCTTTGCTTCGTGAGTCGCAGTCGTCTACAATTGGCTTGGATTCTCTTCGCCATGGTCCGGTCGTCTAAGAAAATGATCCTGGAACGACTGACATCGGGACAAAGCTAGTTGCAAACAACTGGTGGCAAGCAACGTTCTCTGTTTTTCTCATCTGTGTTTTTAGACACCAGGTCCAACTTGTTGGCCAGTGTCTCTCACATGCTTCAATTGTGTGTCTGTCTGTCTGTCTGTCTGTCTGTCTGTCTGAAACAAAAACATGGGTTTGGAGATTGCAGGGTTAGGGTTAACAGCAATTGTAGGGCACCTGTTAGCCAGCTCTGCTGCAGCTGTTTAATTAGCTCTGTCCAGTAGCTGCCACTAATGGCCCCTGCTAAGTCTTCACCACTTAGCACCTGCTCCTTGGACCTGGTGTTCTATCAGCTTGCTGCTCTATTGTTCGCGTTTTGCCAGCAGTTGCTACTCTACTAGTGGTTGCGCGTAGAGCTAGAACACGAACCCTATAAATCTAGTTTGAAATCTAGTTCGTTAGCCTCACTAAACAGCACGTGTAAATCCTTCATTAGAAGCATCCATTAGCATTGGTTGTCATT
>ENA-ORBV01006177-ORBV01006177.1-microbial-mat-metagenome-genome-assembly--contig:-NODE-6177-length-21334-cov-7.093052_pt1 | contig 21334 bp, 19 predicted proteins | sample MGYA00237777_ERZ505514 | MGnify/ENA primary metagenome ERZ505514 (study PRJEB26160, sample SAMN06269048) | microbial mat metagenome | isolation source: Oligotrophic lake microbial mat | place... | reverse complement strand
GATGAAGGTTAACTCCGAAAGAGTCAATAGGGCTCTTTGGAATAGAGATTAAACCAAGTGTTATCTACTGTTAAACCTGTTTAGCTTTAAACCCCCTATCATATCAAGTGAGTCCTAAATTTGGGAATGCTGATTCGTTCTATGATCTTTCAGGCCACGGAACTTGATGCTTGGATCAACTCGGATCGGCTCGGCCCACTCTCCATGTAGTACTGTCGGTCGTGCCCCCAATATGGTATATGATTCCTTTGGCTTGAACCGGCGTATGCATCGAATAATGCGAGCTTGGAGATTCCACTGGAGACAAGCTCCAAAGACGTACTCAATCAATCCACTTTTGTATCACATCGGATATGGCTGCCACTCCTTCCTCGAGCTTTTATGACGGGAGACGTTACTCCTCCTCCTCTTTTTCCTCGGTATTTGTGTCGTCTTCCACATCTCCTGGTGGATTTAATGTCGCAGCCTCGGCGATCATGACTGGATCCACCCTGTGATTACTATGAGTCTCTCCTTCCGTCGGGTCCATATCCTCTTCCTCTTCATTCGTGTCGGCTTCCACATCTCCTGCTGGATTCACGGCCGCAGCTTTGGTGATAATGACTGGATCGCCCCTGTGATGAGTATGCGTCTCTCCTTCGGTCGGGTCCATTTCATCTGAGCATTCCGGTGGTCTTGGGGCAGAGTCTGTAGCGGTCTCTTTTCGAAAGGTCAGAGATCGAAAGGCGGGTACCAATTTGCTACTCAGGCGCTGATGGAACGACTTTGAGGTCTGCTCCTGGACTGTGGGCGGCGTGGCTCTCACGTGCTGTGTCGCGCTGACGGGTTGGAACGAAATGGCCTTGCCGAGGGCAAAACATCGGCTGGCGTTGTTGCTCTGTCGCCACTGCAGGTAGCGAGGACGGGTGTAGACGGCAAAATTGACGACACCTTGGAGTGGAAAGAAAAACCAAACGAGGACGGACATGGCAAAGTAAAAGGGCTCCCCTTCTTTTTCGATCATGAGGTAGTCATCACCGCCAATAACCCCATAAACAAAGTACCAAAAGAAGCTGTTCCAGTAGGCAAACGAATACCACAGGGCCTGGCTGCGTACCGCCAAGATTTTGTCTCTTTGGTAGTTTTGCTGTTGTTGGTTACTGCCAAAGACATAGCGGCGTCCTTTGTTGAGTCTGTCTCGGACTGTGACATACACGCTAATGGTAAATCCCAAGGCAACAAGGGCTGGGAGCGCGATTAACGCCACCTGAGCCCAACCCAAATACCAACTAAAACCGGATTCAAAGGGGCACTCGTCCAATTTTCCCATTTCGCAGTCCCCGAAACTGCAAATGTCGTGGTAGACGCGAGGCGCAAAGCTTTTCGTGGCACTCCCCACTACGGCCAGGGTCCCACATAACAGCAGGGCCACGACAATTCCTGGCCACATAAAGTATTTGGCAAGGACTCTGTCTTGGGCATTATAACGAACTTTCGCCAAGAAATAGGCACTCAAGTACAGACTGAAAAAGGACACCAAGGGATAGCAGGATACCAAAAAGAATCCTGCCAAGCTGCAGGTGGCATCATTGCCAGATGCCCACAACATGCCGTCCTCTCGAGTTCTACGAGGCATCAAGAAGGGGTGAAAAATGGTGGTGAAGGATCCTACCAAATCCGATGTAGAAAGTGCCAAAATGAGAGTTTGATAGACCGATCGACCATTCTTGAGACCCTTCAAGGAGGCTACGACCACGGCACCCGAGCAAATGGCCGAAAGCGCGCTGGAAAACATTCCCACAAGGACCATTGTGTAGTACTGGCCCGGAGAAATCATCTTGATCAATTGGTCTTGGTTGTGGTGTCTTTTGTCAGTGTTGAGTAAAGGGTGGGGGCTTACAGTATGTTCTGTTACACCACCAAAATGAAAGCGGTCATACTGTAGAGAGGACACAGAATCGATGCTGAAAATGCGAGCACCAGTAGACTTACTAGCTAGCTATAGCTATTTAGGCACATGTAATAGAAACCCTACTAGTAGCATAGCGGTTGTAAAATCGCCCCTCATATGTCTTTGGTGCTTGAATTGCATGATGGGCAGGGTTCCGCTCGTCTCACTTCGCTTCCGCACGAAAAGGCAGTTTGTGAGTCGGGGGCGGTCTGTTTTACTATGTACCAACACCTCGAGGTTTACGCATTCAGGGATAGGGTTCTCGCTGTGGCTTCCCCCAAAATCCGTCCAGTCATGGATTTGCCATCTTAACTCTACTGTAGACAGACTACAGTGAGTGGTATCTATAGTACTAGCTAGCGCTAGAAGATACTGGCTAGGTAGAGCACTAGTAGCATCTACGTAGCTATAGGTTTTCAAATGACAAGCAATTTCACTATAGATCCATTTCTCGGATCCACTGCCGCTGTCTTCCGAGGAGCCAGCGCCGTATTCCGTATAAAGTGAACAAAATGGAGTCATCCACGTTGGCATTATTGTCGCATCACGTTGAAATTTTTGACCGAGTCATCACCCTTCCCTTTCATGTTTTTAAAAAGCCGAGTTGGTCGCGGTACGCGTCAAGCTGCTTCACGGGGTTCCTCCCTAGCACATTCGCCAAACGAGGGCAGTCATCCCTTTTTCGCGGCCGATCCGGTCGTCAGGGCACTGGCAGAAGCTTCTCCCTTGCGACGGCAGTCTGTCGATTGCTGTTTTTGGTAGCGGTACACAAAGATCGTTGGACAAGCAGATGCGCCGAGAATCCAGAACTCATGCTCGATAGGTATAAAAAGTCTGTACCATAGTACATCGAGCTTTCGTTTCACTAGCATGCTGCAGAGGGCGATAGAAGGACCAAGGCACCCAGCTTTCCCGTGGTCTTTTTATCGCAATGATGAAATTGGCTCGCAGCATGATTGGTATCCATCCTCTTGTCCTCTTGGAATCTTTTGGTGCGCGGGGGTTTTGTTTCGCTATGATTCTGACAGGAGGATGACGGGCTCACCAATCAATCAATGGAGCCAAGAGCGCTGATGCTGTGCTGCACTTACAGAAGCAAGTGCTAGGCTGGCAAAAATTCCTCCAAAAAATGAGTACAACTTGCTCCGGCGGCCGTCTTTTGCAGCACCTTGCAATAAGTACGTCCTCTCAAGATCCGATGCTCCAACAGCAAGCCAGTCGCGTTCTTAGTTTTGCTGCCGGCACAGCCCCCATCTTAGGATTTCCATTCGCATGTTTGCTACTCAATCTCTGCTACAGTACCTGCTTTGCGTTTCTTCAAAGCTCTCGTCGAAAATCTGGGTTGTTTCCGAGCTCGATCATGGGTGACGATAAGTTTGGCTATCCCCGCTGTCTCCGCAATGGCATTGAAAACCTTCGCGGTGCTTTCTTCTGTAGACAGCATTTCAGTAAAGGAGGTCTGTGTGTGTGTGTGTCTACAGTGCCTGCCGGGCTGAAGTACCCTGTCTAGAGTGAAGTAAAATAGATATTTAGGTTTATTTTTAGTTCACTAAAGGAGGTGGTGTTTCCGAGAAAATGTCGTTGCGTTGCCCGACTGCTAGACGAAAAAAAAAATTCCACAACCAAGTGAGTTGTCCCCAACCCAAGAAGCTTGTGGCGTTGTGGGTTTCTCGCTAGAGTTGTGTGTGTTCTTGCTGCTGAGGCTTTTTGCATGACAGGACGCTTCCTGTAGTAATATCTGTTCGACCTGTTGCACCATCGTCGCCGACCTGTTGGCAGCGTCCTTGATACGCCGTCACTGTCTCCACTGATTTGAGCATCCAGTCTCCCGATAACCGGTGCTGCTCGAGAGCCTTGGACCAAACCTTTCCCAACAAAAATTAATCTAGAGCATCAGCAGCAGCCATGCATTGTTTGGCTGTTGGAATTGGAGCTTCTGACTGATACTTGCAGTGACGAAATTGGCTGAATCGGCCAGAATTGCGATGATGACGATCAATTCGTGGTACCTTTTACGCTGATGAAAGACTTTCGCATGCCGCAGAAGAGACCTCAGTAACGACAACCTGATAATGCACACTCGTCCTTGTTCTCTTTTCTTCGAGCCGCACCGATATCGACAAATTTTGATTTCAATTTGATTTCTCGGAGAAACTGCCGGCGTTTCTCGTTCAGTCCCGAGTGGAAAACGAGTGAAAAAGTTGGGGGGCAGTAGAAGCCCGGTACATTTTCCTGTAGGGTCTGAAATGTCTGAACAGACGTGGAAAAGTTGGGGACCGTGGAAAGTCTGGTACATTTTCGTGTAGGGTCTGAAAAGTCTGAAAATTTCTTGTTCAGACCCTACGGGACTCATTTTCAAAATTTCGGAGAAATTGTGCAGAGTCCGTCGACGTGTGCGAAGACGGCTCCATCTGCCACTGGGTTGCTTTCATGGTGCAGCTGCCTCGATCTGGTCCCGAAAGGTGTTGACCTTGACCCAAGCGTGTAGAAAGATTGATCGTGGGCATAGGCTTACTGGTCTTGCCGAAGAGCTGAGACAAAGGGGCAGGACACAGAGAATGCAGCTGGCAATTCTGTGGTTCGGAGAGGCTTGAATTGGATTAAGCGACAGTGACTTGTTATCTACAACATCCAAGTCTTCGAATACTGTGTTCACGGGTAGCGATTGTAGCATGTTGTCGCTTCACAACCGATGAGTCTAGGAGCGGCGTCGATGAATCCCAAGAAGAACCAAAAAACACTTCTCTGCGAAAGCTGAATTTCTTTTCCATTCGCTTCCTCATCAAGCAGCTACAGGACAGAATTACTATGCGAGACGTTTAAGCGTCTGCGAGTCGATGCGGCTTGCAGGCCTGTACTGGGCCACACGCCTTGCGCGCCATCTCAGCCCTTTGCGCAAGCTATGACGTCAAGATGCCGCTCTCACAGGCCAAAATGGACCCACAGTCGTAGCTATAGAAATAATAGTGGCAGTGGAGCGTCACATTCCATGGGATCCCGGAAAGCGCTTCTCGAATCGGGCGTGTGTCGCCGAAAATAAGGTCATGACCACAGGCGAAGCGACAGTCGACCCGAAGAACTCATTTACCAGGATGCGATTGTTCCGCCTGTCGAAGCCGGCCAAAGAATGCGAAAACGTGCATACTCAAGTTGTTCTTTCTCTGGTAAAGATAGGCCCGTAGATGCGATGCCATTTTCTTCACGGACGCCACTGAAATGCCACCCCTGACGCAAATACCAAACATGCCTGCCAAATGAATGGGCACGATGATAACGCTCTGGGCTGGATGGCGAAGGCTGTAGATGCGAGGAAATCAGAGCTCAGGGAGGAAAATGCGCGGTTGTCTTTCCTAAATGAAGCCGCAGTCCTTCTATGGAAGTCGCTTGCTAGCCGCAGGGAATGGTCTCCCTTGCGTGACGTAGAAGTCGATTCCTTGATTCCCCTTGTCTTTCAGGAATAAGCATCACTTCTTTTCTTGGTCAGTCAGTTGCTTTGCAGGGGCAAGGGTAATGTTCCTTCTGAAGGATTTCGCTTTCTACAGAAAATTGTCTCTCTCTACCACTGTTGCCGTGGGCATTGCCCCGTAATCCGAACGCATTCCGAACTGAACTGTATTTCTCCCCGATGCCCATCGCATTACTCTTCCTTTGACTGAAGGCGCACCTGTCGATGTCTCCATTTAATCAAAGCTCACCAGCACCGCGACCAAAGGCGCAAGCGGCTTTGAAAGCGGCTTCCTACATGGCCCCTATCGGCAAAGCGGAATCACTTGGTCCTAAGAAGGAGGCAAGGCTGGTGAGCGTATCCTTCCCCTTGCCTGTATGTAGCTCAAGTGGAGAAATCTAGATCCTTGGCCGAGGCGAGGGCACTGATACCGTGTTCGACGAAATGGCGCAGTGCGAAAGGCAATTGGATGCGTCGATGCCTTTATTCAGACCCTGTTGACTGGATTTCTTGTTCTGCAGGACAGAGTGTCGATCGTCGCGAAAGCAACAAGGCGTCCTCTCAGAAAGTGTGCCAATGTCGACCGACACAGTGCATGCCAACAGCAGCAGCTGCCATAGCAGTGTCAAGACTAATCGACTATTTGGGGGGCTTTGTCAATAGTAAAAGGGGAGGATGGGGAGGTCAAAAAGAAGCATCGGGCGATTGCTCCTGGAGGTGGAAGGTGCCGTGCTGGACGGTATCCGAGTTGTGGGAAAATAGATTGACGATCGTGATGGCCGTGTTGATGATACCTTTGGCCGTGGTGACGTCGTTTCCCCAGGGAATATTGGATCTTCGGCACATCTGATGGTCAGCCTCAGCTGCGTTGGTAGTAGCATTCGCAACGGATCGAGAATTGGATGCGCGATCATTGTTGATCGATTTGGAGAAGGGGGGCACACCATCGGCGTTGGGGAATAACCACGGAGTGCTTGGACTTGCATCGGGCCCAATGGATCCGTACCGGCATTTTCATTGTAGCAGCGATTCTTAAGTCACTGTCCAAAACTTAGCATCCTGCGCGTTCTCACTCGCTTCCTTCTGGAAGCGCTCCCATCTGGATCGATCGAGGACAACAACTTTGGTGGAGCGACATCTCTTGTTTCTTATTCCCGGCTAGCTGTGTCCATCTCCGAGAGGTTATAATCCATAAATCGTGAATCCACATGCGAATGTGCGTTCTTCTTTTGTAGGCCAAGTCGCCCGACAACTTCCTCGCGCAGGTGCTGCAACTCGAACGCTGTTGCTGCAGCAAAACCACAGTGGAATGCCCGTAAAAAAAAACGTCCTCCTAAAGTTCCCGACGTGTCATTTGTTGCCTTCTGAATAAGTCTCGTCCCGTACCATATGCTGGACACTTGATGACGGCAAGCTCACTCCCACTGAAGGGTGGATTTGCAGGGCTGCCTTTGTCATAGCACCAATTGCATCTGCCTCTGTTTTTTTTTCGAAGAAAAATAAACAGGGATACTTTGTTTAGTTTTGTCCACCATCATCATCATAGTGCTCCAAGGACTTCTTCTGAAAACATTTCCATCGGGAGCGATCGAGAAAAGAAGCGCATTGTGGAGCGGAGTCTCTTGTTTCTTCCTGGCGTGTTGCGATCCCATCTCCGAGAGGCTATTATAATCCATAAAATAAATTGTGAAGGAATCCATAATCTCCAAAATCACGCGAATGATATTGTGTGCTTGCGCTTTGTTTCTTCGACTAGTATGGCAAGCCGCCAAAGCGCTGGTTGTGTGCATTGTGCAGGACGTCGGGATGCGAAATTTTCTGCAGCGACGTGGAATAAATGACCGCCAAGACCACGTGCGAATCAAAGTGCCTGTGCAATGAATGTTGGCGTGATTCCTTCATCGGCAAGAGACGGAGGCCAACCACCAAAAAGCCAACCGGTCAGGCCAGGCCGTCTTTGCATTGTGTGCAACGACTCGTCAATTCTTCGTTTTTTCCCGCCCGACCCTACTGCTCTGCTGGAAGGGCCATGACGGTGTTGCCGAGTTCCAACATGTTTTGCGGCATGAATGATGGCCAGTGGCCCAAAAATAATACCCTTGCTCGGCGTTCCCATGTCCCTTCAGTGAGGGGAGGCGCCTCCTGTGAATGTAGAATGGCCAAGCCTCACCTTCGAACTGGGGAAATGGCTGTCTTTGTACTAGTAGCGACGTACATGCCAGTAGAGTAGCTGGTGCTGTTGTTGCTGTTAACAATGGCGATCGAGTACAGTCATGTTATTCATTTTCTCGTCACCGTCCAACCACAATGCTATGTACATAATTATCATTCTATCGTCGAGTATGGAGAAGATGGAGCCGCCTCGCGAGGTGTCGCCGAAATTCCAAGAATTGGCTTCCTAGAGAGATCCCGAACGTTAACTCATCCCATGTTGTTGAAGTTGAGAATCTGCGCCTCAGGGTCTGACGAGTGACTCAGTGTTTGCATGTGCTCCCGAGGGAGTAGTCTACACAAAAGGCACTGCGACATTTTCAGAATCATAGTAGAAATAGTACTGTAGGTACTATGAAAGGGACACGTCGACTCCGTATTCGCAATGTAAGGATTCGCTTCATTGTTATGATTGGCCATTTCTGTCCCGTGCTGGGACAGGCTTCTAATAATGGAGAACAACGATACTCCAAGAGGTTCACAGATTCCCGCTGTCACAGTAGGACCCAGCGAGAGATGGCAATGGCATTTCGAAATGCCTCCTCTCCGATCATCAAGGAGAACGAAGGTTATCTTTCGGTTCTTCCGAATACAGCCGGAATCTCCTGGCCTGTGGAAAGATCTTTCTCACAAATTCAAAAAACAGAGAATCAAAATCCAGAAACAAAAGCAACGAATCAGTAATTATTTACCTACCATATCATACCATGTCCGCCCTAGTCCAGAAGATGATGCACCATCACGAAGAAGAACCCAAACATACGGATCGCTTTCACATTGCGTCGCGTATGGAGAAGGCCATCGAAAAGCGCAATGCGGCTACCGAATGTAGCGGCAATCGTAGCGCTGACATTCTCCCGCTGGAACGAGAATATACCGAAATGAAGGCGAATTTGGACGCCTTGAAGAAGACTGCCAAGGAATATTATAAGCACATTGAGAAGACCAGTAACCTTCGTGTTGACGTAAGTATTTCAACGAGGATTCCCAAGTTGTTGTTTTACTCTAACTATGAGTCGCCTTTCTCACTCTACGTATTCGCGCTATATTATGTTGATGTAATTTGTAGATGGCAGAATCGATTGCCAAGTTGGGTACAGGAACCCCGATTCAAGATATGATTGGAGCCACGGCCGAATCCCCTGCGTCGGTCTTTAAAGAGTCCCTCTTTTCGGTTGAGAATGACGCCACATCCGAGACTTGAAGGAACTGGAAAAAGTTATCGATTTTGTTTCCGAATGGGACGCCATCATTACCGACAAGGTCGAAGGTGAGATGGAAGAAGTCAATGCCTTGCACAAACGATTCACTCATTACTACAACAAGGTCGATCAGCTTCGCTCCAAAGAAAAGTCAATTGAAGACAAGCCCCATCCGGACGGATCGAGTGCCATGCCCAATCATTGTTTCCACAAGGGCGTCATCTCGCCGCATAAACTTCAAGAAAAGTTGATCCGCAACGAAGCCAAGTTGGACCAAGCCTGGAAGAAACACGAAGCTCGTGCTACCCACTTGTGCAACTTGCTCGAGGAAGTGGTCGGTCACGAATGGGAACTCCTGCATCATTTGGTACGCTTGGTGATGAAATTTGAGACGACCTACGCTGCCAACTTGAACCGGAACTTGTTCAAACTTTCGGCCATTATGGAGGATATGACCGAGACCTTCAACCTGAATGAGGGTCAGGCGGCCCATGGTCGAGGCAGAGTCCCGAATGCCGTCGAAGAATACGATTCGGACGATGATACTAGCACCGATGAAGAGAGTGCCGGCTCCAAGAGTGCAGAGGAAGCCAAAGACCCTATGCAGAAGATGATGCAGACGATCAAGGCATAAATAGACACGCTATTGTCACAGTGTCTTCATGATGAGCTCGATCCGAAATAAGTATGCATCCATGGTGACCTCCGTGCCCTGTAGTAAGATTGCAATTTGTTGTAAAGATAGCCTTGTTATGGCTAATAATTAGTTGAGATACACTTTTAAACAGCAACATTACATCATTGATTTTGGGTTGTCGTTAGCTAGCTGGCTGTCCGCGTTTGTGCACCTTTAGTCATAGTTCAGTATAGCAGTGGTTACCTCATCAGTCGCAGGAGATGTTCCTTTCAGTGCAGTAGCCTCCCGCCTTGCAGACTGAATGTGTTGAAGGCCCCGCTAACTGCAACCTAGTACTGTTAGCTAGGATAGGTCAATAATAAGTATTGCATTGACGTGTTGTTCCGCCTGTCTGTCTAGTAGCTACGTAGCAGGCTATCCACAAGAATAATAATGTACATAGTACGGACACTGGCATTGTCTTTACCTTGAGGCCAAGATAGCCAACCACTCGATTCTATTAGACGCACAGATGCGGCTTGAACACGTTCAGCTACCAACCGGGATTGTTGGATTCGTGCACATTACCGAGCTGATCTGCTGAAGCGGTACAGTAGGAACTCAAAGCATTCTTCATTCAAAACCCTGAACTATGCACCATGGATTGGTACAACTGATATAGCCACCACCGCCTTGGGAAAAGCTAGATACTAGCTAGAAGGTTGGCTGTAGCACGTGACCGTCAATGCTGCTTCCAATGTTGCTTCCAAAACTTTGATTAAAAATTTCTTTCGTATGCGTTCGCTTTGGGCAGGACTTGAACCTGCTACCTGATGGTCAAAAGCCCATCGCTCTACCACGAATGATTTCTACCTTCTTTTTTGGTGCCAAATGTCTTCTCGTTGAGGTGGACGCTGCCGGTAGACTTAAGGTTATGGGTAAAGAAAGTTGGCCATTGACCGGAATGAAAATAATTGTTAACCTCGTGTGTATGGTTCTTCGTCTTCTGGCCCCGCCGCTGCCTACTGGTAACAACACTACTGGTGTTATCACTGGAGTCATCCTCTTTCCGTCTGAGCTTTGGCTCCCTGCCTGGCTGATCTCACTGCAGTTTCTAGCTACAGTAGCAGTGCGGCATCTTTCTTGACACTCACGTCGGTGACTCGGATACTAGTAATCGGATCCATCAGCTTGGCTTGGGCACAGCTAGCTAGCTTGGGCGTAAAAGTTGCATGACCGTAAGTCAATGCTGCCTAGCCCGCCGGCTGGCAAAGAATCCAATGGGTTCCAATGCATCTTATTGTTGAGGTGCGGTTTGCAGATGCTACCGGTAAGACGGATAGCTGCCTGACGGAACAGTGGCCCGCCGCGAGTGCCACTCAGTGAGCGAGCACAGACATGCTGAAGATGCAAAACATTTAGTAGTGAGCTGTAGCCTTCTACTAGCTAGCAATAGAACATAATCCTTCGCCCTGCTCATCCATCAACCTAATCGACAAAAATTGAATGGCAGCTGCTATAGAAAGCAGAAATACTACATGTAGTAGTACTGCCATAAGGATGGTGCACGTCATGCATCGCCTCCATAACTTCAAACAAAGGTACGCCAGCGCTAAGGTTAAGGGATACTCCGTTGAGGTTATGGGCCACCGAAGTTGGACCTAAATTGCACGAACATGTTTTTGTCGCGGAAGGTCATCATCGATGACCCGTAATATCATTGCGACGAAAGAATGAGGTTATTGGTACCATAATACTGCATATCGAGCAATCAAGTGGCTATCGATATAAAAAAAGACCGTGAAGGTACGTATTGCTGGTTAAAAAATCGATTAGAAAAAGATACTTTGACATCTTTATTCATCTTCTACTACATAACTCTAGCTACTAGAGCAAGCAAACCACTATACTACTAGGCAGCTAGAATAATTATGATACTTTCGTTTTGACTCTGAACGCTCAGGAATCGATAACATCGAACAAAATACTGCCAACAACAAGACCATGAAGTGCCGATCCAACCGTCGGTCTTTTTTCTCCTGTTCCGCCACTGTCACTAAAACGGTAACGCTGGTGGCCTCTTTCTTGTTGCTAATATTAATAGCTGCAATAGAAGTAGTACAAGCTCAAGAAGCAGAAGAAATATTTTATGACTGCGATTACTCGGCGATACCCGAAACTTGTGTAATAATGGAATGGCTTTTTGATGATATTTGTGACAGTTACAATGGCGATGAAACCGACAATCCGTGTTGGCAGACGGATTGTTATGATTGTGATCCTTGCAAGGGTACGTCACTTGATAGTCTACGTGCTCGAGTATACGGTTTTTTGTGCAGCTACAAGTCAGTGGTGGTGTAGCGCTCTGTGGTCAAACATTTTCTGGAATCGAATTATGTATGCTGCTTTTATAGAAAACGTGTGAACAATCCATTGCTTCCATTGCTTTCATCCTGGCCAAATTGACTACCATGTACTTGCGTCGGACTCTCCGTGGGTTCTCTTATTTGCGATGACTTTTGCTCGGTTTCTCAACTGTTGTCTTTTTGTCTTCTCATTCGTTTCTAATATCTACCTTGGCCACTTGATTGTTATTCTATAGAACTCGGAACTGATTGTGAAGCGTGTTTGGCCAGTGGATGTTTCTTTTGCCCTGGGAATGCCCTCTGTCTCAGTTCCCCCGTCGGAGATGAATTTTGGAATTTGGAAATGAAAGTGAGCAGTTGTATTGCCGCCGACGATTGGTTAACCGGCGATTCGGCGGCGTGTGCGGCGTCTACAACCGACAATTTATTTAACGATCCCAATTACAGCGCACAAAAATGGGTCTACGATTTGATGAATGTCGAGCCGGTATGGCGACAAGGAATTACCGGCAAGGGGGTCATGGTGCGGGTCAATGATCCCGATGGTGTCGATCCCACCATTAAAGAATTATGGGGGAGGTTTGATGAAAGTGCCTCGTGCCCCACCTATTTGCCACCGGAAATCCCGCCCGGAGAAAATACTACCGTCGAACATGGTACGGTAGTGGCGACGATTGCCTTGGGTTGGGCGGATAATGGTGTGTGTGCCGCGGGGATTGCCCATGGAGCTACCTTGTCGGCATGCTTAGGACCCCTGGCAGCTCAAGATGAAGATGTCGCACGGTTCCTTTTGGATGGATTGGAAACAACCGACATATCCATCAATTCTTGGTACATACCATCATGAATTTGTCTTTATTGGTTCCGTATTTGTTTATATGCAACGTATTATAACGCTTCTCTCCCTTCCTCTATTTTTGTGTTCTATCGCTGCAGGGGCTTTGATGCCTGCGACTACTCTTCGGAAGCCACCGGGAAACGAAACTTGCAGGAAAACTGCCCCTTTGTGTCCGACTACGCGGGGACGCTCTGTGAATTGTGCCCCAATCTGGACGATCCGGAGTGCCAGGTGCGTTCAAAATAAATAAGAGAGCTTGATTGTTTGCGACTATGCCTTCCTTTTTCTCTACAGAATGAATGTGGGAGTGTTTTTGGAAATCGTGTACATTGACAAGGGAGAGAGAAAAATAGCTACGTAGTATTATTCCTCACACATCCTTTCTCTTTTTTCCTCGCGAATGAATTATTAGGCACGCCTGATAGATTACTGTAAGCTTTATTATGGGCAAGAGCAGATCGGGTGCTCCGAGTATTTGGATTTGTTTATTTCTTGTCAGTACAATGTATTGTCAGAAGTTGGGCGGTAAGTAATGGACAAGATTCCGACTAGCTTGATGGCTGCAAGATATTCTCTTCAATGTCCTTACCCACTTATTCCGCCGATGCGATGCATTTTGTAAATCATTTCAATGTAGCTCGGCAATTACAAAAGGAATCACAGAAGGACGAAATGGCAAAGGTACTATTTATGTTTTTGCAGCAGGGTAAGGTCTCTAGAGTACTGAATTTTTCCACTGGCATCTGTGCCGCCATTTTCTAACGTCGTCCGGAAATTTCATCGCGTATCAAGTAACGAATACGATAAAGCAGAAGATGTCAACATGGAAGGTTGGCTAAATACAAGATTCACTCTGCTTGTTGGAGCCGTGGGCAAGAATGGGTACCATTCAAGTTACTCTACTCCAGGTGCAGCTTTATTCGTGTAAGTATGCATTGGCTCTTCATCTGTGGTCGGGACTTCTGGAACAACACAGGCTAATTTATAAGTTTTGACCCAACAGAGCTGGCCCCGGAGGAGATTTTGAGTATGTATCCAATCACATTGGAGCTCAGCCAGGAAACCTATGCAAAGATAATGGGGTCGGTACTTCTTTTGCTACACCTGCTGTCGCTGGTGTCATTGGTAGGTTCCGTCTTTGACATTCAGGGCTTGTTCGTCTCCTCCTAGTAGCGTGCTCTTTCTCAATTCGTTGGTTCGTTGTTGACAGCGCTGATGCTCGAGGCGAATCCCGAACTTTCTTGGCGAGACGTTTACGGGGTTCTCGCAACGACATCCCAAAAGGTATACCCAGACGATCCTTCATGGATAACAAATGCAGTTGGTTTACACCACAGCGACAAATTTGGCTTTGGATTGGTGGACGCAGAAGCAGCCGTAAAAGCATCCCAGTCATTTGCACTCTACGGGCCAGAGAAGCAAGTACGTCTTGACTCTGGACCACTCAACGAAGTCGTCCCGGAATTTGGGCCTCTCGAAGATCTATTGCCTTTCGAATTGAGCCTTAACGACGCCGATGTCCTGAATGCTACTGGCGACGCATTCATGGCTGCAGAACATGTTGTTGTGTATTTGGAACTCGAGTACGTAACAATGCGTGAGATATGTGTTTTGGCCTTGTCATTACTAAACTGGCAATCTCACCCCCTTCAAATGTCATTTGGGCATTCAGTCATTCTTCCCGAGGCGACTTGGAAATTATATTGACCAGTCCCGCTGGAACCGAATCTTTACTTATTCCTGGTACGATACAATCCGTGTCATTGCTATCTAAAACTTAGATGCATGACTCGCCAGCTCACACTTGTCCCTTCTGTACTGCAGGAAACCGAGTTGAGAATACTATAAGTCTCGAGCAGTGGAAGCTCTTGACAGTCAGAAGCTGGAACGAAAATCCAATCGGAACATGGAAGCTAAGGTAAGTGTTGGGACATCATGTTATGTTCGTGAAAAATGGCGATCGCGATTTGGTCTCATGTTCGTTTTCTGTTCCAGTGTGATCGACACGAGGGCAGCGCCCGTAGATGACTGCTTGGACATTCCTTGGGAATACGTTGATTATGAAAACGATTTTTTTGTTTCCTGTGGCGATTTTGAATTTGTCAATTCTACAGACTGTGGGGGAGACTTCGCCAAGGAATTTCCTTCAGCGAATCCTGACGTCAATGGGTAAGGCTGCGTTGATTGTGATTCCGGAGAAATCATTTTTTATTTCGATTACGCGATGTGACTTGTGCAGGGTTGCTGCCTACTGCATCCCTCATCATCCAATATTCCCATTTTGATTGCCCACTTTTTCTGCCGCAGATTGACCATGACGGATGCTTGTTGTTATTGTGGAGGAGGAGCTAGTCCGACCTCCATTCCCAATACGTTGGTAAGATGGCAATTGGTGGTGTACGGCCGTGGAGTCGATTCACCCATTTTGGCTGGAGCTTCACCCTTTGGAAATTCAACATCCAACAGCACGAATGTGGTTGAGGAAGAACCCGAGGAGGAGGAACCCTTGACCATGAGTAATGCGACCGATATACCTGTTGAAGAAACCATAGCACCATCCGCAACCAGTGATGCGACCTCAAGAAGAAGATGGCTGTCGTCCTATTTTTGGATAGCTGTCATTACGGTGACCTTACTTGCAGCCTATGCATGAGGCCTGTAACAGAACTGTGCTCCGATTACTACCAGCTAAGAAATTTACCCGCCATTGGCATGACGGGGTTATAAATTCAATTTCCATCCATAGCCAGTTCGTAGCAAATCGTACTCACTACCGGCCACAAAATTCCTTCGGGCACAAGAGTAAATAGACTTCGCCAGGAGTGAAACCGTTCGCAAATTGTCCTTCGCGTAGACCCAGATTGTGCCTAACCCTTACTAGTGCGGGCAGCAGTCACTCGTTCCATAGGTGCCAGGTGCTGATGGTTGGGTCGCCAGAGATGAGAGGGAGTGTCTTGTTGGCTTTTTTAAACTTGCTCTTGGTTCGCCGCTTGTCTTCGTCTTGATGATTGCTTTTACTACTAGCTAGTAGCTAGCTAGGTGATTAGCTAATTTTGGTAGGAAGCACTTTGTTCAATGCCGGATCAAAGACAGGCGGCCTAGCTAGCTAGTAGAAGCATGTCACAATGTACATGTGATGATTTAGGAATGTCTGTTGGTCAAGAGGATCGTCCAAGAATGTCGCCCAAGAATGTCGGCCAAGAAGATCAGTCAAGACTGACTGATATATTCTGGGAGCGCTACTTTTCGCGCGCGGCTGCTGGGAGCCATCGCTTCCGTTGATTGCTTTGTAGAAATTCAAGACAGGTGTTGCCTTGCATTGCAACAGCACCATGTTGTGTAGGGTTACGCAGCAAGCAAGCTACATTCGAGTAGCTGTTGGAAAGCATCGTTGTTGCCCTCTTTTTGTCTGGAATCATGACTCCTAAAAAGTGAGCGTGATTGAAGGGCAGCATCTATTTAATTATGAAGATCCAACGGTGGTGACCGACCCTGCCTTGAATTATCGTCAGTCGTGTGTCATTCGGTGTTTAGACGATGTTGTTATATGGTACTTAGGGAAAAGGCGTCTCTGACCGTTTGAATCATTCCTATGTGTTCGAGCTCACAATTTCTAAGAACAGTACGTGTAGGCGATGACCGCAAACACTAGGCAGCGCAAAAAGCTTCCAAGCTGCATATCCAGCTTGACCATGGGATCTTGTCCGTCATTCCAGTCGACCCGACGGCAAATGCAGTGGAAGTGTCCCCTGGAAACATGAGCCAGAACTCGAGTTGCTTCTTGGAACGTGAGAATTGTACCTGCCCCGCAGGCTACAAACAGCCTGTACCAAATACTGCTTTTGTTGGCGTGAAGGCAGGCGGAGGAATAATACTTGGCCGTCATGAGCAAGTGCTCTGCAGCGATCACAAGAGAAGCTGCTGTGAGAAACGACAAAAGACTTGTCTGAGCCAGCATGGCATAGGCGGGAAGGAAGAAAAATAGGAATTCGATCCAGTTGGGAAAAGACCAATAGCTTTTGTGAGGCCAAAGGGAGATGCAAAGGGAATCACCCCACGCCCATCCATTGATCTGGCCGTAGCAAACATTGCCGCCATTCCACCATGGATGCTGAGCTGTTGCGCCTGGAACGCCAACAATGATGGGATCGCTTCGATTGGCTTCCTTCCCATGCCATTCTTTGTATTGAAAGCACAAGTCAATGTCCTCGCCTCCGCCTGTTTTCGGGAACACGCTCTTGAACTGGATTGTTGGGTTTTGGCGTGACCCACGGACCAAGAGATTGGCCGTGACGCCCCAGGGCGGGAAGGTGACGTGCTTGGAAATGCCGTAAAAGAACATTATGTTGCAGGTTCGAAGCATTTTGGTCCAAACATTCGTGGCGACCGGAAGGTTGGTGTTCCCCACAAAAACGCGGGCCTTTGGATACCGCTTGATGGCACCAAGGTAGGAATCTAGAAGATGATCATCTGGGATGACATCATCATCCATAAACAGAATCCAATCCGCAGTAGAGTAATTGAAACCAAAGTTCCGAGCAAAGCTGGCGCCACGATTCTCGCCGTAATGAAGCACAGTGACATAATAGATTCCTTCGGATTCAAATCGTTCCCGATTGATCGTGGCCGCCAAACGTTTGACTTTCTGAAGGTGGCTGACAGCCGGGTTGTCGACAACAAGCCAAAACCTTATGCGTGCATGCTTCGAGCTCTTGAGTCTGAGAATTGACTCCAAAATGTCGTTATTGTCCATTCTATAGCTTGGGACGACGATATCAAGGCAAATTCCTGCTTGACATTTATCTCCAAGGCAATCACGTAGACGCATCAAACTTAAACGAAGGATTTGACCTTTCCAATTAATTTCATACTTTTTGTAACGCGCTTCATTGTCACCGCCAATCGTATTCGTTAAGCGACAGCGAGTAGCAAATTCGGCTGCTTCAAACCTGCTGTAGAGTTCGAAGAGGTACGGGTCTCCGCCTTGATTCACGAACTGCCTTGGCAGAATGGTACCGAATTGATCCAAATGCCAGCGATGGACAACAGGGAAGGTAGGGAATCCTGGAAAGCTCTCATCGTACAATGCCACGCACGCAGCGCCGAATGGCAGACCTGTTCGCTTCGACATCTCCTGGAACTTGTCAGCGACTTGAGCTTGCCAGCCTTCAGCTTTCAATATAATATCGTCCCCGAGGAGAACAATGAAGTTGTTCTGGGCGTATTTTCCCAAATGATTCCAAATCCTACACACCCTTCCGTACATTTTCTTGGTAATGTCAACGAACTTGACCTGACATGGCAGCATTTCCGTGATGCGCACCGTCTGACCATGAAAGACCGGATCATCTACGTCGATTCCGACCACGCATTCCGTGTTCTCCAACTGAGAAGGCGAAGACGTCTTTTGTAAAGAGTCAGCAAATTGTTCCAGGCGCGCCCAGTCATCATCGTGGCTCTCTGGTTCATTTCTTTCCTTGTACTGACTTGACACGGCAAGCCCGTGAAGACGATTGGCGTTGAAAAGTTCGTTGCCCTCGCGGTTCTCGGTCCAAGTCTCAATTTGTTGGCGTGGCTTGTTTCGGGAACATATGGGAAGCAGAATGGACCAAGTGCTGTTGGCAACTTTATCATTCTCTCGGGGAGTGGATGCTCCAGTAGGCTTACTGTCAGAAGTCTCGTTGCCAACATTGCTTACGGAGTTGAAGTACTTCACATCCGTGTGGCGAAAACAGAATTCCAGTTCGCCGTAGTTTTCAATAACAAGTGACAGATCTTCCTCGGGATTCGCTTGCTTGACTGTCTCCTGTAACTTTTTCAGCTCCACCGAGTTATCCACTCCAAGAAAATTCCAGAGCAAGGGAAGGATCTCTGTTTTAAAATTTCTTTCGTCCACAAGTTGCTCGTATGAGACACGAAATGTGTCTTGTTTCCACATGGCGGACTTGTAGCGGCGGCCAAAGGTGTCTCTATAGTTATGAATGAACATTTGAAAAGCTACAGGGTCCACATGAATCTTCAAGTCCCGAGGGTATGGCTGAGTCATGTAAAATCCTGTCTTCTCTGCCCGCTTCATCGAAACATAGACTGCAAGCTCATCCTCTCGGAAAAGTATTATTTTCTTCACCTGAATATCTTCCATGATCTTCGTTTCGAAGACTGGATCGTTTCGAGACTCCGACCAATGATCAGGGAAGGATTTGAAGCCGACGGCTTTGCAGTTTTCCTTTATGACATCCCCCGAGATGTCTTTGGCGGTCCAGATGTGTTCAAGAAACGCCTCTGGATATAGATCTCGACCTAACGCATTCCATCGATCGCCCTGATCGTTGCGTAGTAATGTCTTTTGGTAGTAGCTAAAGATATCAATCGGATTGAACAACTCGTTGTGCATGGCTATCTCAGGGTGATTGAACAGGATACCGCAAAGGAGATTGGAGCCAGTACGCTTCCAAGAAAGGACAACGAAGCGATTATGGTCATATTGATGTGTCCTGGTTGCCCTGCGAAGGCCTGCTAATACTCGTTCTCTGGCCTGCCTCGAGTGAGGCTTTTTCAACAGTACGTACAGGTCTGCAATGCCCGTCATCGTCAAGATTATGATAGCTACAAGTAGTCTAGAAGAGTCAGGCTTGACTGGATTTATTTTCAGTATAGAAAATCTGTATGGTTCGACTCTATGGTCTCCAACGGTGTACTAACTAGCATAGAATCCTGTAAGGTGGCCAGTGTGAAACATCAACGCGCAGTCTTGAGCCATTTTTTCGAAGGATACTGATTCTGAACAGAATTACATGAAAACCCCAGATCGTATCTTTGAAGATCGAAGAATCTTGGGAGTTGGAGAAAAAGGCACAGCCCCATTATCAAAAACTCTCCCGAATCCGCAAAAGCTGCGTCTACTTGCATTTGGTAAATATGGGATTCCCCCAGCACCCCGTGTGGAGCCATCCATTTTTGGGCTTGTGTCGATGGATGGCATACATTTGTTGGCTGTCGCGGCTTCCATAACAACAGCAACGCCATGATCTTGCTTCGCGGAATCACTCTGGCATCTGCTGCTTTGAGGCAATCCTTCTCTCCCGCTCTAAAAGTAGGAGGGGCTGATGTACCCCGCTCTCTGGATCTGCTTCAATCGGCGCATAATCCCAGGCGAGAAGCTACAAGTACATTCATCAAAGATTTTGAGGAAGACTGGCCCCCGGTGGGTCCTCTAGGTCATGTAGGGCCGCGAAGTCTGGTCGGTTTCGAAGCGCACGGGTCAACTCGAGATCCCAAAACAGGAAAGGCAAGGCCAGCATTGAGCTGGGAAGATAAGTTTGCTCTGTTGCGAGCCTTCAGGAAAGTTCACGGCCATTGTCGCGTTCCTCCAGGATACGTCGTGGGGGGAGTCAAGCTCGGTGGTTGGGTGGAAACTCAACGAAAGGAATATTCCAAGCATCGTTGTGGACTCTTCTCTGCGATAATCAACGATAAGCGTGTGATTCGGCTTGAAAGGGTCGGTTTTGAGTGGGAGATTATCCCGCGTTGGGCGCTCTCCTTTCTGGGAGCATCTTGCTACGATGGGCATGCCAGTGGGCTGCAAAAGGCAAGCGCGTGCATCTAGCTAGTAGTAGGCACATCGGAATCATACAACAAAAAATAAAATTTGATTACAGTTTTTCAGCATGCTGCGTTGAGAAGGTGCAGTCAGTGCGTGTAGTCGTATCCTGCTCACGCGGCCAGTAGATTGCGGTTTGTAACCTGCACACAGCATTCTAGATAGCAGTAATAGCAGTAGCAATTATGCTCTATAGAGAGAATGGATTTAAAGATCATGGCAATGTAGATATATTCAGTGCTTTTCAACTAACCGGTAAACTTTGATACGGATCGATAGCCCCGGTCATGGTTTCTTTTCGTGACTGGCAAAAATTATTCCAGAGCAAAATGGCAATCTTGCGGGGCGGGACTCAAGAACACCACCGAAGGTGGAAGCCCTCAACATGCAGCACAAAATCAACAACAACAAGAGCAATGTTCATTAGTCACATGAAAAACACGCAGCCATTGAAGGATAACGAAGGGTCGAGCTAAAATTGCAGCAGATCGTGGCATCATGGAAAAAATCTGTGCTTGGCAGTCCTTGATTCTCCTGGCATAGCTTTTGAAACTGAGCCATGCATTCTTTGAGCTCTGATCGACTCATCTTTAAGTCTTGCAAATGAGTTAGCTTCACAAACTTGTCCATTAAGTCAATCTTGCTTTGATCCATAAGCATTGTTGGTTGAAGAAGGGGAACGGCTTCAGTCCTAGCTCTTGCTTGAGCAGCGCGTTCCCTCTCCATTGCCTGCCTTGCTGCTGTCTCTTCCGGAGACTCTGCTGCTCTTGCTTGAGCTGAACGTTCCCTCTCCATTGCCTGCCTTGCTGCTGTCTCTTCTGGAGATTCTGCTGCTCTTGCTTGCGCTGAACGTTCTCTCTTAACTGCCAGCCTTGCTGCTGTCTCTTCTGGAGATTCCGCTGCTCTTGCTTGAGCAGTGCGTTCCCTGTCCATTGCCTGCCTTGTTGCTGTCTCTTCTGGAGACTCCGCTGCTCTTAACTTCTGCATGCTTTCTTTCTTCTTCTCCTTTTCTTCCATTTTCTTTTCTGGACTAGCTTTTGCCCTGGACTTCTGCATGCTTTCTTTCCTCTTCTCCTTTTCTTCCATTTTCTTTTCTGGACTAGCTTTTGCCCTGGACTTCCTCTTC
>ENA-ORBV01006176-ORBV01006176.1-microbial-mat-metagenome-genome-assembly--contig:-NODE-6176-length-21346-cov-17.269171_pt1 | contig 21346 bp, 30 predicted proteins | sample MGYA00237777_ERZ505514 | MGnify/ENA primary metagenome ERZ505514 (study PRJEB26160, sample SAMN06269048) | microbial mat metagenome | isolation source: Oligotrophic lake microbial mat | place... | reverse complement strand
CCTTCGTCAATTTTGACACAGTCCTCGTGGTCGGCGAAAACTGGCAAATCGTAGCGAAGGAGCGTGAATAGATGGTCACCCCCATATCGGTCGATGCTGGAAACGCTGGGACTAAAATCTCGGCGTTGGTTAACGGAAAGATTCACGACTATTTCATGCCGTCCTTCTGCGTCCCATTGACTCGTTCGCAGTGGGATAACGTGGTCGCACGGAGCGAGCAGACGGGGGATTATGCCGTTATCAATGGCATCCCGTTTGCGTTTGGCAGAACTGCCCTACAATATTCTCTAATTGGTACTCGCGATGTAGCCCGGTATACACGCGATTTTCTTGGAGCAATTCTCGCGTTCGGTTGCGCCCGGTTAAAAGTGTCTGGTCAAATTTCTGCAATGGTTCTGCATCCCCCACGCAACATTGCGTTCCGTAACCAGATGTACAGTGCGGTTTCGGGCGAGTTTGAGGTCATTACATATCACGGGCAAACCCGCAAACCACGCAAATCTAGCATCCAAGTGGGACCCGTCACCACTTTAGACGAACCTTTGGGTGGTTTAACTCGCGCGATGCTCGGTGACAGTTGGTTAACCAGCAAACCCGTACCCGACCCGCGATTCAAGGGAATCAAGAATCTGCTGGTTCTAGACGTGGGCGGGAACACTACCGACGTGGTGGGGATTCAAAACAACCACGTGATAGTAGAAAGTTTCGTGAGCGTCCCGCTGGGGGTGAACGGGTTGATGAACAGCGTTCGCGAGTACATCAACAATACTCAAAATGAACTCGTGACGATGGCAAATAATCCCCACTTTGATGACGCGGTTTTGATGCAAGCGTTCCAAGACCGCTTTATCCAAATTGGGGGACACAAAATTGAGCTTGCGCCGAAATTGGTGGAACTATTTACCGCTCTAGCGAACAACGTATCTATGCTCATGAAGACATCCGAGTATGCGTCTTCGCAGGGCTTGGTGATAACGGGCGGTGGCGGTGCGCTTATTGAGTCATTTTTGAGAGTACAACATAAGCCGTTTTTCGGCAGCAACATCTTTCTCGCGGAAACCCCGAAAGACATGGCGTTTGCTAACGCACGTGGCGGGTTGGCAATCCTTGCCATGAGCCAAACTATGGGCAAGAATCGTAGGGGGGTCTCGAATGGCTAAAAACACACGCCACGTTCAGGCACAATTTAATCTGAAAAACCCCACCGAGCTAGTGGCTTTGGCGAACCTTGACGCGATGCTTGCGCAAGGCAAGGGCAATCGAGAGGTTATCACACTCGCGCTTTACAACCTTAATCCATCTCAATATTCTGGTGGTGACCGTGAAATCGCTGATTATATTGTTGAGTCCACCGCATCAGCGGTACGTAAAATTTTAGAGAACACTCTGAAAGACCATACCGCCGAACTGCTGAAAGCGCTATCCGAACGCGGGTATCAAATTACCAACGAGCAGGGTTCGGCGGTTGATGACGGCGAGTTAAATGATTTTGCGGTTGACTTTCTAGAGTCTATGGGAGACCGGTTATATCAATTCGGGGAGTAGCAAAAAAGTTTGATGCCCCTATGACGGGGCAATTGGGGTAAGAAAGTCACTCCAGCGCAACAATACCCAAAATCAGTATACATCAAAAATGAGGAACGGAGAATACAATGATATTTGAACACACGCAAAAAGTTCTAAGTGGGGAAACGACGCAAACATCGCGTTTGATTAAATCCGATACAGAGGCAGTGCTTGACGGGATTGCTATTGTATCGGTTATGCAAAACAATCGCTATCAATACCGCGTGGGCGCAACGTACCGAGTACAACCCGCGCGCGGGCAGGGGGGCGTTCAGCGGATTAGAATCGTGCAGATACAAAACCGTGATGTTCGCTATTTTGATGAGAGCGACATCGCCCGCGAGGGGTTCAGCTCATACGACGAGTTTATCAAAGCGTGGGCAACCATGCACGACGTAGCACTCGTAAAAGGTTTTGACCTAACGGGCATAACGCCCGACTACCTGTACCAACGCCCGCATGACCGTTATCAGGCGTGGGTTTTAGTGTTTGAATTGGTGCGCTCATGATAAACATTAACGCGCTAGCAGACACACAGCCAAAATCTGCTACTTTGCTCTCCCCGCACATGGAGCGTATCAGCAACATTCACAATGCTCACATGGCACACTTCGGCATAGACGACACACCGTTTCTGTGTAGCATTGGCAACGGCATTGTTGTCGTGAACCACGTTACTTTGCGGTTGGTATTCCAAGACCGTTTTTACATCGTCCAATGTGGCGAGCTTCTAGACCACTCTGCTATGAGTGAAAAATTCTACGCTCATCTCAAAGGGAAAGAGTTTCTCATACAGGGTTGGTCATTTTATTCAATCAATCTAGTAAATGTTTCACTGTTCGTAAACAAGGAGAATGATGATGAGTAACTTGCAGGAAATGTTGGCAGAAAAGGCTTACGACTTCGCGAAGGGTAATGACCCGTATAGAGCAAATAAAATGATAGATACACTAGTTTCGCTGGGTATGGTTGAAGAAGAAATCGAAGCCATAAGACGGGAAGCAGGTATAACGTACCTTAAACAATGTAAAGACCCCGTTAAATTCGGGGTTATTGAGCCTTTTTACTTACGGCATGCAGTTGTAGGAGCCTATGATAAAGGTGAAGACACTCAATACATCGGGCTTAGCCCCTACGCTTACTATAGGTTCCTGACATTCGTCCCTTACTATAGTAAGAAATATGAACGAAAAGAAGTTTTGTATAACAACGGGGTAGACTGGTTCTACATAAATATCCCAGCAGACAAAAGCAAAGAACCTTACGGGGGGCTTGTTGTAGGCGCGTATAAAGGCGAATATTGGGTGCTTCCTTACTTTAACTTAGAGAAGATTAAGGCTCAAGCACAAGAGTGTATTCGGGAAATTGGGGATGTGGAATATTACACATGGGAAAGCCCAAAGGATTTTAGCATGGATAGTGCAGACTATGCACATATTCAAGAACAGCAAACATGGCTTGCCCTATCCTACTACGGGCTACCATTTAAGGAGAAGTAAGATGAGCCAAATTCTGGAAACCCTTATGCTGGACGAAGCCATTAGTTTGGCGAAAGACGGTAAAATCCGAAACGCACGCAGACTAATTAGCGCGCTTGTAGCACTTCGCGTTGATACCCTCACAATTAAAAGACTGCATGAAGAAGTGGGTTTAGTTTACCTAAGAAATCGGTCAGCCCGCGCCACTTTTGGGGTCGTACGAGAGTATGATTTTCGCATCGCTACGATTTTTGGTGATGAGTACAGCGCGTGCATCGGACTAAGCACTGATTCATTTAGCACATTCCGCGTCAAAGACCCCGTTTTTCATGCAGAGGGGGATTCCCACGAAACGCTTTTTAAATTCGGGAAGCGGTGGCACTATGTGAATTTCTGCAAACACGGGACCTATGGCGGTTTGGTAATACATGCGAGCGGTGGCATAATGCGGGTAGTTCCGCTTTTCGATATTAAGGCAATATCGGCAACCGCACTTAAGTGCATAAAAGCCCTCAACGGCAAAGGCGTGCATCGCTGGGAACTTCCCTCCGATTTTTTAACATCGCCTAGCGAGTATTCTGAAATTCAAGAGAAACAAACCGCGCTTGCCCTACAACACTACGGGCTATAACCCGCTTCTGCTTAATCGCAACCCGAATAAGTGTGCCGAGCATCACATGAAACTGCTCAATTGACAAATTATTGCCCGAATGGGCGGATGAGGAATACAATGGACGCAAGCGAATTTTGTTTTGTGTGTGGAACACCGGGATTTTTCCCAGCAGAGGATAACCTACTCTGCCCCGATTGTACGCGCGTGCATGCGACGCAACCGGTAGATGATGAGCCTTACTTTGGCGAAGAAACAGACTCCATGTTTGTGGACGGGTTTTGGGAAAACTTTGATGCGCAGTTTGAAACTGATGCCAGCGCTAAGCGTAAGTGGGCAGACTATGACTATGACCCCTTCTTTGACATGGGCGAAGACTATTATTTCCCAGAAGACGCTGATGCTGATGATGAGAGTGGTGATTAATGAACGTCTATGTGTGTTTTTATCACGGTGATTTTACAATGGTCGATGATTCTGCTCGCCCCATTTGCCCCTCATGCCTGCGTGGCGCGTTGGCAGAGTATGCGCGCGAGAGAGAGGGCGAGGGTCACTCTGACCCAGATGGCTACTGTGAGGGTGACCGTTGCGATGAGGATGAAAAAATGCAAGGGTATACGCGCAGGCGGGACGACCGACTAGGCTGGAGTTACGGTCATTGGGATGATGAGGGTGATGGCTGACATGAACATACACGACCGGATTAACTTTAGGAGTGCGCTCGCGCTATTCATGACTGATGATTATGAGATAGCTATCAAGACCGACGCATCAGAAATTATTGTGATGATGCGATGGGATAAACCCGACGCGATTTTGATGCGTTGGGAGAACTCAACGCCCCGCGTAACCACCCTACCGCGCGCAGATGTACGCGGTGTTCTTCTGCGAACCATTTACGCAGAGAGTGTCAAAACAGTGCAAATAAAGTACGCGTTTAGTCGCGATGTACGGCGTGTTTACCCGTATGACCGCTACGCCAGATTGGAGAGCCACAATGACTGGGTTACTCAACAAGCGCATTAATGTACTCGATAAAGGTTGGATAGAGTTACTTGACCTGATGCCTCACCCCAATGCAGAAGTCTCTGGCGATTTAGCCATTGTCAACGCTGCTAGAGTAAGTTTTCTGGGCGAAAGTAAAGGCGAAGATAAAGACAAGAAATTGCTCTTTTACCTACTTCTTAACCATCATACCAGCCCATTTGAAATGGTAGAGTTTAAGTTTAGGATACATGCACCATTAGTCACTTGGTGGCAGTGGGTGCGTCATCGCACATGGAACATGAACGCCCAATCAGGACGATATACACCTTTTGAAGAGGATGATTTTTACGTGCCTAGTGTTTGGCGTAAACAATCTAAAGACAACAAGCAAGCCAGTGAAGGCGAAGTGAGTAATGACGAAAACGACGCACTCACGCAAAAACTAATCGCGCACTACGAACAAGGGTACGCGCTTTACCAAGAAGCCCTTAAAGCAGGCGTTGCCCGTGAAATCGCACGACTTTTTCTTCCAGGGTTCAGTGTGTATTACACTTGGGTGGTTAAAGTAGATGCCCATAACCTAATGCACTTTTTACGCCTTCGCATGGCAAGTGATGCCCAGTACGAAATTCGCGTATACGCCCAAGCTATCTATGAGCATTTCTTTAAGCCCGCCCTGCCATGGACAGCCGAAGCCTTTGAACTTTATATCCTCAAAAGCCACAACGGCGGAAAGAACTAAGATGACACAGACATTCAGAAACATCAGCAAAAAGTACGGCACAGAAGATTTTATCGTCACATTAGAAGATTATCGCGAGTCAAACCCTAACGCTATTTTTGAGATACGCGGTGGCACGATATGCGAACTAGACAAATACAGCCATTTTACGGCGGTGGTAGCTATTGCTGATGATGGTGATGACGATGGCGCAGACATTAACCCCTCGTCCAGCGTGGGGCTGTGGGTGCGCTTCACACTAAACGCGGTTGGGTGCGCGATGTTTGCGCCCCACATGGCAGAGCGTCCGATAGTTTCGCTAAGCGACCTGAAAGACTTTGACGACGCAGAGCTGACTTTCTTCGGCTTTAAGGTTTACACACTCGATTTAACCGACACACTAGTTTGCATTGGAGAGATGGAATGACGATAAATGATGTGAAAGAAGCGCATGAGCGCGCAGTTGTACGTCGGAGTTTGGTCTACCCTGAAACTCTAACGTCATGGTGTCCGCGATGTGGGGTAATGACCGACATTCCTCACAAAAAAACGGTGACGTTACGGAATAACATGCTCGTTCAGGCTTATGAGGGGCATTGCGAGTGTGGAACAGTTGTGACCGATTATCTATTTAGAGAGGATTCGTAATGAGCGATGACGCTATCCGCGTATTTTTACGCCAAGACAAGAAAACCACGATAGAAGTAAACGAAGCCGACGCTGTGACCAACACATCGTTATCGAGACAAACACCGCCCATGCGCGTTATGACTATCGTAGGGTCAAGCATCGGGGTGTATGTCGTACTGAAAAATAATGACGTTCGCATGCGGTTTGATGAGGCGCATGACCTTGCAATCAACATTCTGAAAACGATGGGGATTACATCTGGCTATCGAAAACACTATAACGGCGGGGGAATGGTGTGTTATACTACACGAAAGTTCAGAAACATAGAGGACACAAAATGAAACAGTTAAACGCAATCCAGCTTTTGATTCTATTGTTGTTTGTGATGCTATTCTCGTTTACGACCCTAGCACAAGACCCGACCCCCACCGCCGAAGGCGTGGTAGTTGGTGATACCGAAATAGCACCCGAAGAAGTCGTTAACGTTGAGGCGAGCGTTCTCACCTACATTCTCATGGCAGCCAGCGCGCTAATCGGTGTTTTGGTTGGTGGCGGTGGCGTGTTGGCAGTACTATCCCGCGCCCGTAATGACGAGGCACTATTGACCGCATTGGAGGGGTTGGCTAAAAGCGTTCCGCCCGAATTGGCTGCGCGACTTTTAGAAGTTATCGAAAACATCAGCGTAGGTCTAGAAGTCGCTGAAGAAGTCTTAGACGACATTCCGTTTGCAGACAAGCCTCGCATCAACTAACTCGCAACAAAAAAAGCCCCCTAATTCAGGGGGCTTCGGGGTCTTCTTCTGATGTACCTATCGCAATTGTAGGTCGTGGCATATTCAAGTTAATCGCAACAGGTTTCACCATCCGTTCCTTCATGACACCGTTTATTGTTTCAATCACCGCAATCCGAGCTTCTGTGAGTGCGTTTGTTAGGGTGCTGATAGCGTTCATCTGGTCATTGTTGACGGATTTCAATGCTGTGATACCCTCGTTAATGCTAGCTAGCGCGCTGATTAGCGGGTTCATTTCACCCTGTACGCTATCCTGAAACGCATCAAATTTAGCGGTTAAAACTTGGAACTCTATTTTACGTTCCTCATCGCGATGTTTCGATACGGCGGTTTGCTCATCACGCCATTCTCGTATCTGCGCATTTAATCCTATTAGCGCATCAGTCTGTTGGGTGATAACCCCCCCCTGCTTGTCTGCGATGACCATCGCCTTTGACACCATTTCCGCACTTAGTTGGCTTGATAATTGCTGTGCGTTTGCGGATGCGTTCTGCGAGTCTGATACCCGCTTATTCATCAAAACGAATTGGCGTGTAAGCCAAACAATCACACCGATTAAGATGCTGATGATTCCTACCTGCTCAAGTGCTATCTGCTCAAGTTGCATTTCGGTTCCCCTCTCTGATGTAAGTTGCATCGCTAGTTGTCACTAATCGCATTTTCTCTAGTAATTGTAGACGCGATTCTGTGAGTAGCTTGCTCACCCACATTCTACGATATGCCTCTAAGATTGTTTCGCCACCCTGTAGGTCGCTGGTGATTCTCGTCTGCTCGGTTAGCATCTCATACAGAATGAACACCAATGACAACAGTTCGGCGTTATCATGTGTGGGAACATCCTCAATTTTTTCTATGAGATACTCGTCCCACCAATCAATAATCTCTGTCTCTGTCAGCATATCATCAGGTGTTAATCCTGTTTCGCTATCGGGCGAGTTTTGTTCGAAACCGATAACCGCTAAATCGTTGTTCTTATCGCCATCACCCTTCCAGTGATAGCGTTTGCCAGCCGTTCTGGGGTGTGTCCCCAGAACTAATCTTAAATCAACATCTTGAATGTTTGTCATGATTTTACCCTATTTTCTGAATATAAACTTCGGAGTACACCTCAATATTGCCGAACGAAACAGCAGCTCCAAACCCGCTTGTTGCGACGGTACTTTGACACCTATTCTGTAACTCAATCGCGGTTGTGACTGCCAGCACAACCCGCGCCGTTACAACCGAGTCCCCGCCACCGGCTGTGCCAACAAACGCTGATGCGCCAAACGCGATTGTCGTGCCAGCTGTAATGTTCTGCAAACGGCATTGATGACGATTAACGTTAACGGCAGGCGCACGCGCGGTTATGATGTACGTTCCAGCTGAGAGCGTGATTTGGTTTGACGCTAACGTCCCAATGCCATCGGGGTCAAATGATTCTGTGTTCAATTCTCTAGTCTGCCATGCGCCGCTTGTAAACGTTCCGCCGTTGGTATTATTGGCTTTTTCGTCTCGATAGAGAGCATAAGAGACAGAGCCACCACCACCAGCGGCTGCCCAAACAGGCACACCCCCTGTAACCGTCAAAACTTGCCCGGCTGTTCCGATTGCGCGTTTGGTGAGCGTGTTCGCCCCACTTGCATATAGAATATCACCGGTCGCATAGGTGCTTTGGTTTGTGCCACCGCGTGCTTCCGCAAACGTTCCGCTTGTAATTTTAGCGGTGTCTAGGCTCGGTATCTCGGACGCTATTAAGGCTCCAACCGTGAAATTACTGCCAACGCCTGATTGTTTCACGACGTGACCCGTGCCACCAGTGGCTGACAGGTTAGCGTTTGTTCCGCCCTTGCTTAGCGCAAGCGTGGTGATGTATGTGAGACCATCAACGTACGCTTTGGTGCTTGCATCCTGTGCGCTCGTCGGGTCGGTAACGTTTGATATTTTGCCAGTGTCGTCAATGGTGACCGCGCTATTTTGAAGGGTTGCGCCCCCTACGCCATCCGCACGCAACACCGAGTTATCGGTTGCGCCCGTTGTTCCGCCGATTCCACCGCTCCCGGTGGACGTGATTTCTATCCACACCGCGCTCGCTACGGTTGCATCTAAACAGACATAGCCTCTATCCGTCGTGATGTTGTACCAAAATGACCCGACGCTATAGCCATCAGCAGAATCTTCGTTCACCGTTGGCGCAAGTGTAGCGGTGCGGTTCACTTTTAACTCGGTGGTTACACCTGCCTCAATAATGGGGATTCCCCCATAGGCACTAACGTTTGCCTCTAGTCCGCCGTGTTCGTGCGTCACGGGAATATCTAAGTTAATCGTAATGGTATCCGTTGCGCCAACTACGGTATTAATGCCCGTTCCACCCGTGAGTATTACAGTGTTTGAGTTTGTAATGGTTTGGGGTGTGCCGGTATCCGCGTTGATGTCAAAGCTCGTCATGCCCGACCCGCTGGTTAAGCTATTCGCAAGGTCGCGCCAATACGTGCCACCAAAGTACAGCAAAATCTGAACTTCCCCCGATAGCGTGAAATCTAAGCCACTCGCGAGTTTAATGTTGCCTGTGTTGTGCTTAATCGTGATAGTATCGCCTGTGTCAGCACGTAACAGCACCATATAGCCGTACTGAAACCCCGATACCGTCATCGAACCGTTGTTAATCGTGACAAGGTCGTCCGTCACTCCCGTTTCGGCTTGCACGAGATTGACAGCCTGAACAGGGTTTATTACCCCGCTGACAATGGGGGCGTTCACCCCAACTTCTAGTCCTAGTTGCCTCAATAGTGCCATTTGCCACCTGCCTCTAAATCTCTATGAGCTGTCCGATAACTTGATATTGCCCTTCAATTTCTTGCACTTGCCCTGCCACCATCATTTGCCGTTCTGCCCCGATGCGAATCATAGTATGCGCTACCATTGGATTGCCCTCAAGGCGCGGGGTGTTGATGATGTTGCGCATATCCGAGCGGATGTTAGTCGGGGTAACGCTAGTTTGCGCATCTTGCAGTGCGAACGCTTGCAACGGGATAACATCATCATCAAACAGCGCGATTGCCTCGTCATAGTCCGATTTGCTTAACGGTGAGCTTAGTGCTTGCTGGGTGCTGGACGTAACTTGTAGCACATTGTCAAACGTCTTTAGTCCCACAATCACAATCGCATGGTTGCCCGCTGTCGGTATAAAACTAGAGAGACTGGTTTGCGCCCCACTGAAAAACCGCAACGTTGCGTTGTCGTCATAGTAAAATAACGGTTGTGCGCTCACACTAGCGCTAGGCGTGTTGGCAGTCCCAACGGGTCGAACCATCGCGATGCTTATCATGTCAAGCGTGACAAACTTTGTTTCGGGTCTCATGGGATTTAGCACACGGGGCGAGACGTTCACTTGTCGCATCCATGTATCGTCCTGCCCCACAACCGCTAATTCGCCTAGCCAGTTCCGACCGACCAAAACGCCCACCCCGTCACCGGTGATATAATTCGCTTGACCCGCATACACGGGAACGGGTGCGCTATAGACCGTTTGCCCGTTGCCGTCTGTTCCTTCCGCAAACCGAACAAAAATCTTGTCACGGCTTGCAGGAACGTCGATTGCCCCTACACCATTGCCCAAAACGGCTTGTCGAACATTGCGCCGTTTGTCAAGTTCACGTTTAACCCGTCCGAAAAGTGCGCCTCTCATGCTCATGCTCCAGCTCCTGCCCCACACACGGTTAGCAATAATGGGGTCGGCGTAATGTCTGGGTAGGGTGGTGACGACCCGTCCCCCCATTTGAACAACACTGGATTGCCCGTTCCCGTGAAAGCGAAACTATATTCGTGGTTGGGGCTAAACGGAACTGTTGGGATTATCCGCACATTGTCCACATACAAACCGTAACCTGATGGCGTTAGTTCTGCTAGCCCGTCTGGGTTGAGATTGTAGTACCAGTAGAATGGGTCTATCGCAACGTTCTCTGGAATGCCCGCCCCTGTAAACGGATTGACCCCCTCACCTCGCAGAACGATGGAGAGGATTCTGTTTGTGCCAGAGAATGAATTGCTATTCTGTTGGCTTGTGATGTGGGCGAGCCTTACTTGTGTGGTGACGATACTCAAATCGTTCACCGTGTAACCGCTATACGGTGACGTGCCAACAGCAGAGGCACTAATCTGAAATTCGGGCGTTGCGTCTAACCCCACCCAAAACCGTAAGGCTAGCACGGCTAAATCATTAAATGACCCGCGCACGTAATCGGTGCTAACGGTAAACCCCGTGATTGTAGTTTCAGTGAAATTGCGTATCAATCCCAATTGTCTGCGCCGTTGCGGTAGCACGGTGACGATGTCGTTACCTTGCCAGTACTGTCCGCTAACGTATGTCGCGGGCGCTGCCTCCCATCCGCCGTCATCGACCGTGAAATCAAAAACCTGTTCCCACGTACCGATATTAATCAGACTGTTTCCCTTAACCGTTAGGGTGTACGGGTCACCTAACGTAGTGCTAAACCCCGATGAGGCGTTCGTGTTTGATGCAAACGTGCTTGTGATTGTTCTGCATCCCGGCGCAGGTGTGGGTAATGCGTCCGCAAACGCTGGGGGTAACGGTTGCAATAACCCTAAATCCCCGCGATTCAACGGTGGTAAGTCTAGGTCACCAAACCCCGATGGCAAATTAAGGTTTGCGTTCGGCGGGAAGTCGGGATAGTTGCTGACTTCGGGCTGAACGGGCATACTCACACCGCTCACAGATGGAGTGACTGCCACTTGAATTTGTGACGAACCGCCAACAGTTTCTTCTGCAAACGAAACCGTGACCGCGCGTGTGCCGGTGGCGTTGTCATGGTCGTAAGATACTTCGTTCAATACGAAACGCTGACTGCTATACACAATCCCGCGTATAGTATCCCCACTCGCAACTGCTAGCGTAAACCAATAACCCCATGAGGGCGTGAGGATGTACCAAGCATCAAACAACCCCGAACTATAAGTTACCGCGCGGTTTGCATCAGCATAAAAGTCGGCGGTACGTTGGCGAACCTCTAACAGCGCGTTAGTAATCGTCAAGTTGGCGCGCAGAATTTGTGAGTTCTCTTGCCGTGTTTCGCCACCTTCGCCACGCGCTTCCGCTGGAGCTTTACCTGAAAATGCTTGCACTGCTCGAGTGCTTGTGTTGTATCCACCAAAACCAGCGATAAGCACGCCAACGCGATTGCTATAATCTCGCGTGACCGTAATGTCTAACGCATCGGCAACGGTGATTTGAGCAATGGTGCTTAACGCGCTTCTGTCAGCACTCGGTAGTAATGACGGATTGCGCCTAAACCGTGAAACCCCCACACCTGAAAACTCAATGTGTGCGTTTGCCTGTGACAAAATGCCATTGAGTGCCTCTAACGCGCTCTCACTGTTTTCTTTGGTCGAAAGGTCACTAAATGCGTGGTCGTCTAACGACGTGGGAAAACTTAATGAGCAAACCGTGTTGAGTGTCGTCTGCCACACGATTCCAAAACATGCGCTTCGTGGTACGGTTGGGTTAGTTACGTCCCCCCATTTTGTGGGGCTTGCGGAATAGCTATAGCCATAACCAGTTATCGGGATGGTCGCGAGTTGTGATGCTACGCCTGACAGGTTAAATTCACATTCGCTTATCGCGCTAGCATTTGCATCCCCACGCAATGATACCGATTCAGATTCAAACCGCCCAACCATGTCAATGACTGTTTGGCTAGCGTTGTCTATCGTGAATAGCACGCATAACGTTTTGTCTAGTATCGTGCTGACATCTGCAAACGCCCGTACCGAAGCGTTCGAACCGTCCTCTAGTGTGGTCGTCATGCTCGCGCCGTCAACATTCTGCAATGACCATGACGCACTATCGGGATTGCCACAAAACACCGGGAACGTAAAGTAACTCGCGCGTCCCCCATTGTCTGTAACCGTTAGCCGAACCCATCGAACCGTGTCGCCTGATGGGAACGATACGGTGATGTCTTGTGTGGTGGTTGTACCAGTTGTGATTGTGCCATCGGCAACATTCCATAGCCATGCGCTAACCGTAGCACTCGCCTGCAATGTTTGCGCGGATGGCGTTAACGCTACACTTGCACTAACAGCTGTTGTGGGTAGAACAATCGCGCTTGGCAATCCCGCAATAATGGGGGGGTTGCCTGTAAACGTGATGTCCCAGTCCATGAGTTCTTGTTTGGTGGCAGGGTTAATCGCGCGCAAACGTTCCCATATCCGATAATCGTTTGTTACGGTTATCGTCATGTCATTGGTTATTGCTGATGACGTTTCGTTGATGTACAGAATCGTAGATGTGCCGACCTTGCGAACACGACCAACAAAAACAGCACTCTGCAAATCAGTGCCAGTGCCGATGTAGACCGTCATGCCTTGACGGATGTCACCAAACGCGCCGATGCTCACAGTATCAAAAATGACCTGTGCAAATGATGCGCTAAATGTGACTTGATTCACCAACGCACGGAACACAATCGTATTTGGCAACAACGCGCAATACTGTTTTCCACTCCAATTGCCACGCAATGCGGTTAGTTCTCCTGCTGTCAATACGGCGTTAAATGCTGGCATACCCTACCACCCTACTCTATCGCGCTATGCGCACAAATTAGAACATATAAAACACATATAGAACGCCTGATTCTACAACGCTACCAACCGCGTGAACGTCAATACCACTTCACGAAAGCCGATGCCCGAATAACCACCTACTGAAAACACGGTTGGCGTTAGTTCGCCGTTGTCGTCAATTTGTAGAACCGCGTTGTAGTTGGCAAATGTTGTGCCGTTCAACGTAGCGCGAACAGTCACAAGCCCCTCATAAGACGCGCGAAGCAGAACCATTTGTTTCGCAGTCACATAGCTAAACGTCCATGTAATGCTGGAAAACCCAGCAAACGTGGAAGTCCCATTCGCTCTGATGCGACGCTCCCCCCTTCGCCATGTACTCCATGCCGTCGGGGAGATAAACGCTACACCGTCCGCATCCGTGATACTGGTGATGAGGGCAAGCCCCCCCGCGTTATTGATGCCGACTGCTATCTGATAGTCGTTTGTCACAAAAACCGCCATGTCACCCTCCTAGTATCCCAAACTATTCAAAACTCTTAACACTTCGTTGCCAATTGCCGACGGGTTGTTGCCCGTAATCGCTACGTTGTTTGTCTGTGAGCGAGATGTTGTGTTGTTGGTCACGGGTGTACTCCCTCGCCCACCGAGTACAGCATCCCTCAATTGGGAGATGATTGCAATTTCACCCCTAGCGATTTGCTCCTGAAGGTTGAGTTTCGCTTGCCCTGTTTGTTGCGCTAATTTCAATTCAGCACGCGCTTGCTCTAATTGACGATTGTATGCAATCCGAGCTTGCTCTTGTTGTCTGCGCGTGTTCTCGGTGATGTCGCGTAGTTGTTGGGCAAATGCAATGTTCCGCTCACGCCGTTCAATTTCAAACGCCCGTTGACGGTCCTGCGATTCGATGGCGCGCTGTATTTCAGTTTCCTGTGCCTGCTCATCAAACGCGAGTCGCTCATCATCTAACCGTCGTTGGGTATCACGTGCGAGATTGCGTAAGCCTAAGAAGTCCCGTTCCGCAATCAAATCCCCTTCGGTGCGTAGCGCGTCCCTACGTATATCTCGCAATGACCGATTAAAATCGCGCGCTTGTTGCAATTGCTCTTCGTTGTTCTTGATGCGCACTTCCAGTTCGTCATCGGCGCGTTTGCGCTCCTGTGCCAACACATCATCGCGAAGCTTCGTTCTTGCATCTTGCCTAGCAAGTTTTTCGTTGCGTGTAATGTCTTCAAACGCATTGTTCAGGGTCGTTTTGGCGTTGTTAATCGCCTTGTTGTAATTCTCTTGCGCCTGCTTAGCGCGGTCAAGTGCTTGTTGCTGTTCATTCGCTTGTTTCTCTACAGCACGTTGAGAGTCATTGCGTTGTTTTTCCGCAGTCCTATCCGCTTCTTTTTGCGCGGTCTCGGCTTCTTTGGTGCGCGATTCTTCTGCTTTCTTAGCATCAGCAACCGCAAATTTGCCGTTAGCAATTGCTTGGTTGTACGCCTCTATTGAGGATTGTGAACTGTTGAGGCTACTTTCAAGCGTAGCAATTTGTGACGTTACTGCCTCATATGCAGTTGACCCCACGTCTAACGTTTCTAATTGTGTGGCTAGTGTTTCCTGTAATTCGCGCTCTAATGCTATGCGGGTCTCGAGTTGCGCGATTGTTTTCTGTGCATCTTCACTGGATGCGCCCCCCACGATTGCCTCGATAACGCCTCGCTCTGATGCAAACGCGCTATCTAACGAACGCGCTAAATCGTTAACAGCAAATTTGCCATCCTCAAGTGCGATGGAGAGCTGGCGAATCTGCGCGTCATAGCTATTGACCGTGTCTCTCGATTTGGTGATTTGAGTAGCGAGGGCTTCTTCTTCGGGGCTAGTTAACCGATAAGCGGTTTGCAAAATCCCCTGCGCTTCGACGCTTTTCTTATATAACGTTTCAGCATTTTTAAGCAATTCGCCTTCTTGTTGACGCAAACGGTTTAATTCACCGAGTGAACTCTCTGCATCTAAAGATGTTGCGCCCCGCGCTGTATTTTCACGAACTTGGCGATTTGCCTCTATCGTACTCACCAGCATCTTGGCGGATTTTTCGCTTTCAACTTGCAGTGCTTGAAACACTACAGTGACCGCAACGATTGCTCCAACCACTGCCAACCCAGCCGGTCCCAACGAACCAGCAGCCGCACCGATTGCGCCGGGCAACCCAACGAAGGCTTCTTTGAGTTTCGGCAACGCTTCAATGATTGCAGGAACTTCCGCAACTGCGCCAATCGCACCGCTGACTTCCGTACCACCGAATGAGCCAATCGCCCCACCCACCGTCCGCAGGTTACTCTCAACATCCCCCGCAAGACTTACGCGATTGGATGTTTCGCTAAAACGGTCGTTGGCAACCTTGACGCTATCGGCTAACGATTGCATAGACTTCTTAGCGGTGTCCGCTTCGGTTTTGACCTTTGATAATCCTGTGGCTATGTTATCGCCGGGCTTAACCCGAGACAGCCCCATCAGCTCCTTCTCTAGTTTCGAGACAGATTTGCTTGCATCGGTGAGGGCTTTTTGGCTACGCGCCACACTTTCTTTATCGACCTCAATCCCAAATTTAATCGAGTCCTCTGCCATGATTACCCTCCCTTCGCTAGTTGCTTCTGTACGTCCACTAATTCAGCCTCAAGATTAACATACTCGTCTAACAAATCGTATGCGGTAAAATCGTTTATGACATAAATGGGCTGGTCTACCAACGCCCCGCTAAATGGATACGATACATAATTACTCGCCCGCCACATTTGCCACCACCAAAACGTATTACTCTCGTCCGCGATGTTGGTCGTGTCTAGAGTAACCGCCACCTCGTCCAGACGTTCCTGTATCATCGTAGCGAGGCTAATGCCTGTCGCTTTCCCAAATGCCTTTGCGCGCGCCAACCTGTTTTTAAGCCGATTCCATTGGTCAGCACGCTCGGTTACTTTGGGACGGTTATTTTGTCTACACGGTCTAGAGTGCCTGTCAGCGCATCAGCAAAACTTGGCGAGACCGCTAACATATCCCAAAACGCTTTGTAAGCCGTTCCGAGTTGTGTGCGTGACGATTCCGCTTCAACCCACCATGCTACATCTTCAGCAGGTGTGACTTGTAGAATGAAACTGGTGAACTTAAATACCTTCGCCCACATCACGGGTTTATCAGCAACGGTTTCATAGGTTTCCCCTAGCCCCGATAGTACTGCCTCATTGATGAATGGCGCAAACATACTCATTAACCCATTGCGTGGGGTGACCACATACGCCACCCCGTCAAACTCAAACGTTTCGCTAATCATCACATCGTCCTAGCATTCAGGAATGAACTGGTAAAGGTAAACTGCTTGCGCGCCTGCAGCGGGTAACGTGCCAGTGAAGGCGATTGTCTTCGTAGCAGTGGTGACCGTGAAATCGGTTGTAATCACTCGGCGCGTCCCGGCGATGGCTACTTGCACAGCGTTAGCGGTTGCAGCTGCGGGCGTGAAATCGGTGACAATTTCTTGCGCACTTACACCCGTACCAACGTATGCCCCACCGTGTACAGGATATGGGCTAAAGAAGCGTCGGCGATAACTCTGCGTCACGCCAAAATTAGCATCCGTAATCGCAGTGCCGAAAATGTCCTGTGATACCTCGTCAAAAATGAGGCTGTAAGGGAACCCGACGGCGGTATTGTTATTGTAGGTTTCACCCGATGGGCTTGCCGTTGCTGATTGATAGATGTGAACGTAATATCCTTTTTGCCCTTTGGTTGCAACTTCTTGGGAAGTGGCAGGGCTATTGAGAATAAGCACCAAAGGAGTGTAATCTAAACAGTCGAGACTATCATCAACAACGCGATAAGCCCCATCAGTGTAAATTTTACGTCCAGTTGCGACGGTCTCAAATGTCTCATCAAACACCGCGAACCCACTGTTGCCGGTCACGGCTTCGGTTGGGTTTAGTGTCCATGTTCCGAACGAACCATTATCACCCACTTTAGCGACCGCTGTTGCAGCGGGTCGTGTGATTGCGTATTCTGTGATAGAGCGTGCGCGTGCCATAGATGAAGCTGTGCCATTGGTTAGCGTGCTGATGCTCACACCGTTTAGGTATGCGCCAAGTTTGACGCCCCAAAATGCGTAACGAGTGCCTAATGCGTCACCGCGAGTAATTCCTGTAAATGCCATGTCGTCTACTCCTTAGCTTTCTTTAGTTCAGTTTTCTTTGATTCATGTGTCGGCAATGCACTGATTAGCCGTTCGCGTAGTTCTTCTTTGTCTGCATCCAACAACGTTCCCCATGCCCCTGCGGATATGTAACAATACCAGCCGTCCGCTAGATTCATGCGCACGTTTGGCGCACCCCAACAATCATCACCCCACATCACGCAATAACGCGGTGTCGGGGCTTGCCCGTCAGCACGTCCGATACGGGTCACATCAACCGCAATATTGCTCATAGTCCACCCTCACATTAATTTGATAGCCATAAAATTCTCGGATACCTTGCCCATCGGGGTACGGTATCGGTGCGCGCAATCCACCATCCCCTGTCAACAGAGTGTAGCGCACACTCGTTAACCCCGTTCGTGTCGTCGGGTCTTGTAGCTGTTGGGATGTCAAAAACTTTTGATATATCTGAGTCACGATGTCATACGACACATCTTCATTCTCCGCACGTAACCCAAGATTCACCTCCGCGACAAACAGACTGATTTGGAATGTCAGCTGTAGCAATTGCGTATCGCTCGATTCTGGTTGAGGCATGGTTGTGCCTGTGTGCCTCGCAAACGCCATCGGTAACTCGAACTTCTGCACGCCCGATGGGATGCGTGGGGGAACGGTTTTAATTTCAGGTATCGTATCCAGAATGGCATGGATGCGGTTGCGAACGTCTTTTATCATGTGCCACCTCGTCCTGTAAATGCGCGCTGGCTCGCTCTAAACCCTCTAACATAAGTTCCGTTCACGCGGTCTAAAAACTCCTTGCGCGCCTTCTCTAGTATCGGCGTTACAATGTCCGTCGCTGGTTCCCACCCTGTGATTCTATGGAATCGTTGTTGTTTCGCGATTGCCTTAGAACGCTGTTTTGCGAATGTGCCATAGACAAATTTCGCAGACCGTGACGAGTTTTGTATCGTGATGATTAAACCGTTTTCGCTACCGATGTCTATCTCCCACGATTGTGCCAGTTTACCTGTGCGCCGATAAGGGATGCCTGCACCAAACCCGTCGCTAGCAAAGTAGGCTTTGCGCTGTTTGTCACTCGTCCACTGAATCGGATACTCATCTGGGAATGACCGCTTCGGTGGGGTGCTGTATAGCAACGCAGTCGCTAGGTCGGATTTAGCATTACGCCCCACGTCCCTAGCCGTTTTGCTCATGAAGGCGTTGGTGTAATCCTCAAAAGATTGCAAGGCTTCTTGGATTTCTACGGTGGTCTTGAATGTAATGCGTATCATATGACCTCCTAAACCGCGCTGATGTTCGCCATCCTGAAACTGTCAACTAAATCCTTCACGAAGGGGGGCATGTTTATTTCGCTACTCGCGTCTGCAAATTGCGTTGCCCCGTTGCCTATGTCATTGCGGTGCTGATAGAGATACGCTACAAGTTTAGTAGCGGTCAAAGCAAGGGAAGCATCAGGCGCGAATAGCTTAATTTCAAACGCGCTATGCACGACCGCTATTGTTCCGTTCACCCCACGTCGTAACGTTAGCGTGTTCGTTAGCGGTGCGATACTCGTGATTTGCACTAACTCATTTTCAAACTGAAGATATTGAAACGTCTCATAGAGTGATGCATTCACCACCACTAGGCTCGTTTGGTTTGCAGTGACCGACCCAGCGATGGTCTCTATTGCGGTAAACGCATGGGCATAGTTAGTGACATATCCCCACATTGCTGTAATCTCAATGAGCGTGTCTGCGCTGAATGAGAAGAAAGGGTTAAAGGTGGGCAGAAATCGCAACAGCAGAGGGGGCGTGAAATAGACGGGGTTTAGCCGATATTGACTTGCATTCACTACCACCGAGTTTTGTTTCACATCCTCAATCTGCAAACAGAAATCTGGCAACGTCATCACCCCGCGCGATGCGGTGTTACGTAAAATCTCATCATAGGTGTAGTACTTATACGTATACCGATAAGGCACAAATCGCGTACTCGTCCACCGGCTAATCATGTCGCTAGCTTGCACACAATACGTTTTGATGAGCGCAAGGGCATCGGCATACTCGTTCACATACGCAGAATCTACAGATACCGGAACCGCTTTATCCAATTGTCTGAACACCGCTTCGGGTGTCGTGTATGCCATGCTGAACATGCGTCTAACCCTCTAACTCTATGTTGACGATTGCGCCATCAGCGATTGCGCGGATGGTCATCGCGCGGATGTTATTCGCACCCTCAACAATGATGACACTATTTACAGGGTAGAATATGCCATCAGTAACGCCTGCCGACGTGGCGATTGATACTCTAACCGCCTGTGCGGAATTGCTTATTCGCGCTCTAACCGCCCGATTCACGTCCGATTGCGATAGTAGAATGGGGGTTTCCGTTAACAGGATTGCGCCTGTAGCGATATTAAGCGTTTTGCCGTAACTTGCCGAAAATACGTTGAACATTTTATCCCTCGCATAAGGGGGGCATTGCCCCCCCAATATCTTAACTTCCCGTCGTGTACCAAAACACTAGAGTAACCTCGCCCGCAGTTGTAGCGCCCACTTTAGTAATGGTGGCTACAATGTCGGACGGGCTACCTAATGCGGTAAACAGGTTTGTTATCGGCACTGTTGAACCCGATGCACTATTAGAGCGCGTTGTGCCAGCTGTGCCTTTTAGGTTAAAGGCGTTCACGTAAGCAGTGGTTGCTCCAGTTGTGCCTAAACTAAACACCGCCGTTGTGGCACTGTCAAACGCCGTTACCAAATGCACAGCCACATCCACGATTTTAGAACCGCTGGGCAAACTGGCAATGGTAATCGCGTCTGTGTCACCAAACACGAAAGCTTGACTAAACATCGCGGTAGTCCCCCCAACCATCGGGGGAACTTGACCATAACCGTTGGCAGGATATGCCGTCGGCATTACAAAGGTGCTAGGCATTTTATCCCTCCCTAAATTGCATCAGAACGCAGGAATTGCGCTGTTGCCACCACTGCGAAATTATGCGTGCTAACCGTTGTTCCCACCATGTTGATGCGAACATACGCTTGGCATTGTTGGGTGACGACACCCAAGAACTGGTTCAATGCGACCGCTAACACGGGGGCGAATGCGAACTCACTCCCGGTTGATGGCGAGAACACAGCGCTTGCCGGTACTGCTGTCCAATCGCCTGTACCCGTTGCACTGTGTTCAATGGTTACGGTGACCGTGTTGGATGCACCAGCACGGTTGGATACGATTACGTAAAATGGAGTGCCACCCGAAAGGCTGACATTCAAATTAGAGCTTGCGCTCCCGCTTGCGCCTAACGCTGCATTGAACAGCGTAGTCATACCGAGTTGGTTAGAAATCATTTTGGTTCTCTCTCTGCGCTAAATAGCGCGCACACCTGTAAGCACGGTAAATGCTTCTGGGTAATGGATGATAAAATCGCTGAAGGTGTATGCGATTACGCGCACTTGCAAACTGTTCATGAGCGTTACGGTGTCTACCATAATCTCAATGTCGTTGCTCATGACGTACTCGCCAAACCCAAATGTCCCAAAGTAGATTCGGCTCGTGCCTGTGCTAGAACCTGTGGTAACTGCTTTGTTGAGCGCGGTGGATGTTAAAACAGGGTATCCAAGTACATCCTGATACGCTAGTTCACCATAGTTATTGCGAAGTAGGGGTTGCCCTACGGTATCGGTCAAACTGCGTAATGTTCCTCTGTCACGAGGGTGCATCACAAATGCAGTCGTGTTGTTGGTCGGGATGTTGCCCTCTGCTAGCAATGTTTCCAATCCCACCAAATCTTGGTAGCTAGGTACACCACCATTTGCGCCAAGCGACTCAA
>ENA-ORBV01006168-ORBV01006168.1-microbial-mat-metagenome-genome-assembly--contig:-NODE-6168-length-21367-cov-13.983513_pt1 | contig 21367 bp, 16 predicted proteins | sample MGYA00237777_ERZ505514 | MGnify/ENA primary metagenome ERZ505514 (study PRJEB26160, sample SAMN06269048) | microbial mat metagenome | isolation source: Oligotrophic lake microbial mat | place... | reverse complement strand
GGAGCGGGGGGGCGCGGGGGGCCGGCCGATGAAAACATGGCGCGCGATCTCATCAACCGGCTCTTCGCCGATCCTTACGGTTGGCTCGATCGGAACGCACTTCGTTTAACCGCGGAAAAAGTGACCGACGATCAGGCGATGGTGTTGCTCGATGGCGAGCCGCTCATCCCGGTGGTGGGCTTGCCCATGATCGAGCGGGAGGGAAAGTGGTTCATCGCGTTGCCCACAAACGTGCCGCCACTGAGCATCGGCTGGCCCAGGACCAGGCCACAATGGGACATCATTCGTGCGCTCGTAACGATCATCGATAAGGCGGTGATCGAGATGACCGAGGACATTCGCCTGGGAAGGGTTGGCGGGCTGGATCAACTCGCCAGCAAGGCGCAGGAGAAGATGATCTTTCCTGCCGCGATGGCCTTTCTCGCGTATCAGCGAGAGCTCGAAGTCCGAACTCGAGTGGATCGCCGCGCCGCACAACTGCGTACGCGGCAGCGCGAGTGGGTGAAGTCGTCAAAGGACGCAGGACGCGAAGTCTCTCCGAAGGTTCTCCAGGCGATCGACCGCGTGTCCGCGGCGGAACTCGAGACAGTCGTGCGGAAGCGTGCCACGCTCAGCATCGACCGCCTCTCTGACCCGGAGTTCGAGGAACTGGTGACGGATTGGTTTCGACGCGGCGGATTGGCGATCGCTCTGAGCGGACCGGTGGATCCTGACGCGGTGGACGGCAAGATCGACGTCTGGCTCGAATCCAAATCCGATGCCCGATCCTCCGGCAAGTAAACCGCTCTAGGGCGTGAAAACCGAGAGCGCGCCGGGCTGTACGGCGAATCGAAGCTCCTGACCGACGGGCTGCACGCCGGCATGCTCGCCATCAAGTTGAAGTGGCGCAGCAGTCTCCGGGATGATGGTCACTTCGGAACCTTGCGCGTGAAGATTTGCCCGGTCATGGAGCTGGGAGCCCAGCAGAACCTGCATGCCCCGTCGCACCACGTCGATGCGGGATTCCATGGGAAGGAAGATGACGTCGAGCGCTCCATCGCTCATGTTTGCATTGCGAGCAGGATTCAGCCTGCCCGCGTAGTGCCTGGAGTTCGCGACAAGCACCATCCCCGCGCGGCCACACACCAGCTCGCGACCATCTACTCGCACGCTCATGCGGACGAATCGCGGGCGATACAGCTCCGCCGCGCTGTGGCGCAGATACGTCGCTCGGGAGATTCCGCCGCGCCGGCTCGCGGCGACGCGTTCGACCACGCATGCATCGAACCCGATGCTGCCCATCAGGAGAAACGTTCGCCCGTTGCATTGTCCGACGTCGACCCGGCGAAGCGTGGCCCGACGAATAGCTTCAAGCACGGCTCTGGGGCTACGCTTCAGGCCGAACTCTCTGGCAAAGAGATTTTCGGTACCCATCGGGAAATGAATCAACGGGACATCGGCCTCGATGGCCAGAGGCGCGGCGTGATGGACTGTGCCATCGCCACCGGCGATGATCAAGACACTCGCCTGCTGCAGCGCGGACACCAGTCGCTCGTCGCGACGGGCGGAGATGTTCACATCCAGAAGGATGGGATCGTGGCCTCCGTCCCGCAGACAGCTCACCAGTGCATCCACAACGATCCGGCCCGCGCCGCGGCCCGCGATCGAGTTTCGAAGGATGACCGGATGCATACCGCATGAGCGTAGGAACAGAGACGGGACGCGGGAGCTGGGCGGTCAGCGGTTCGAAGGCGGAACATGCCGCGTCGATCCCGAGCGGGCGGATTTCTGCGCCGCGGCCTGGGCGCTGGCACGGAAGCGATCCAGCTTGGCTTCGGCCGCGACGTGGTTCCAAACGGCCCATCGCGCCATGCTTTGTATTCTGAACAGGCAGATCAGGAAGTATGCAGGGGGCATGAAGACCATGGCGATGAGAAACACCGCGAGTACGCCGCCCATGGCGCGGCCGAGCAATCCGGTGTAGGCATTGAGGACCGCGAGGGAAATGACCAGCCCGCAGAACCCCACGGTCCACGCGCATCCACGGAGGCTCTGCGCAAGCGAAGAGTCCTCGGCCCAGTCGGCAAGATGCGCCAGCAGCGCACAGGTCGGCGCGAGCCCGCCCACAGCGATCGTGAGCGACAGGCCGGCGAGCGCAATCGCGGCGTAGAGCGCGGGGGTGGAGAGGGTGGTGTTGTAAACCCAGATGGAGAAAAGGGCCAACAGCACGGTGAGCGGCCAGAAGAGCTGGGTGATGCGGGCCGCGATGCGCAAGACTCGCCACTCTTGGAGCACGTTGACCGTTGTGGTCGGCATCACCGGACGGGGGCGTGTGCTCAGCCACACCCCGGCGGCCCACCCGATCGTGATGCCGCCCAGCACCACGAGCACCGGGATGTTCCGCACGAACAGCAGCGTGATGATCATCATGAGCGCTGCGGTTGCTGCGAAGAACATCAGCAGCGCCCCGATGGCAAAGATGTCAAGCCACTCCATCGGAGCGTGAACCAGTTGGTCGGTGTAGCGGGGGGCGCGCTTCTTCCCCTTGATGGCCAACCCGCACTCAGGGCACTTCCCCCCGAGGCGAAGGCCCTTGAGGCTGTACCCGCAACCGATACACGCCCGCTCATCCAGGATGATGTCCGGGGGGACAGGCCGCGGCGTTGGAGCTGGTTGGATCGTGGCCATGCGACGGCACCGTGCGAATGGGCTCACCAAAGACAGGAGCCGATACGCGGCCGCGTCAGGGTGAGTTGCCGACGTCCAGATTACCGACTTGCGGCGACCGGGGTGCGGCTCGCGGTGGCGGGGGCCGCGATGGCGGCCTCGACAGCGTCCTTGAACAGCAGCAGCCCGGGGGCCGGGCGGGAGGTCACCGAGCCCTCCAGACGGGTCCACCACGGGTGCAGGTTCCAATCCAGGAACCTTTCCGGGTGCGGCATGAGGCCGAAGATGCGCCCGGAGCGGTCGCAGATCCCGGCGATGTCGGCCGTCGAACCGTTGGGGTTATCAACGTAGGTCAGGGCGATCTGCGCGCCCGCCCGCAGCGAGGCGAGCACCGCGGGCGACGCGGTGACCAGACGTCCTTCTCCGTGTGCGATGGGCAGAATCAGCGACGCGTCCCGCAGTTCCTGGTTGCGTTCACTGTCAGACCACAACGCCGAGAGCGAACGTGTCCAGACACACGGCGAGCCCGGTTCGGGCTTCACGCGAACCCAGCGATCGATGAAACGAGCACCGGAGTTGTGAGTCAGTGCCACCGTTTGGGCAGGCGCAGCATCTTCAGGCCATCCGTGATCAGAGTCTGGCCCCGGGAGCAAGCCCACCTGCACGAGCACCTGGAAGCCGTTGCATGCGCCGATCATCGGCACGCCGCGGCGGGCGGCGTCGCGAAGCGCGGGATAGAGCCGCTCTCGCAGCTTCATCGCCAGGATGCGACCGGAAGCCACATCGTCGCCATACGAGAATCCGCCCGGAAACCCGATCAGGTCCGCTGATTCGAGGTGTGCGGGTCGCTCGATCAGCCGTTCGACATGGATGAGCTCGACGGCCGCGCCGGCGAGCTCGAAGCCGCGGCACATCTCAGCGTCACAGTTGGTGCCGGCGGTCCGGATGACGAGCGCAGTGGGCATGGCCAAGTGTAGGAGCCGGGAAACAACCGGCGCACCATGGCGCAAGAAGAAGGGCCCGGTCGAGCGAATCGGCCGGGCCCTGCGTAACAGGGATCTGGTTATCTGAAGCGGCCGATCAGCTCGCGTACTTCACGCCGCAGCCGTAGTTCTTGGTCTCGGGCTCGGTGATGGTCTCGCCCTTGATCATCTGGTTGAGGGTCTGCTTCACGTAGTTGGTGTAGTCCTTGGCGTCGAAGGCCTTCTGGTTGTCGATGCCGCCCTTGTAGGCGAGCTTTCCATCCTTGCCGATGATGTACATGTGGGGCGTGGTCTTGGCGTCATACGCCTTGCCGACCGTGCCGGATTCGTCGAGGAGGATGGGGTAGGCCTTGTTCCAATCCTTCTTGTACTTGGCGTTCAAGTCCTTGCCTGCACCCTGCTTGCCGGGGGCGCCGGAGTTGATCGCCAGGAACACAACGCCCTTGTCGCTGAACTCCTTGTGGAGATCGTTGAAGGTGGTGGTCTTGGCATGGTGCTTGACAACGTGCGGGCACTCTGGGTTGAACCACTCGAGGACGACAATCTTGTCCTTGTAATCCGCCAGGTTCACCGTCTTGCCGTCGGTGTCGGTCAGCGTGAACGTGGGCGCGGTCTCGCCGACCTTGGCCGTGGCGGACATGCCCGTCTGCTTGTCATCTTTCTTGGCCGACATTTTGCCGTCCTGCTTGGTCGGCTGCGCGGTTGTGGTCGCGGGGGAATGCGCCGGGGACTTTACGCCTGCCTGGGCAAGTGCGGCCGGGCCGGCGATCAACATACCACTGGAAGCAATAAGCGCGAAAAGAGTCTTGGTCATCATCTGAAATCTCCTTGAAATCGAGGGCTGAATCGGCGGGCACGCCGGATCGCGGTTACACGCCGCGGGGCGGCACAGCCGCACGCATCAATACATTTCCCGGTTCAGCCGGCCTTGGCTGGCGCGGGCTGCGGGAGCGAAACGATGTAGTACTCTGGCTTCTTTCCTTGTTTGCGAATCTCGAGGACGCCCAGCAGACGCTGCTCGGGCTTGGATTGCTTCAGCCGGAACTGCAGCTTGTCCGCCTTAGCGGTGGCTTCGCTCAGGGGTGACTCGAGTGCGACTCCGCCATCCTCGGCATGGAAAATCAGTTCGGATGCTCCGGGGGCACTGATCAAGACCCTGCCTTCGCCCCACTCAATCGTGGCGGGAGGGCTCTCTTTGGGGAGCTTGCGGGGCAGACGCTCGCGTGCACTGGCGATAATTCCGGTCGCCTTCGGATTCGGCTCCGCCGCCGGCATCGTGTCTCGAATCGGCAGGGAGACCTCCAGCGCAGCATCTTCAAGAACGCAGGCGTCCTGACAGACCAGCCACTCTGCCTTCAGTTGGATCTTCGCGGTGGTGCCGACCTTGGCGTTGACGGGGACATCAACCGGGATCAGCAGCGTCATCTGCTCGTGAACGATGGAGTCAAGCAGATCGCCCGGGGAGATGTGCCGCTCCGGAACCGGCCAGAGGATCTCGCCGACCTTGAAATCCGGGGGCAGGTCAAAGGAGAGCTGCGGCGGCAGGCCGGTGTCGTTCTGGCCCTTCCAGTACATGTGCCAGCCCGGCTCGATTGCAAACTCGAGCGCGAGCCACGCTCGCTTGCCTGGGGTCAGGCTCAACTGCTCGGAGAGAAGTTTGCACTGCGTGCGAGGGGCCTCCGAGGTCAGTGGCGCCGTGGCAGCAGTCAGCGCCGCCGCCGGAGCGCCCAATCCGATAAGACCCCAAAGGATCGTGAGAACTCGTAGAGCCATCGCGAAAGTGTCCCTCCTTGGGTAAGCCGTCCGATCGGACGGTGTGAGTTGTACCGCCGCGACTTCGGGGTGCTGCAGTTGATATCCTTCCCATCATGACAAGCTCTATCCAGCGAAGCGGCTTTTTGTTTGGTGTTAGTTTGCTTTTTCTGGCATTGCTCGGCGGTTGCCAGGGGAAAGTGAGCGATCGCGACCTCACGATGATCGAACTCGCGGAGGTGCGGCGTCTGCACGGCGCGGCCAATGCCCGGTTTGCCGATGCACGCGCCGCGGAGGAGTACGCCAAGGAGCACATCCGCGGCGCTCTGAGTCTCCAGGTCGGACAGGTGACCGAGCTCAAGACGGATATCGAGCCGTCGGTGGCGCGGGCCAAGACCGTGGTGGTGTATGGCAGCAATCCCGGCAGCGCGGTTGCGCGCGTGGTGGCCAAGCGGTTGATGGCCGCGGGGCACAAAGGTGTGCGGGTGTACCTTGGCGGATTGGACGAATGGAAGGCCAACGGTCTGCCAGTTGACGGGACCGGCGTCACCCCTCGGTGATGCCCGGACCCGGGACAGGCTTTCGGGGCTGAACGGGGCCGCGTCGAATACTATCTGAAGGACGAATCTCGAATGAGCGGTTCGATTCACAATCGCACGTATGGCAGCATGATCGAGTGCGTGGGAAGCACTCGGATGGTGAAACTCAACCGCGTGATCCCGCAGGGTCATGCCGAGGTTCTGCTGAAGCTCGAGTTTGACAATCCGCTCGCAAGCGTGAAGGACCGCATCGGTAACGCGATGATCAGCGCGGCCGAAAGGGAAGGCCGAATCCGTCCGAGCGGGGCCAATGGTCCGAATGATCACGGCACGCACATCATCGAACCCACCAGCGGAAACACCGGGATTGCGCTCGCTTTCGTCTGCGCCGTGAAGGGCTATCGACTCACGCTGACGATGCCCGAGTCGATGAGCATCGAACGCCGCGCTTTGCTGAAGCACCTGGGGGCGGAACTGGTCCTGACGCCTGCTGAAAAGGGGATGCGGGGCGCGGTCGCGCGTGCGGGAGAGTTGATCTCTGAGACGCCGGACTCGTGGATGCCCCAGCAGTTTGACAACCCGGCGAACCCCGCGATCCACGAGGCAACCACCGGCCCGGAGATCTGGGCCGATTCCGGTGAGAATGTTGATGCGATCGTCGCGGGCGTGGGGACAGGCGGAACAATCACCGGCGTCACCCGCTATATCCGCCGATTCAAGCCCGACTTCCAAGCGATCGCGGTCGAGCCGATCTCGTCGCCGGTCATCTCTGGCGGGCAGCCGGGCCTGCACAAGATCCAGGGCATCGGTGCAGGCTTCGTGCCCAAGAACCTTGATACGTCGTTGTTGAACGGGATCGAACTCGTCAGCAACGATGAGGCGTTTGAGTGGGGCCGCAGGCTCGCGCGCCAGGAGGGCATTCTCGGCGGCATCAGCACCGGCGCAAATGTGTGCGTCGCGGCGAGGCTCGCGGCCAAGCCCGAGTTCAGCGGGAAGCGGATTGTGACCATTGCATGCTCGTTTGGCGAGCGATACCTCTCCACTGCGCTCTTCGCGGAACCGGCCTGAGCAGCGTTCATGACGCTCAACCAACGATCTTCGCTTCATCCATCCGGATACGAAAGCACGCCCGATGCGCCGGCAAGGCGAGGCCGCGGTGCGCTCCTTGCGTTTCTGGTGCTGTGGGCAGTCTGGAGCGCTGCGGTAGGCTGGATTCGTACTTCATCGCCCGGGCTCGATCATGGCGACATCACCACCGACTCCAACATCCTCAACGCCGGAGAGAACTTCGACCGCGACGGTTTCTGGGCAAGCTGGGGAGTGCCAACGCTCGACACCGTTCGAGCCGAGGGGAGACAGCCGGATCACTACGTGACGTATCCACCGGGATGCTACTGGCTTCACCAGTCATTGAAACTGCTCGGCGCGAAGGAACTCTGGCACTTCCGACTGATCTCGGTGTTCTGGTCGTCGCTGGCCGTGCTGTTGTTCTTCGTGCTGTGCACGCGTGTGAGCGGCGCGGTACTCCCCGCAGCGCTCGCAGCGACGGCGTACATGCTGTCGCGACCATTCACCGAGTATGCCGACAACCTGCACTACCTGTCGTTCTCTCAAGTAACTCTTTTTGGTACGCTTCTCGGTTGGGTCGGGGTGGAGCAGGCCCAAACCGCCCGAGCGCGGACTCGGTGGCTGTTGCTCGCGGCCGGAGTTTTTGCGATCGACTCCCTGGTCACATTCGAGCACACGCTCTTCATCGCCGCGTTTGCGATGGTGCGGATTGTGATCGCGCGGCGATGGGGCCTGCTTCTCCCGCTCGCGCTCCTTGGGCTCGTTCCGGTTGGCATGCTTTGCGCCAGACTGGCGATCAACGCCGCGGCGATTGGAGGCGTGAACGACGTCTGGATGATCATGCAGGCCAAGCTCCGTCAGCGGACCGGCGCGGCGGGCGGCGCGGGCTGGTTGCAACTCGGCCAGGAACTCCTGGATCGTTTGGGCTGGCGTCCCGCGCGTTCGGGACCGGACTCAGAGAATGCCAAGGCGCGGGTGGGTGTGCTTGCGCCGGCCTTTCTGGCGCCAATGTTTGTGCTGATGGTGATCTCGCTGGCGACATGGCATCTGGAGGGGATGAAGTCCGCACGCAAGGCCGCGGGGCTTGCGTTTGCGCTCCTTGCCGGCGGGGCCACCTGGCCAATCGTCATGCGGGAGCACGCTGTGGTGCACACCTTCACGGTGCTCCTGCTTCTCCCGGGAATTGCGGCTGCGATTGGGGCGTTGATCACGTTCGGATGGTGGCAGTGGCGGCTGCAACCAAGGGGTGCGCCGGTTCGGCTGGCAGGGTTTGTCGCCGGCAGTGTTCTTCTCATCGCCCATGTCTCGCAGATGCGACATTCCCATCTACTCAACGTCCGCGCAAACCTCGATGCGCAGGTGTTCCAGCGGAACCAGAGCATCCAGATCTTTGAATCGCGATTCGCCGCAGCGCGGCCGGCGTTTGCCGATCTTGACCGCCTGTACATGTTCTCGCATGACGCCCAGCTTGGTCGAAAACTCGCCGTCCCCTTTGACAACGATACCGAGATACTTCACGCCCCCCTGGGCGCGGGCGAAGCGCAGATGCTTGACTGGCGGGTTGCGCGGCGGGCGATGATCGAGGGCGAAGCAGGGCTTGGGCCACCGAGGTTTCTCGCCGAGCCCGCCGGCCACCTTGCGTTCTTCTTCCCCTCGCGCGAAGGTCTCGGTTCCGCCGATATGAAGCTTTCCGACGGCTCACGAATCTCGCGCCTGTGGGTCGAGCCCACGCTCGATGGCGTGGGAGTTGTCGTCGGTGCTGCCGTGCATGCCAAGCCCGGTGACGGCGCGGCAGGCCTGACTCTGAAGGTGCGTGGGCGGGACGCGGCCGGGAAGGTGAGCTGGAGACGCTCGGTAAGGGCTGGGAAGTGCGCCGCCGTGACCGATGATGCGGTGCTCTGGGTGAGTGTCATCGAGAACACCGATGCAACGCTGCGATCGATCGACGTGTGGTTCACGCGCGAGGACGGCAGGCGGTTGACCTTCGATCCGGAATTCTCCGGCGCGCCCGAGGGGAGCCGAATGAGTTCCGACAGACGCACGGTTGAGCTGAAGGTCAGCGCGGCACGCAAGCCCGAAGATCTCGCGCCTGCAGAGTGATCAGCCCTGGCGAGCAGGCTCCGCGTGAACTCGCTCACGTACCACCACTGTCGCGGCCGGAATTGCAGGGGGCCTGGGCGCCAGCTTCCGCTGCTGATAGCGAAGCTCTTCCAGCAAACGACGATTGATTGCCAGAAGGTGCCCAAGCACAGCCAGCCCGATCATCAGAAAGCCGCATATCGCCAGAACGCCCGACGCAATGACAGACTGAACATGGCCAGCGCCCTGGCCCTGCGCAATGAACCACACATACCGGGCGGCGAGCAAGGCACCGGGGATCAGCATCAGCGATGCCAGCACACCGAAGACCTGTACCGGTCGATAGATCATGTACGCAGCCAGCATCGCCAGCCCGTTGCGCCGGATGTAATGGAAACTACTGCTCATGAGCCGGCTTGGACGCGTCGGCCCATTGATGCAAATGGGCACGCACGCAACACGGAGGTTGCTCCGGCCAGCCTGGATCAGCGTCTCAAGGGTACCGGTGTAGTTGTTAAAGACATTGAGCCGCATCGCCGCGTCGCGTGAGAATGCGCGAAAACCGCTGGTCGCATCTTCAACCCGCGTGCCGCTGAGAGACCGAACCACCCACGATCCGGCGCGCTGCAAAGCCTTCTTTGTCAATGAGAAGTGCGCGATCTCGGAGATCGGCCGACTGCCGACCACGACATCGGCGCGGCCGGAGAGAATCGGCGCGACCAGCAAAGGGATGCCCAGGGCATCGTACTGGTTGTCGGCGTCGGTGTTCACGATAACATCCGCGCCCAGCGCGATGCACGCATCAAGTCCTGCCATGTAGGCGCGAGCAAGCCCCTGGTGACCGTTCAGCGAAACGACATGCCCGGCCCCGTGCGCCCGGGCGATGGCGACCGTCGAATCGGTGCTCCCATCGTCGATGACCACCCAGATCACATCTTCAAAGCCCTCAACCTCCCGCGGCAGCGCACGCAGCGTTTCCGGGAGCGTGCGCTCCTCATTCAGGCAGGGAATCTGGATCGCCAGTCGCATGGTTGGGCAGCGTGGGTGCGATTCGGGAGAGGGACAGGAATAGGCGATTCTAAGCCTGCGGCGGCGAGCCTATCTTCCCGGGCCCAGCCGGCCGCGAACTGCGGGAGTGCCGCGCAACGTGCGGGCCGAAAGGGTCAGGATCAGGCCGCGGCGGCTGGAACGGACTCCATGAGCGCGTCAGGTGATATGGGTGCGAGCCGCACGCGTCTTCGGATGTGGACGACGATTGCGTCACACACGGTGGTTGATTTCTTCTCGTTCCTCGTGGTGCCGCTGCTTTCGGTGCTCGAAGGCGAAGTTCGGATGTCGCACCTTCAGGGCGCGCTGCTGCTCGCCGTCGGGCAGGTCGCAAGCGGCGTGATCCAGCCCGTTGTGGCATTGGCATCCGACAGGTTCGACACGCGGTGGCTCGGAACGCTTGGGTTCCTCGTGGCCGCGGTGGCGATTGGGCTCGTCGGCTACGCGGAGACATTCTCCCAGCTGCTCGTCTTGCAGATCCTCGGCGCCGCCGGGATCGGAGCGTTCCATCCCGTCGCCGCCGCGGCGGTTGGGCATCTCGCCGGGCCGCGAAGGTCGCTGGGCATCGCATGGTTCTACCTCGCCGGCATGCTCGGCGGGGTTCTGGGCAATGTCTCCGCGGGGCACTATGTCGAGCGCTTCGCGCGCTCTGGCGGATCGACCGATGCAGGCCTGAAAGCGCTGCTGTACCTCACGCCCGTGGGGATTGCGTTTGTGATCGCGCTCGGTCTTGCGATTCACGGCATGCCGCATCGAACGCACGATGCCCACACGGTTCACCGCGCTCTGCCCGAAGCCGAGCGACGCAAGCGGTGGACGGGAGTCTGGCTGCTGTATGCCGGAAATGTGCTGCGGTTCGGGGTGGATGTGTGCCTCATCCAGCTCATCATCCGCTGGACGGAGCTCATGGCCCTGGATCGGAGCACGGGCGGCGTGTTCACCGATGCCGTGCGCATTGACGCATCGCAGTTGAACGGGCCACTTCAGGCAGCCAAGCAGGTGGGAATGGGGCTGGGCGGCGTTGCGCTGGGGTGGTGGTTCCACGTCCGCCACGAACGAGCGCTGCTGGTGGTGATGCCGCTGGTGGGCGCGGCGATGGTCGCGGCGCTGCCGTACACCGGCGGCGCAATGGCGCTGGTCGTCTGCGCGCTCGCGGGGCTGGGCTACGGCGCGGTGGTGCCCATGACAATCTCCATGGCCCAGAGACTCATCCCCCACCGTACCAGTCTTGCCTCGGGCCTGATGATGGGCGGGGCATGGGCGGTTGCGTCGGTCGGTTCGCCGATCTCGCAGCGCCTGAGCGAGCGATTCGGGCTTGAAACGGCCTTCCTCGCCGTCGCGGTGAGCCTGCTGTTTGCCAGTCTGATCGGCCTGTTGATTCCCAAGGCGGCTGAGCGGGTGACTTTGTGATCTCAACCCGCTGACGGTGCGGCAGGGGCAACGTCCGCCGCGGCGGGCGGCGCATATTCGAGCCCGCCGTCGATGCCCAGATCAAAGCCCAAGGCGACCCATCCCAGAAGGAAGATCGTCCAGATCACCGCAAACGCGATCGAATACGGCGTCATCATCGAGATGATGGTGCCCGTTCCGGCTCGTGGTGCGTACTTCTGGCACACGGCAAGAAGCAACACGAGATAGGCATTGAGCGGCGTCACAATGTTGGTGCATGAATCCGCGAGGCGGTACGCCACCTGGGTGAGTTCGGGGCTGATCTGCAGCAGCATGAAGATCGGTACGAACACCGGCGCCAGAAGCGTCCACTTGGCCGAGGCAGACGAAACCAGGATGTTCAGCACCATGACGAGCACGATAAATGCGGCCAGCAGGAGCAGGGGGCTCAACTGGCTCTCGGCAAGCATTTTGCCCAGCGAGTACGCCAGCAGCTGATCCAGCTGCGAGTACTTGAAGTACGCGATGAACTGCCCTGCAAAGAACGCCAGCACGAACACGGGCGCCGTGGTCGCGAGCGAGTCGCTCATGAGTCTCGCGATGTCCCTCCCGCTCCGGATGCTGCCGACGGAAACCCCGTACGCGATTCCCGGGAACAGGAAGAGTCCCATGATGATCGGCACGATGGCCACGATCCACCGCGCCGATTTGCTGATGGGGAGCGCATCGCCGTAGAGCGGGGAGCCCTTGCTGAAGATCAGCGCTAGCACCAGCGTCAGCCCTGCGGCAAACACGACGCCCGCCTTCGCCAGCGCACGCATCTCCCCGCTCGACAGTCTCTCGGCGCGGAGCGCAGAAGTGTCGCCGACAGCCGCGCCGCCATCCTCAGGTGCCCGGCGGGCAAGGCGAGGCTCAACAAACCAGTCGGTCACCGCCCAGCCGATGAGCGTGAGCAGAAACGTCGACGCGATCATGAACCACCAGTTGCAGGCCGCGTTGACTACGTATCCCGGTTCAATGACCCGGGCCCCGGTTTCGGTCAGCCCGCTGAGCAGAGGATCCAGCGAGGTGATCAGAAGGTTGGAACTGAAGCCCGCACTGATGCCGCAGAACACCGCGGCAACTCCGGCCAGTGGACTTCGGCCGACGGACTTGAAAAGGATCGCAGCGATCGGCGGAAGCACCACGTACCCCGAATCGGCACCCATCGACGACTGAATACCCAGCAGCACCAGCATCGGCGTGAACAGTCGCGGCGGGATAATGAGCATTACCGCCTTGAGCAGCGCGCCCACCAGCCCGGCGCGCTCTGCCAGCCCAACCCCCAGCATCGTCACCACGACCACGCCCAGGGGCGGGAAATCCACGAAGTTCTTCACCATGGTGCGGAGCATCCAGAAGATGCCCTCGCTCGTGACCAGGCTTTTCGCCTCGATCGGTACTCCGACATCCACCAGCCGCACGGTCTTTCGACCGTTCTCATCAAGAACCGGCTCCTGGCGCAGCTCGCCGGTCGCCGGGTCCGTGACTTCCCGCATCACCGCTTCTGGCCGAACAGGCTGGACGCTCCACTTCATCGAGCCGCCAACCGCCGACAACGCGATCACGATCAGTGACGCCCACACGAAAAGCATCGCCGGATCGGGAAGCTTGTTCCCTGCCCATTCGATGAGGTCGAGCGGATTGAACCTGTTGCCGGAAGGAGTTGTTGCCATGTTCAGACCTGAGGTTGTGGGGCGTGATAAAGACGCGCTTTCGCGGCGGCAATCGGTCGCCAAAGTGTCCGACACCTCCGCAAGACGCGGAGACTACCGGCTTCCCACGATCCATGCACGCGGAATGTCCGGAGGTGCCCCGCACGCCACGGATCGCGGCCCGTTTGGTACACTCCAGAAGCGGCGTGGCCATTGTTGTCAGGGGATGTGGGTCCTTCGACCCGAAAGGACACATCGTGCGCCGAACCCTCGCCTGCTTGCTCGCCCTGTTCCTTGCAGTGATCGCTCGGGCCGATGGCCCCGAGTACCTGAACTTCGAAACCGACACTTCGGGCAAGCCGCCGGCCGCCTGGTTCGTGCCGGGCCCCGCGGCGGGCGCAGGGTGGACGGGGATCGTTGAACACTTTAAGCTCGCGGCGATCATTGGCGAGGCGACGGCAGGAACAAACGGAAACGTCACCGCATTCACATTGCCCGGCGGGTACAGCGTCGGGTTCACCGGCATGCGTGTGCTCAAGCACGATGGCTCGACGCACCATGGGATCGGCATCAAGCCGACAATCCCCATCGAGCGGACAATCGAAGGAATCGCCGCGGGCAAGGACGAGTTCTTGGAAGCGGCGATCCTGTACGTTGAGAAGAACAAGCATGTCAGATAGGGACAACACGACCGCCGCCAACGTCAGCCGAACAGGCCAAGCTGCCCGGCCCCCAGTGCGCGGCGCCGGAGGAACTCGGCGCTGGAAAGCCGGGACTTGCTTTCGGCCCTTCGCGGATCAGCGGGCCGCGAATCCTCGCTCCCATCCTCCTTCAGCACGTTGTCCCGTCCCAGCCCCGATCGACGTTTGAACACCGCAAACGTCGCGGCGATCTGCTCGGCACGTACGCCCGTGCCGCGTTGACGTTCGAAGAACTCGGCGCGGTACAACTCGCCACCGCGCGTTTCCCGAATCGCGTTGAGCACCTTCGCGGCACGCTCAGGGAAGTGACGCTCCAGCCACTCTTCAAAGAGCGCTTTGATCTGGTGCGGGAGCCGCAGGAGTACATACCCCGCGTCGCGTGCGCCAGCCTCCGCCGCAGCCGCCAGAATCGCCGGCACCTCCGACTCATTGAGCGCGGGGATGATCGGTGCGACCATCACGCTCGTCGGAATGCCGGCGGCGGACAGCGTGCGGACCGTCTCAAGACGCTCTCGAGGAGAGCTTGCACGCGGTTCCATCTTCGCCGCAAGCGCGTTGTCAAGCGTGGTAATGCTCACGGCGACGCTCGCGGCGTTGTGAAGCGCGAGTTGCTTGAGCAGGTCGAGATCTCGAAGCACAAGCTTGCTCTTTGTGACAACCGAGACGGGCTGCCCGAGTTCGTTGCAAACCTTCAGGCACTCCCGGGTGATCTGGAGCTTGGCTTCCACCGGCTGATAGCAGTCCGTCACGCCGCTGAACATGATTCTCTCGCCCTGCCACGAGGGCCGGCAAAGCGCCTGGCGGAGCAGCCTTGGAGCCTCACGTTTCGCGAAGATCCGGGTTTCAAAGTCGAGCCCGGAAGACAGCGCGAGATACTCGTGACCGGGGCGGGCATAGCAGTAGATGCACCCATGCTCGCAGCCCCGATAAGGATTGACTGTCCAGTGAAACCCGAGATCCGGGCTATCCACGCGGTTGAGGATCGACTTGGAATCGTCATCGTGAACCTGCGTGCGGACCTGCTGGCCGCACGGGTGCTCGCGGGCCTGCTCGTCGAGGTGCTCGCCCAGGATGTGCAGTCGAACGGACTCGTACCGATTGCCGGGGTTGATGCCCGCGCCGCGGCCGCGAACCGGCCCCCGAGTCAGACCATCCTTGATCTCGTCAGATTCAAACATATACCGAACAATAGCCGCCCCGCCATCTCCTTCCCATCGGCGGGTTCAGTCAACACCGTACGCCCAGCCGAGCTCGTTAAGCTTCATGGCGCACATTGCCGCAGCGGTGCAGAGGAATGCCAAGGGCGAATCGCCGGATGCCAGCTTCATAGTGAAAGGCGAGGAGGCCGCGCGGCCCGGGTGCTCACGGATCACCCCGCCAACCGTTCCTCCGCACCCTCGATCCCCAGAACCTTCATCTTCTTGTACAGCGTCGTGCGGTTGATCTTCAGGTCATCCGCGGTCTTCTGGCGGTTCCAATGGTTGGCCCGCAGCGCCTTCAGAATGATTCGCCTCTCGGGTTCACGCAGCGCATGTTCGAGCGGGCAGGGTGTCCATGGTGTCGCGGCGATGTCCGATTCCGGCTCCGTGCCCACTAGACGAAGCGGGGTCTGGCCGAGCGAAAGCCGGCTGGGCCCGTTGGTCACGACGTGCTCGGGAAGATCGGTTGCGAAGATCGTCGGGGCGCGTGAAAGCACCGCGGCACGCTCGATGATATTCTCTAGCTCGCGGACATTGCCCGGGTACGTGTACCGCCGGAGCGCGTCGAGCGCATCGGGCGCGAACCCTGCGAACGTTCGACCGACCGATACGCCCTGCTGCTCGAGAAAGTGCGCGGCGAGCAATGGGATGTCGCTGAGCCGATCACGCAGGGGCGGGAGCTCAACGGTCACGACGTTGATGCGGTAATAGAGGTCTTGCCGGAACTCGCCGCGCGCGACCAGATCCTCCAGCGGCTTGTTGGTGGCGAGCACGACACGCACATCGACTTCAATGGTCTGGCTGCTTCCGACCGGCTCGAACTTCCGTTCCTGCAGGACACGAAGCAGCTTGAGCTGCATCGCCGGGGATGCGGAGTTGATCTCATCGAGGAAGATGGTGCCGCCGTCGGCCGCGAGGAATCGGCCAACCTTGTCGGCGTAAGCCCCGGTGAACGCGCCTTTCACATGCCCGAACAGCTCGCTCTCCAGCAATGTTTCGGGAATCGAGCCGCACGAGAGCTGGACAAACGGCTTGGTCTTCCGCGGCGAGAGGTGGTGGATCGACTGAGCGATCATGCTCTTGCCCGTTCCACTCTCCCCGGTCATCAGCACGGTCGTCTTGCTCGGCGCGACCGCGCCGATCAAGTCGTAGATCTTCAGCATCCGCGGATCGGCGCCGATGATGCGGTCAAGCCCGCACCGTTCATCGAGACGATTCTTCAGCGCACGATTCTCCGCGACCAGCGCCTGCTGCCGAAGGGCCCGCTGCAGCGCGATCCGCAGCTCGCCGTCGATCACCGGTTTGGTCATGTAGTCAACCGCCCCCATCCGCACCGCTTCGACCGCGGATTCGATCGAGCCGTAACCCGTCAGCATCAGCGCAACCGTCGCCGGATGCTCCTTCACGATCCGCTTCAGAAGCTCCACGCCGTCCATCTCGGGCATGGCGATGTCGCAGATCGCAACGGCGAATGGCCGCGCGGGCTCAGATGCCGCCGGGGGCTGTGCGGCCTGCTCGATCGCGAGCAAAGCCTCCTTGCCGTTGAATGCCGTGGAGGTGTCAAAGCCCTCCTGGCTGAGGAAGTCCGCGAGCGATTCAGCGGTGATCGGATCATCGTCGACGATCAGGATGCGTGGTCGAGCATTGCTCATCGGATGTCCCCCGGCGCCATGATTGCTGCGATGCTGTCGTTGGTCAGGCCCGCACACATCGCCAGAGCTCCGGTTTGATCAGGACTTCGCAACATTGAGAGAGAGCACAGCGAGGGACTTTTCGGGTCTCTCGGACCAGCGGGCCGTGGTATCGTCGGGGCGGGGTGGTCAAAGCGGCGGTCGGTTCGAGCGCCGCTGGGGCCCTCACGCTCCCGAGGCTGGATTCCCGCTGTGCCCTCTCTCAGTGTCGCGCATCATCCTCCACTTGGTCTCGGCGTCGGGGGATCGGAAAGGTCGCGCGGAGTGATGCCCCTCCGCGGCCGCTCGCGGGTTGAAGCTCTCGCGGAGTCAGCAGGATCGTGCCGCCAAGTTCCTGCACGAGCTCCCGGCACAGCGCAAGGCCCACACCCGTTCCGCCCCGCTTGGTGCTGTATCCGAGCCGGAACACGCTCTCGCCTCCGCGCGGAGCAAGCTCCGGAGGGCCCTCGCCATTGTCAAGAATCTCGATGACGACGCATCGGCCCGTTCGTCCTGGCTCGGTGCGCGCGAAGATCTCAATCGCTCCGTCGCCGCGGCCCGAACGCTCGATGGATTCAACCGCATTGCGGATGGCGTTGGTAACGATCGCAAAGATGAACCGGTCGGGCAAGTCCGCAAGCTCTTCGGCGATGTCGCCGCTCAATCGCAGGCACCGCTCATCGGTGAGAGGGGACATGACTTCGATGGCGTGCCGGACAGCCTCTGCCATGCTGCCCGTTCCCTCGGCCGCGCTCTGGGTCTGAGAGAGTGGAACGCCCTGCATCGCGCACTTCACCAGTTCCGCCATCTGATGCATCGCGGCGTGAACCGTGTCGAGGTGCCGGGCAACGTCGCCGGCCGTAACTGGCTTTGCAGGCGCGGCCTCGCTCGCCACTCCGCGTCTGGCAAGTGAGAGGCATCGCATCGAGCCATCCAGCAGGTTGGCCAACTCGTGCGTGAGTGTCGTCAGCCGGTCGGAGATGTACGCTCCATCAATCGGGTCGATCGCGATGCGGGCCGGCCGTACTACCGTCCGCTTCAGCGAAGGCTCGCGCTTTGCAGCCTTGGCCGGCTTGGCGGCTCCGTCCGGCTTCCGCCAGTTGGGTTGCGGCGGCGGGGGCGGCGGGAGCGATGATGGATCAGGCGGCACGGGCATGGCAACCCGATATCGGCGGCCATCTAGCGTGGCTGAAGGTCGCTTGTTGAGAAAACGAAACACCCCGGGCCGTTATCCGGACCGGGGTGTGTGGTGTTAGCGCAACGAACGATCAGTTCAAGCCAAGCGCGGCCGCATCGCGATCGGAAAGCAAACTGCCATCCGGGCGGGCCTTCACCGTGCCATCCCGCTTCCAAGATCGGGCGCAGGCCTCCCATCCGCGGGATCGAAGGTCCTCCGCCCGGGCGATCTGTGAGTCCGCATCGAGCCACACCTTGCTCACGCCAAGCAGATCCGCAAGATCGATCGGATCAAACCGCGCCAGTGTCTGATCGCTCGCGGGCAAATGCACTCCGGCATCCAGCGGGTTCTGGATGTTCAACGCGGCCTTGGCGTCCTCCAACGATTTGCCCGCCGCGGCGAGCATGGCCATGGCCGCCTGCCACCCGCCGTCCGCGGTTGCGCCGCTGGATTCAAGGAACGTCTGCGTATGAACGCAGAGATCGTCCTGCGGGTTTGCCTTATGCAGCGCGCGCCACGCCTCATCGGCGGTGTGCGAAAGCATGGGCGCAAGAAGCCGGCACAACCCGTCTGTCATGTGCCACAGCGCTGCCTGTGTGCGGCGGCGCCGGGCCGAATCCGGCTTGTCGCAGTAGAGCCGGTCCTTCACCGCCGCCAGATACGTCGCGCTCAGTGTCTGGCTGCAGAAGTCGTAGAGCTTGGAGTGCACGACGCGATAGTCAAACTCGTCGTAGGCACGCTTTACATCAGCGGAAAGCCGGTCAAACTCGCCAAGCACCCATGCGTCGAGGCTTGCAGGCTCAAACGCGGATGGAGCCTGCTGTCCCGCCGCGGGGGCATAGTCATCCAGGTTGCTCAGCATGAATCGCAGCGTGTTGCGGACTTTGCGGTAGCTCTCGCCCGAGAGCGCGAAGAACTCCATGTCCACCTTCACGTCGTTCTCGTATGACAGCGAGGCGACCCACCACCGGCAGACATCCGCGCCGTGGTCCTTGAGCAGATCTTCGACCTTGATGTCGTTCCCCAAGGACTTGCTCATCTTCTTGCCGTGCTTGTCGACCATGAAGCCGTGCGTGAGCAGGGTCTTGAACGGGGGCTGGCCTGTGGCGCCCAGCGCGGGCAGGAGCGAACTCTGGAACCAGCCGCGATGCTGATCCGAGCCTTCGAGGTAGAGATCCGCGGGGAACCCCATCTTGCGCTCGCGCAGGACAGCGTTCCAGGATGAGCCGGATTCAAACCAGACGTCGAGGATGTCGCCGCCCTTCTTCAGTTGTCCGCGGGCATTGCGTGCAAACGCCGGCGCAAGCGACTTGGACAATGCCGAGTCCGTGGCCTCGTCGTAATACTCAAGCAACTGATCGGGAGCAAGCATGAACCAGGCGTCCGAGCCCTTCTCTCTGACAACTCTCGCGACTGCCCGCACGCTCGCAGCGGTCATCACGGCCGCGCCTTCCGGTGTTGTGAATGCCGGGATCGGCAGGCCCCACGCGCGCTGGCGAGAGACGCACCAATCGGGGCGCGAGTCCAGCATTCCGCGCATGCGGTTGCGGCCCCACTCGGGGACGAACTTCACCGCGCCCGGCTTGCTGCTGTCAACCGCATCAAGCGCCATCGCACGGAGGTTGCGCCCCTCGCCCTTTGCTTTCAGCGAGTTCGACCCCTCATGCCGACCGTCCACGCTCACAAACCACTGCTCCGTGCAGCGGAAGATCGTCGGCGTCTTGCTGCGCCAGTCATGCGGATAGGAGTGCGTGAACGTGTGGTCGTGGAACAGGTGCCCGGAGTTGCGGAGCCACTCGGTCACCCTCTTGTTGGCGTCCCATACGGATACGCCGCGAAGCCAGTCGGGCGCGGTGGCGTCGTACGTACCGTCACCCTGCACCGGGCAGTAGATGGGCAGGTGCTCGCGCAGGCCGCTGGCGTAGTCCTCGGTGCCGTGGCCGGGCGCAGTGTGGACGATGCCCGTGCCATCTTCCAGCGTCACGTAATCTGCCGCGACAACCGACCACAGCTTGGCCGGGTCGCACACCCGCCCCAGCCCGCACGCGGGCGGATTGCTCACAAACGGATGCTTGTACCGCAGCCCGAGCAGCTTCGCCCCCGTCGTCGTCGCCAGCACGGTCACATCCTCCGCCTTCGCGATGGAGGTAACCTTTTCAACCAGTCCCGCGGCCATGATCGTGACATTCCCATCGACCCGCACCAGCGCGTACTCATGCTTGGGGTTCACGGCAACACCCACGTTGGCCGGTAGTGTCCACGGCGTGGTCGTCCAGATCATGAACGAAGGGTTCTGGGTCGGACGCGGACCCCAGTCTTCTTCCTCGGTGGTAGCCCCTTGGTCGCTCGGTGGCTCCGTCGTTTCGTCGCTCTCCCTGGCCAGACCAAACGCGTCATACACTGCATCCGCATCGGCCGCTTCGAAGTCGACATACACGGACAGGTCTTCGCGATCTTCGTACTCAAGCTCCGCCTCAGCGAGCGCCGTCTCGTTGGCGATCGACCAGTGCACCGGCTTGAGCGCCCGGTAGAGCAGATCCTGGTCAACAAGATCGGCCAGTACTTCCAGCACTGCTCCCTCGTACGCCGGGTCCATTGTCAGATACGGATGCGCGTAGTCTCCGAGTGTCAGCAGACGCTGCATCTGCTCGCCCTGCAGCTTCACAAACTTCTCGGCACATTTGCGGCACTCGCGGCGGACGATCATCTTCCGCTCGCCCTCGGGCAGTGCGCCGATCTTGTCCCACTTCTTCGCCTCAACCAGTTCCGTCATCACCTTGTGCTCGATGGGCAGCCCGTGGCAGTCCCAGCCTGGCACGAATGCGCACCGCTTCCCCGCCATGGTCTTGGATCGAACAACAAAATCTTTCAGGCACTTGTTCATCAAGTGCCCCATGTGGATGTTGCCGTTGGCGTACGGCGGTCCGTCGTGGAACAGGAACGCCTCCGCGGCGATCCGGGCATCATCCACCGCGGCGTGCAATCCCTTGCCCGCGGCCATCCCGCTCCACCGCTTCAGCGTGGACGGTTCGTTCTGAACCAGATTCGCCTTCATCGGGAACGAGGTCTTCGGGAGGTTGACAGGAAACTTCACCTTGCTGGCTTCGGGCTTGGCAGGCTTGTCAGCCGCGGGGGGCGCGGGGGAACGCCCCCGCCTGGCCGACCGTGTGTCGCACATTGAAGCGACAGCAACCAGGCGCGGTCGCGCCCGGCGTGCCGGTTGTCCGGCACGGTCGCCGTCGTCGGCGACTTGCGCGCTTCAATGGGGCCGTGATCCGAGGATCACGGAAGGCGAAGGAACTCACTCATGGTCAAGCTGCCTGTCTCGCTTCAATGGGGCCGTGATCCGAGGATCACGGAAGGAAGGCCGAGCCCGAGAAGTCCGAGCCGGAACCCACCGGCTTCAATGGGGCCGTGATCCGA
>ENA-ORBV01006167-ORBV01006167.1-microbial-mat-metagenome-genome-assembly--contig:-NODE-6167-length-21368-cov-6.429055_pt1 | contig 21368 bp, 12 predicted proteins | sample MGYA00237777_ERZ505514 | MGnify/ENA primary metagenome ERZ505514 (study PRJEB26160, sample SAMN06269048) | microbial mat metagenome | isolation source: Oligotrophic lake microbial mat | place... | reverse complement strand
GTACAAGGGTGCACTCATTGCTCGCCTCATCCGAGCCGATTGCGCTCTCTTCGCGGCTCATACCAACGCCGACGTCGTTTCTTCTGGAACCTCTGGAACGCTGGCAAGCCTGCTCGGACTGAGCGAGCTCGAATCGCTCGATGGTCAATCGGATGCCTCGGCCCGACTTTCCGGTCACAGCGTCTCCGGTATCGGCAGATTCGGTCGGTTGCCAGAACCCGTTTCGCTCGGCCGACTCGCTCGAATTCTCGCAGACCTGCTCCCTGCCACCGCGACCGGAGTGCGCGTTGCCGGTGACTACGACGCTGAGATCTCAACGGTTGCGCTGTGCGCGGGAGCCGGAGACAGCTACCTATCGTCACCGCTCGTGGCAAGCGCTGATGTCTTCATCACCTCTGATCTCCGTCACCACCCGGCATCGGAAGCGCGCGAGAACGCGAAACTCGCTGGCGGTCCTGCGCTCATCGACATCTCGCACTGGGCGAGCGAGTGGTTGTGGCTCGACGCCGCTGCCGGTCAATTGCGCGAAGCACTGCCAGACGTGCGGATCGTGGTGAGCGAACTGCGAACCGATCCCTGGGACTTCGTGGTCACGCAATAGCGCCGACAGCCCGCCCACCGATCGCCAACCGATCACCAACCGAGAGACAACGTTATGGCCATCAAAGCGTCCCCCGAGATTCAGGCGACTCTGCTCGACCTTCAAGCCCTCGACACGAAGATTGCGCAACTCGATCACCGTGCAAAAACGCTTCCACAACTCGCGACCATCGCGACCGCCAGCGGCGAGGCAGCCGTGATCAAGTTGGCGCTTGCGGAGCGGACCGGCGTCGTCGAGAACACGAGCCTTGAACTGGCAAGAATCGAGGCGGATGTTGCGGTCGTCGAAGCGAGGATCGCCCGCGACAGCGATCGGTTGCAGAGCAGTTCATCTGTCAAGGATGTCGCGGCGCTTGAGCAGGAGTTGACTGCGCTGCGCAAGCGACTCGATGACCTTGAAGAGATCGAGCTCGCCGTGATGGAGCGGCTTGAGACCGAGGAGCTCATTGTTGCGGCAACCCGGTCTGAATTTGCTGATTGCGAGTCGCGGCTGAGTGAGTCGAGCGCCGCGCGCGACTTGTCTCTCGCTGAGCTAGCGGGCGAGCGTGGGCAAGCGTCGAACTCTCGGGAGTCGATCGCAGCCGGACTGCCAGCGGAGTTGCTGGCGCTCTACGAAAAGCAGCGCTCCCGGTACGGCACCGGCGCTTCGCTCTTGCGCGGGGGAGCCTCGCAGGCATCCGGAGTCGCCTTGACCGAGGACGAGCTTCAGAAAATTCGGGCTGCCTCACCCGACGATGTGCTGCTGTGCCCGTCGAGTGACGCGATTCTGGTGCGCACGGGAGAATCCGGCCTGTAACGCGGCGGGGATTCGTCGGCGCTAGGCTTGGCAACCGAATGGGTCGGCAAGACGGCCGCGCTCGTGTGTTTTCTTCGGGGAACGCACGGTCGAGGAACGTCCGGGCTCCGCAGAGCAGGATGGTGGGTAACACCCACTCGGGGTAACCCGCGAGAACAGTGCAACAGAAAGTAGACCGCCGGGTGCGAGAGCATCAGGTAAGGGTGAAACGGTGGTGTAAGAGACCACCAGCGGCAGTGGTGACACGGTCGGCTAGGTAAACCTCGTCCGGAGCAAGGTCAGACAGGAAGCGTTACGGGCTGCTCGCCCAGCTTCCGGGTAGACCGCTAGAGGCGTGCGGCAACGTACGTCGTAGATAGATGGCCGTCCAGCATTCTTTCGAGGATGTGAACAGAACCCGGCGTATTAGCCGACCCATTCGCTCAGTTCAGAGTAGGTGGCAGGTCAGACGATGCCGGTCGTACCCAGGGCTGTTCCGATCGCGAAGGTGGCGCCGAGGGCGAGCGCTCCGCCGATAACCACCCGCAGCGTCGGCCGCAGCCACGGACTCCGACCGATCGCTGCACTCGTGGCTCCGGTTGCAGCGAGGGCGACGAGCACTGCCACAAAAGTAATTGGAACGCGCAGGTTCTCTGGCGGCAGCATGATCGCCAACATTGGCAGAATGGCGCCGACGACGAAGGCGAGAGCGGATGCGCCGGCAGCCTGCCACGGACTCGCCACATCCACCTCGCGAATCCCGAGCTCAGCCTCGAGGTGAGCGGCCAGGGCGTCGTGTGCGGTCAGTTCTTCTGCTACCTGTTGCGCCGTCGTCTGGCTCATGCCTTTTGCCTGGTAGATCGCAGCAAGCTCCGCGAGTTCCAGCTCGGGTTCGGTCGCCAACTCGCCCTTCTCCTTGGCGATGAGGGCCGTTTGGGTGTCGCGCTGCGTCGAGACTGACACGTACTCACCGAGCGCCATTGAGATAGCGCCGCCAACAAGCCCGGCGAGTCCCGCGGTCAGAATTGGCGCGCTTGCGGCGGTCGCCCCTGCAACTCCGACCACAATCGCTGCAACCGAGACAATTCCGTCGTTCGCACCGAGCACCCCAGCGCGAAGCCAATTAAGTTTGCCAGCAATCCCGGGCCCGTGCGGCTCGTTCTCGTGACCGGTCAATGCGCGTGCGACTGTACTCATAGCGCATTATGCCCTATGAACGGGCAGCCAACGCGGACTCGCTGAAGCGGCGGATCCCTCACGCGGATTCTTCATCACCAGTGCGCGCCGCCGTGCGACCTAAACCGCGAGCGCGGCCGCGCCAAGAATGCCGGCGTTGTTGCGATGAACCGCTGGGATGATCGGGGTGTTGAGCTTCAGGAGCGGCAGGAACAGTTCGTGACTCTTCGACACCCCGCCACCGACAATGAACAAATCCGGCGAAAACAACTGCTCGAGGTGGGAGTAGTAGCGCTGGAGCCGCTTGGCCCAGGAGGACCAACTCAACCGGTACCGTTCTTTCGCGGCAAAGGAGGCTCGCCGTTCGGCATCCCGCCCGTCGACGACCAAGTGCCCGAGTTCCGAGTTCGGAATGAGCATGCCGTCGTAGATCAGGGCGCTGCCGATGCCGGTACCGAGCGTGGTGAGAATCACGAGCCCATTCACGCCAACTGCTGCGCCGTAGCGCGTTTCTGCGTAGCCGGCGGCATCCGCGTCATTGACGAAATGGATGCCGCGCCCGAGGCCCTTCTCGAAGAGGGCTTCGGCCTCTAACCCGATCCACTTCTTCGAGACGTTGGCGGCCGACAGTGTTCTGCCGTTCTTGACGACGGCAGGGAAACAGATGCCGACCGGGACCTCGTCGCCGATGCCGCCGAGCTTATCGATGAGGGTGAGCACCGTGTTCACGATCGCGCTCGGTTCGCCGCCGATGGGCGTCGGAAGTTTCAGTCGTTCGGTGGCAAGCTCGCCGGTAGCAGTGTCGACAACAGCCGCCTTAATTCCGGTGCCGCCGATATCAATGCCGAGCGCGTGAGCCATGGTGTGATTCTGCCCTACGGCAGGGTCAGGATGTCTGCGCCGCGCTCGGTCACGACGAGGGTGTGTTCGAACTGGGCGCTCAATGACTTATCTTTCGTCGTGATGGTCCAGTCGTCATCCCATTGACTCCAAGCGATGGACCCGGGGGATTCGATAGTGCCGAGCGTGAGCATTGGTTCGATCGTGAACACCATGCCGACCTCCATCACGTCGTCAAATGCCGGGGCAGCGTCGTAGTGCGGAATGATCAGGCCGGAGTGGAACGCTGCGCCGACCCCGTGGCCAGTGAAATCGCGCACGACCCCGTAGCCGAACCGTCGTGCGTACGACTCGATCGCTCGGCCGATGACGTTGACCGCGCGACCCGGCGCCACCGCCTTGATGCCTCGATCAAGGGCTTCTCTCGTTCGCGTGACGAGGTCAACGACTTGCTGCCTTGCAGTGCCGACGATGAAGGTCTTGTTGAGGTCGCCGTGAACCCCGTTCCTGAAGGCGGTGATGTCGATGTTGACGATGTCGCCGTCGGCGAGCACCGTGTCGTCCGGGATGCCGTGACAAACCACCTCGTTGAGGCTCGTACAGCACGACTTGGGAAAGCCGCGATAGCCGAGCGTTGATGGGTACGAATCGTGCGCGATGAGAAAGTCGTGGGCGATCGCATCCAGCTCTTCTGTCGTCACGCCGGGGCGAATTGCCGCTCCAACGGCCTCGACAGCCTGCGCCGCAATGCGCCCAGACGTGCGAATCAGCTCGATGGTGGCGGGGTCGTAGACGTTCGAGCCGGTGTACGGTCGGGGGCTGCGGCGCCCGACGTACTCCGGGCGTGCGATGGCTGCCGGCACGGTCCTCGCCGGTGAAATTTTCCCGGGAATCAGGTGGCCGAACGCGTTCCGAGGCATAGTCTTGATTCTAGGATTCGTTTCGGAGGTGGCTATGACCGAGTGGTGGTACAACGACCGGACCGGTGAGGTTGAAGAGGGTCCGCAGTCGCTCGCTATTGATCGACTTGGGCCGTTCGCCTCTCGCGAGGAAGCGGCACGAGCCCCGGAGATCGTCAGAGAGCGTGCTCGGCGATGGGCCGAAGAGGATTCGGCCGAAGACGCCTAGTCCTCGTAGGAGTGCTCTGGACCGGGGTAGCTGCCTGACTCTACGTCTGCTCGATAGGCGGTCACGGCATCGGTCAGAGTCGATCGCAGGTTCGCGTACTGCTTCACGAACTTGGGGATTCGTCCCTTCGTAAAGCCGGCCCAGTCAGTCCAGACCAAGAGCTGTCCGTCTACGTGCGGGCCTGCGCCAACCCCAATGGTCGGAATGCGCAGTTCCTTCGTCACGCGCGCGGCAGCGTCAGCCGGGACCATCTCGAGCACGACCGCGAAAGCGCCGGCATCCTCGACGGCATGAGCGTCAGCCACCAGTTGCTCGATCTGGTCACCGCGTCCTTGAATGACGTGGCCGCCAAGGCCGTGCTCGCTCTGCGGAGTAAAGCCAACATGCGCCATCACGGGGATGCCAGCGCTAACGATCCGCCTGATCTGCTCGGCACTGCGCATGCCACCTTCGAGCTTGACCGCGTGCGCCCCGGTCTCCTTCATGAACCGGAAGGCCGTGTGCAGAGCCTCGTCTGGCCCAGTTTCGTACGAGCCGAACGGCATGTCGGCGATGACCAAGGCGCGGCTCACTGCTCCGGCAACGGCACGGGTGAGGGGGATGAGGTCATCGATCGTGACAGGAAGCGTTGTCGCGTAACCGTAGACGTTGTTGCCCGCTGAGTCCCCGACGAGCAGAAAGTCGATCCCGGCTTCGTCAAAAATGCCAGCCGTCAGCTGGTCGTAACTTGTCAGACCGGTGATGCGGATGCCGTTGTCTTTTGCACTCTGAAAGTGCCTGGTGCGCACGCGCTTGACTGGATGCTCTGCCATCGTCCGAGTCTAGGCACTCTCGTCAGTCGATCCCCACGTCAGAGGTTGGGGCGGTACGTGATTGGCAGTCGACGGTCCCGACCGAACGCCATACCGCTGATCTTCGGACCGATCGCGCCTTGCCGACGTTTCCACTCTGCCCGATCGACGAGTCGAGTCACGAAGTCGACAGTCTCTGCATCGAAGCCGAGCGCGATGACATCCTCTCGACCGAGCGCACGGGTCACATAGGCATCGAGAATCGCGTCGAGCACTTCGTACGGCGGGAGCGTGTCCTGATCGGTTTGGTCTGGGCGCAATTCAGCACTCGGTGGCTTGTCGATCGAGTTCTGGGGGATGGGTGGAGTGTGTCCAAGCTCGACTGCCTTGGCGTTTCGCCAGCGGGCGAGCTCCCAGACGAGCAGCTTCGGCACATCCTTGATGGGCGCGAAGCCGCCGACCGAATCACCATAGATCGTCGAGTAGCCGACGGCGAGTTCGGTCTTGTTGCCGGTCGTCAGCACGAGGTGGCCGTGCATGTTCGACAGTGCCATCAGAATGACGCCGCGGATGCGCGCTTGCACGTTCTCGGCTGCAACGCCGGTCAGTGCGAGTTGGTTTTCGACCGGATGCACGAGCTCTCCGATCGGCTCGGTCGTGAAGTTCAGTCCGATTCGTATCGCGAGATCCTCGGCGTCGCTTCGCGAATGACCAGAGCTGTACTTGCTCGGCATGCTCACGCCATAGACGTTCTCTGCGCCGATGGCATCGGCGGCGATTGCAGCACACACCGCGGAATCGATCCCGCCCGAGAGCCCCAGCACGACCGAGCGGAAGCTGTTCTTGGCGGCATAGTCTCTTGTACCGAGCACAAGTGCGTTCCAGAGTTGCTCGCGGTCGTCCGGCAGTTCTGCGATGGCCGGCGGAGCAGAACCGGCCCCGTGGAGCGTGCCCGGCCCGGCTTTTTCTGCTCGTGCGCCGAGCTCGATCGTCACCCGACTTGTGTTCGCGGGCAACTCGGTCCCAGTCGAGGCTTCGACCTCAAGATCGACGACCAGGAGGTGCTCCAGAAACTGTGGGGCGCGCGCGAGTACGCGGCCGCTGGTATCGACGACGACACTGTCGCCGTCAAACACCAAATCGTCCTGTCCGCCGACGATGTTGACGTATGCCACGATCGAATCGGTCTCGACGGCGCGCCGCGTCACGAGCGGCAGGCGCACCTCGTCTTTGTCGCGCTCATATGGCGAGGCGTTGATGACGAGCAGTACTCCAGCGTCGGTTGCGGCAACCTTCTCGACCGGGCCGTCGTCACGCCAAAGATCCTCGCAAATCACAAGTGCGACATCGATCGCCTCTTCGCCAAGAGTCTCGAACCGCATGATCAATAGCTCGTCACCCGGAATGAAGATGCGGTACTCGTCAAACACCGAATAGTTCGGCAAATGATGCTTCGCATAGCGCGCGACAACACGACCGCGGTGCAGCACGCTCGCGCAGTTCTGGGCAATAGCGGTCGGAGCGTTGCTCGCGCCGAGCGACCGTGGTTCGAACGGTCCTTCAGGGTGCCCGACGACGACGACGAGTTCGCCTAGCCCTTCGTCGTTCAGTCGGGTTGCCAAGGCAGGCACTGCGGCGCTGGCTTCCTTGAGAAAGCTCGCGCGGGATGCGAGGTCTTCGATTGGGTATCCAGTGATGGCCATTTCGCCGACCGCGAGGATGTCGGCTCCACGGCTTACCGCGCGTCGCGATAACTCCAGAATCTGCTCACTGTTGCCTGCAATATCGCCGACAGTCGGGTTGGACTGGCCGAGAGCCAAGCGAAGCGAGGGCATAGCCAGTAGCCTAATGGGGGTACCTGAGGCGTCGCAGGAGTCCCGGGGGAGGCCTCCTTGGAGGCCGGGACCCAAGCCAATGTTCCGCCGTATGAACAGCATCATCGCAACGACCGAGGAGCCCATGGACAAGCAACGTGACTTCGTTCTTCGCACTATCGAAGAGCGGGGCGTCAAGTTCGTGCGCCTGTGGTTCACCGATGTCGTCGGAACCCTCAAGAGCGTCGCTATCACTCCGGCTGAGGTCGAGGGTGCCTTCGCTGAAGGGCTCGGCTTCGACGGCTCCGCGATCGAGGGCTTCACGCGTGCGTACGAAGCTGACATGCTTGCCCACCCGGATCCCTCGACGTTCCAGATCCTGCCGTGGCGCGGCGAGATCGATCCGACCGCTCGCATGTTCTGCGACATCACGACCCCAGATGGCCAGCCGGCGGTGTCCGACCCGCGCAACGTGCTCAAGCGGTCACTCGCGAAAGCGGCCGATCGCGGCTTCTCGTTCTACACGCATCCGGAAATCGAGTTCTACCTGCTCAAATCGCCCAAGCTCGTCAACGGCCAGCCAGAACCGGTTGACGCAGCAGGCTTCTTCGACAATGTGCCGGGTGGCACCGCCCACGACTTCCGTCGCCGCTCTGTGCGGATGCTCGAAGACCTCGGTATCTCGGTAGAGTTCAGCCACCACGAGGCTGGTCCCGGGCAAAACGAGATCGACCTGCGCTACGCCGATGCCCTGACGACCGCTGACAACATCATGACCTTCCGCACGGTGATCAAGGAGGTTGCGATCGAACAGGGCGTCTATGCGACGTTCATGCCGAAACCGATGTCAGCGCATCCAGGGTCGGGGATGCACACGCATCTCTCGCTCTTCGAGGGGGACGTCAATGCGTTCTACGATCCGGCCGGGCACTACCAGCTGTCGAAGATCGGCCGACAGTTCGTTGCAGGCTTGTTGCGCCACGCACCCGAAATCACGGCGGTAACAAACCAGTTCGTCAACTCGTACAAGCGACTGTGGGGTGGCGACGAGGCCCCAAGCTTTGTCACCTGGGGCCACAACAATCGATCCGCTCTCGTGCGAGTTCCGTTGTACAAGCCGAACAAGGGCCAAAGTGCACGGGTCGAGTACCGCGCAATCGACTCTGCCGCCAACCCGTATCTCACGTTCTCGTTACTGCTTGCAGCGGGCCTCAAGGGCGTTGAGGAGGGGTACGAGTTGCCGCCGGAGGCAGAGAATAACGTTTGGGAGCTGTCTGACGCAGAGCGCCGCGCCCTCGGGTACAACCAGTTGCCAGCGAGCCTCGACCACGCCGTCTCGCTCATGGAGGACTCAGAGCTCGTCGCCGAAACCCTCGGAGAACAGGTCTTCAACTACGTGCTGCTGAACAAGCGCCGCGAGTGGAGCGAGTACCGAGCTCAGGTGACGCCATACGAGCTGGAGAGCAATCTCGAGAGGCTGTAGCGCTTCCCGATGTCCCGCCCACCTGATTCCCGCGAACCTACTCTCCGTACACCGACGACGCTGACGGAACTGGCCCGCCTCGGATTCTCCGAGTTGGGCGAGACCAACCATCGACTCGACGCGCTGGGCGCCCCCGCTCTCGTGCCCCACTTCGCCAGTGCCGCCGACCCCGATCAGGCGCTTCGGTCGCTTGGGGCACTGCGCGAGAGTGCGCCGAAACAGCTCACGAAGCTTATTGCGAACGAGGATGCCGCGGCACGCCTTATCCGTGTGCTCGGGGCTTCGGCGGGGCTCGGTGACTTCCTCGCGCGGAACCCCGACCAGCTGTCAGCCCTCGGCACCGCGCTCACAGAGCCCCCGTCGAACTATGGAGGCGACCTACTCACGGCGGTGAAGGCGCTCAGCGGTGAGGCGGCCTGGCTGGCACTGCGCGTGCGCTACCGCCGACACCTCACGCAACTCGCCGCTTGGGATCTCGAACAGGCAGATCAGGTGGCCGCCGTATCCGTGGTCGCCGCGGCTCTCGCCGACCTTGCCGGGGCGGCGCTGGACGCCGCGCTGGCGGTCGCACGGCGCGACGTTAAATTTCCCGCCGCCGAGGTCGCTGCCACCCGTTTGGCCATCATCGGAATGGGCAAGGCGGGCGCGCGCGAGCTCAACTACGTGAGCGACGTCGACGTCATCTTCGTTGCCGCGCCCGGGAACCCGTCACTCCCCGACGACCGAGCCGTGACCATTGCCACCCAACTGGCGATGCTGACGATGCGGGCGATCCATGACCTCGGAGTCGAACCGGGCCTGTGGGAGGTCGACGCCAACCTGCGCCCGGAAGGCAAAGACGGCGCGCTCGTTCGCACCCTCGAGTCGCACCTCGCCTATTACGACCGCTGGGCGAAGAGTTGGGAGTTTCAGGCGCTATTGAAGGCTCGACCGCTGGCGGGCGACCTCGAGCTAGGGCAGCGGTACGTCGATGCTCTCGCCCCGAAAGTGTGGTCGAGCGCCTCGCGCGAGAACTTCGTCGAGTCCGTGCAGCGCATGCGCGAACGTGTCACCGAGAACATCCCGCCGGGAGAGCTCGACGTGCAACTCAAACTCGGGCCCGGGGGCCTACGCGACGTCGAGTTCACGATCCAGCTGCTGCAACTCGTGCACGGGCAGACTGACCCCAGAGTGCGCCAGACGGCAACCCTGCCCGCCCTCATCGCCCTCGCCGAGCACGGCTACATCGGTCGCGTCGAGGCGGCGGAGTTCTCGGGCGACTACCGGCTCCTTCGGCTGCTCGAACACCGGCTGCAGTTGTCCCGACTGCGCCGCACCCACCTGATGCCGAGAGACTCCGACACCCTCCGCATCCTCGCTCGCGCCAGTGGCCTTGCAACCACAGCCGACGACCTCACGGCACGATGGCAACGCACCAAGCAGCAAGTGCGCACCCTCCACGAGCGGCTGTTCTACCGGCCGCTGCTGTCGGCCGTTGCTGCACTGCCCGAGAACGGTCTGCAGCTCTCCAGCGAGCAGGCAGAGGCCCGACTCGCCGCCATCGGATTTCGGGATGCGCGCGGCACCCTCAACCACATCGCCGCCCTCACCGGCGGTGTCTCTCGGCGCGCCACGATCCAACGAAACCTCCTGCCCGTGTTGCTGCAATGGTTCGCGGAGGGTGCTGATCCCGACTATGGGCTACTTGCCTTCCGCCGCCTCAGTGAAGACCTCGGCGAGGCGTACTGGTTTCTGCGCATGCTGCGCGATTCCAGCGCCGCCGCCCAACGACTCACCGAGGTGCTGTCCGGCTCCCGGTTCGTTGGCGCCCTATTCGAACGCATCCCGGAAGCGGCTGCGTGGCTCGAAAACGAAGACGAGCTACGCCCACGGCCCTTCGCGGTGCTGCTCGAGGAATCCGCGGCGACCGTGGCCAGACACGAAGGGGACGACGAAGCCGCCGCTCTTGCGCTGCGCACCGCTCGACGGCGAGAGATTCTGCGGCTGGCCCTAGGTTCGATCCTCGGGGTGGTCACCATCGAGGAACTCGGCAAGGGACTCTCCGACATCTCGACGACGATTCTTAGCGGCGTCCTGTCTCTCGCTCACCGATACGGCGACGGGATCGAATTCGGTATCATCGCGATGGGACGCTACGGCGGAGCGGAGCTCGGCTTCGGCTCGGATACCGACGTGATGTACGTGTATCGTGCGGCAGGGGCATCGGATGAGCAAGCACAGCAGCGCGCCGAGACCATTGTGCACACCCTCAGTCGCCTCACTGAAGACCTTCGGGTGCCGCTCGACCTCGACCTCGGTCTGCGCCCGGAGGGCCGCAACGGTGCCATTGTGCGGTCGCTCGAGAGCTATCGTGCCTACTACGAGCGCTGGTCGTTGACGTGGGAGGCGCAGGCTCTGCTGCGAGCGCGTCCCGTCGTGGGGGATCGGAACGTGCTCGCCGCGTGGGAGGAGCTCGTCAATGATGTGCGCTACCCGGAGACGATCGCCCAGAACGACATCCGCGAGATCAAGCGCATCAAGGCGCGGGTGGAGGCGGAACGTCTGCCGCAGGCCGCCGATCCGGCCCGCCATCTCAAGCTCGGGCGCGGCTCGCTGAGCGATGTCGAATGGTTCGTGCAGCTGCTGCAGCTGGAGCACGGCGCACGCGTTGATGGCTTGCGGACGACGTCGACCCTGAGCGCGCTCTCGGCAGCCGAGAACGCCGGGCTGGTGGCTACTGCCGACGCAGCCCGACTTCACAACGCGTGGATGCTCGCATCGCGAGCTCGCTCGGCGATGACCCTCTGGACCTCCCGCACGTCCGACGTGTTGCCCACCGAGCGCCGGTCGCTTGAGGGCGTCGCACGGCTTCTGGAGTACCCGCCGGGATCCGCGAGCGTGTTTGAGGAGGACTACCTGCGTACCACCCGGCTCGCCCGCCAGGTCTTCGAGAAGCGTTTCTACGGCGCCCGGCGCGGGCCTGCGACCACGGGCTGATCGCTTTGACTGCGCGCTGGTTGCGCTGGCCGCGATCTGGTCGCGCTGGCGATGGGCCCGCCGTGCCGGCGCTCAAGGAGTGATGGCATCGTGAGGTTTCGCGAGCGGTTTGCTCAACGGTCTCCTGATCGGCGGTTTGTGGGTCGTCTTCACGCTGGACCAGCTAGCTGCCTATCAAGTCGACGTAGACCGGCTGACACCAGCACAACACCCTCCAGACACGCCTGGCTGACTCAACACCACGATGCTCGCCAACCAGGGCAGCACAACAATTCAGTCGAATTCGGTGTCCAGAACGAGCAACGGGGCCTAAATCGTGCTGTTGCCAGCGCGGCCCGGGCCGCGCTGGCAACAGCACGCGTGTTGCAGGCTATTCAGCCTCGAGCGGGCGTCGTCGTCGCGCGACAGCCACCGCGATCAGCCCGAGCACCAGCAACGCCAGTGCGCCGAGCCCCACCGCCAAGGTGTTGAGCGACATGCCGGTGAAGGCGAGGATCGGCGGCACACCAAAATAGTGCGACGGGTCGGTAGCAGTGACAGTCGGGAATGCCACATCGTCAGTGTCGCGCAACCGCACACCGTTGCTATCAGTCGGGGTGCCCACAACTGTGCCGATGTTGGCGTAGAAGCCCAACGTCGCGACACCTGTGGCGGTGCAGGTGACCTTCTGGTCCGGCAGCAGCAATCTGATGACGTTGGTGCCACCACCACAATTGATCGCCGACGCACTAACCCGATCGTCGGTGACTGTTACGTCCGACAAAGCCACGTTGCCCTCGTTGGTGACCGCGAATGTCCACGTGACCGCGGCGCCCACGGTGACCAACGGCCCAGGCGGAAGGTTGGCGTCCTCACCATTGGTCGACTTGACCAACCCGATCTGCGGGTCGGCGCCGAAATGGTTGGCCGGGTCAGTATCAACCAACACGAGCGCCACCAGCTGCGACACCGCAGTGCCCTCGACCGTCGCAACGTTGGTGTATTGGCCTGGCGTCACGTCCAGATTTGCGGATGCCGGCGACACATACAGCCACGTTTCACCAACCTCGAGAATGTCGTTCGAGTTGATGTCACCCGACACATACTCCGGGTTGAAGTCCGAGTTCGGCCCCCCGTTGTCGACCACGCTGACGTTGCGCATCGGCACGTTGTTGCCCGCAGGGATCGTCACCACATACCGCCAGGTGACGATGTCATCAACCGGCACATAAATACCAGGGGCCGTGTTGGCATCTGCACCATCCGGGCCGTTCAGTTCGTCGATCACATACTTGACGATTTGGATACCCGCGTTCGCGAGCGGCAGCGTCACCGTCGCCGGATCATCATCGGTGACCACAACATTGGTCGGGTTGGTACCCTCCACCGTTGCCGTGTTCGTAAACCCAATCACCACCCCCAAGGTTTGGCAGGTGTAACTGAAACTGGCACCCGGGGCCAACGAAGCCGGTGGTATGAATGCGGTCGGTGTCGCGCACGCAGCAACCGACGGATCGGTGACCACAAGATTGGTCAATGTTTGGCCGCCGGTGTTGGTGGCCGTCAACCGCCAGGTGATGTTCTCCAAGAACGCAGCCGCATACGACACATCGTTCCACCCGTCAGCACCCAACGCTGCAGCCGGGGCACACGACCCGGCGCCCGGGTCACAGACCTCCTTGACCAACGAAATGCTCGGCGCCGCCAGCAAACCAATATCGATTGTCACGTTCGTGAAATCGTCACCGACGACACCGAACGGGAGCGAGAACGTGTTGTCCAGCCTCGGTTCCTGACCAAGCAGGAACAAACCAGACGTCGTGTACGCCAACGTATGCACCCGCGAGACCACACCACTGGTAGCCAAACCACCGGGACCGACCACACCATCCTGCGACACACCCTGGTTCTGGTCTTCCAACCCTTGCGGGGACGTCGGCAACCAATCGTTCAACAACCCGCCGACAGCGAACTGCGAGCTCGGGATGCGAACATACACCCTGCCCGGGTTCAGTTCGCGGAACACGTACTTGCCAGCCACCGTGGTGGTGAAATCCAACAACACATCGTCGACACCGCCTACGACGGCGTCGGCACCCGGGCTCCACAGCTCGACCCGCACACCATCGGGTACGAACGAATCGGTGCCCGCCGTGTACCGGCCGTCTTGATTGACATCCCGGAACACGAGATCGCCGACCGCGAACTGCACTACCCGCACCGTGGTCTGATTGGAGAACAACGCCACCAACGCGCCCGTGATCGGAATCGTCAAATCGGAACTGCTGGCAACGAACCGGTTGGCATACACGTCACCAGCACGGTTGCCACTGGCGTTAACCCGCACCTGTACTACCATCGTCGAGGAGGTGCTGCTCGATACCGCCAAGGGCGCGTTCAACATCGTGCGGAACGCTGTCACCGTAGCCAACGATGTCGGACACACGCCGGCACCCGTGACCACCGTGAACGACACCCCGTTGTAGGAACACCATGTGTTGGTCACGATATTTGGGTTCTGCGACACCGTTGCCGGCGGATCCGCCGTATAGGCGTACGTCACCGGCGCCGTCGGAGAACCTGCCGTATTCGGGTAGGTCGCGGTCGGTACCGATGCCAACCCAACCGTTCCCCCATAATCCGAGACCGGATCACGATCGGCACCCACATTGTTGGTGCCATCGCCGATGTAGGGCAACACATCAATGAACTGCACATCGGAGAACGTGAACGTAGCAGATCGGTTTCGCGCACCCAACGTGTACACCTGAACGGAGTTCGGCACCGCCAAGGTCGCGTCGACCGTCTTCACGATCTCCAACTGCGCGGAGGAGAACAACTGCACCAAATGCGCGTCCGAGGTGTTGCTCAGGGTGTATTGGAATGCCTCCACATAGGCCTGCGAGGTATACGTCGACCCTGACGCCGCCAACGCACTCGACTGGGTACACACCCGATAATCGGTCAACGCCGGCTGCCCCGAGACCAATGCTGGCAAGTCCCACGCCACACGGGTGCGGCCTGCCGATGGGAAGTTGATGAACACTCGCGAGGGGGCAATGCCACCCAACTGTGCCGAACAAGACGGATCGTACGTCAACCCGGCGGGAATATCGAAGGCCATATCCACCGGCGGAATGGTTTCCACCTGACCCGTCAGCGAGTTCAACCCCGGCAAGACTTCCCACACCACCGGCAAACCCAACGAACCCGAACCATTCACATTGACCGCCGCCGGGGCAGTACCGACACCATCGATCGTCACCGTACGAATAAAGACGCTCGCAACCGCACGCCCCATCGTCACCCGGCCGCCCAGACCTCCGGGGTCTTGGTTGATTTCGCTCGTGCTTCCCGGATTGGAAGGCCCCCATTGGCTGTTGAGCGGAATGACAGCGCCATCTTCCCGTGTCGTTTGGAAGTAGGCCATGTCAGCCAACACCGTGCCGGTAGGGATGATCTGGCCTGCATACAGGCCCCCGTTGAACGTGGACCGTGCCTGCAAGTTGAAGCGGACATCGGTCGTGGCTGCTCCCGCGAAGCCACCATCGCTGACGTAGAGCTTGTTCGGGTCGGTGCGAGTGACGAACACCGCATTCACCGCATCGATACCGCCAGGAACCTGCGTTGGATCCGTGTGCCAACCCCCCAGTGGTGGCGTGTTCGCACACGAGTTCTTCACCAGTCGCATCGCGTCCCAAGCACCGGGAAACCGACCGTTCGGCATGATCGGGCCGGTCATCTGGTTGATCGCGAAGTCAAAGTGTCCGTAACGAATGGTGTAATCCGAGTTCGCGTTGCCGAAATCCTTGTTCGGTACCCCTAAACCGTTGGCGGTGTTCATGTTGGCGAGGCCGCTCAGCCTTTGCGTTTGGTTGTCGAACACATCGCACTGGCGCATGTCACGAAACCCGAACTCGCTCTGAATGATGTGAGTCTGGCTGACGGTGTACACAGCATTCGGCCCCACCACGGCGGCACCGCTGGTCGCACCCACAATCACCTTGCCGGCCTGGAAGTTCGTCGTCGCCCGTGCGGGGATCGGGTTGACGAAGATGTTGTCGTAGTTGCGCGACAGGCCGGGGAAATCTTGCTGGCCGACGAACGGGATCGCATCCTGGCAGTGACTTGCACTCGTCACATCGGCAACGCTGTACGGATTGACCGTCGACGAGCAGTAGCCCGGTTCCTTCGTACCGGCGCCGTCGTTGTTGGTGGTGCCCGTGACGCTCACCGGATCGAAGTTGGTGACCCGCACATCGAGGTAACTGTTCGGGCCGACAAGACCGTTACCTGGCACACCATCAAGGCGATCAAGCTCGGAGTACGGCACAAAGATCGGGATGATGTAGGTGCCGACAAAGAAGATGTCGGCCGGCAGCGGAAACGCCGGGAAGAAACCTGAACCCGAGCTCTGGGTGGGGAACGGGCCGTCGATGGTGATGCCATTGATCGTCAAGTTCAACCCGGAGGTGGCATCGGCCGGGTTGATCCGCGTTGGTGTACACGTCTGGTTACGGCCCGAAACCGTCGATGGGCCCACAGTGCCCGAGTGTGCCGGCATTGCTTGGTTGTTCGGCTCGTTGGCACCCAAGATGCATCGGTTGTACAGCGGATACCAGCTGATCGGTGTACCCGTGAACGGGGCGGTCTGCCCGCCGGTGGTGGCAAACAGATCGAACCCGACCACCACCGGGCCCTGAATCGGTTCCTGACCCTTACGACGCGAAAAGATGCCCACCTCCGCGTTGAAGACCGTGCCACGCACATTCGGGGTCGCAGCATTACCATCGAGATCGATGTACGTCGCGCCCGCCGTCGACCCTGCGCGAATCGCCGCCACGGAGTCAAACGCAAAACCGGCAGTGATCGTGAACGGATCGATAACCGTCGGCGAAGGGATCGCGGTCAAGATGGTGGTCGGCGGCGCAGTGGCGTTGCCACCATTGGCCTCCACCCCCGTGCCGTACGTACGAGCCGTCGACGTGACCGTCGAGTTGTTGGCACCCGTCACCGGCACGATGATCTGCAACAACCTCGCGCTACCCGTGGTGAACACACCCAGGTTGCACACAATCGTGACCGACCGGTCGGCATTGAAAGTGACGCGGCTTGACGGCGGCGCCGCCCCGTTGCACTCAGCCGGCAAGGCAATCGCGCCAATGTTGGCCAACGCCGACGGCACCAACGTTTGCTCGAACACACCATCAGCCAAGTTGGCGGGCCACGTGCCCGATGCAGTGTTCGAGAACGAGGCCGACCAGTTGAACGTGAGCGAGTCTTGCGAACGCACAACCGAATCGGTGGAGGAGCAATCCCTACCTGCTTGCGGGCAAACCACATCGAACGGGCCTGTCCCCGAGAAATATCCAGGTGCACCAACCCGACCCAATGTCGCCACCCACGCCGGTTTGGCCGCAGCATCGATCTGAGTGCCGGCAGCCACCCCCGTGGCCTCGCCCACCGCAGGAGTAACCACGGTCACGTCATTGCTGGCGCCACCGGTGGTGATCAGATACGGGTTCGGCAACGACACCTGCACCCGGAACGGCCCCTGCGCCGCAACGACCGCGAACGAATACACACCAGACGCCGGCGTCACAAACGCAACACCGACCTGCGTGCTCGCCGCGTTGAACAACGTCACCGACGCACCAGCCAACCCAGGCTCGGACGCGTCGTTCACGCCATCCGCGTTCGCGTCCACCCAGACCACGCCATTGATCTGCGTCGCCGTTGGCACCGGTGCTAGGCCCGCCCCTAACGCGCCTGACACCCCTGACCCCGCCATCAACGCGAACGCGACAACGCCAGCCAGTGCTGTAACGAACCCTGTGGTTTTCATAGCAACATTCCTTGCTTAAGCTGAGATTGGGTGCGCTCAGCTTCGGGTTCTAGTACCTTACGCCCCAACCCGCCAAAATTGTGTGTCATGTGCCGATTAGCCGGTGCCCCTGAACCCCCAAAACGGGGCGGATTAATCACCCCCAAGTCTGTTGACTCGCTTTCTTTGGGGTTAGGCGGCTTGCTGGGAGTGCCATTTCTCGAGTTCTCAATGGGTGCGTCGTCCCGGTGCTTTCTTCCCCCGGTTGCCGATGATATTTGGTCTCGGTCCAGCGCAAGATTGCTGTCCGCAGTTCGGCTCGGGTGGCCCACCGCTGCCGGTTCAGCGCGCTCTTCTGCAGTGGCGCGAAGAACGATCCGATGGCCCCGAGTAGCCGGCTGCCGGCTCTAACCGGGCATCGATCCGCGCAGCTGTTGGGCAGTCAGCAGCGGCGTGGACACGTTCGATCGAAATTGACCTAGTTCAACCGGTGCATGCAACACGGCCTTGTTGGAGCAACAGAGATGCTCGTTGAACGCTTCGGCAGGAGTCTTCCAACCGGGTGTTTTGCGGGGCTAGGTGTTGAGCGCGTGAGCGACCACCTCGATGTCTTCTGCGGTCCAACGCGATAGGTCGGTGCCCGTGGGGGATCACTGGTGTAGTAGCCCGATGTTTTCGGTCGTAGCGCGCGGCCACGGGGACTGAGTCGCATCGACCGCCGTACGCGATGAACAGGGCCAAGCCTGGATGGGCCGGAGCAGTGACGGCTGGTAGATCAGATCAGCCGAGACGACAGGGAGTGGGCCGGTGGTGGCTTCGGCATCGCCACTGCTTCGGCAGTTGGGGTCGATGCGCGACCCAGAATGGCGAAGCCCTCTAGGCGCTTCTTCTTCATCGTGCGATCCATGCTGCGACACCGCTGCGGGAGTTGACTCCAATCTTGCGCAGTATGTTGCTGACGTGGTTCTCAACCGTGCGCTCAGAGAGAGTCAGCCGGGTAGCGATTTCCCGGTTAGTGGAGCCGGAGGCAACGAGATCGGCCACTTCGCGTTCGCGAAGGGTCAACGGACCGTCGGTCGACATGAGCGATGAGATGGCTATTCGGGCCAGTTCGGTGAAAGCGGGTGCGTGCATCAGCTCGCTGCGCCGAATCGATTCCGAGAGGTGGTCGTGCGCCGCCGTAAATTGGCCCGTCAGGGCTTCCAAGAGCCCGAGGTAGTAGGCCACCGGTCCCTCGTACGGCGCCATCACACCGGCCATGACGTGAAGCTCAGAAAATGGCTCAAGCGAGTAGATCAGGCGTCTCGCCGAAGACTTGTCGCTGGCTGCCACACACAGTTCGGCGTGCACCGCGGTCGCGACTAACCACTCGTGGCTTGCCACCGGCAGGTCGTCAAGCCGAGACGCGAGCGCGCGCCAAATCTCAACCGCTTCGTCGGTTCGTCCCAGAGCGAGGAGGATGCGTGCGTGCCATCCGTGGGCGAAGAACGGGAGATCCCTGACTGTGCGGCGCACCTCGACCTCCACTGCGGCAAGCCCCACGCCGGTACGCACGGCAAGGCTGGATCTCAGGACAAGGTCGAGAAAGGACGCCTCCTCGATGTCGCCCGCCGCGCCCAACTGACGCTGCTGTTCGACTAGGCGCTGGACGTCCTCGAAATGTCCGTCAAGCAGACCGATCGCTGCGCGCGCCGCGGCGGCTCGCCAGGTCCACACCGGGGAGCGAAGTCGACGGACAAGCGCGTTCAGGTTGATTAGCTCGGCATTGAGTTCTACGCGGAGGCCGAGCTGACAAAAAGCGTCGAGTCGCCAGAGAGTTGCCCAGGCGAGCTGCTCGTCGCCGGCGGGCGAAACGCTCAGGGTCGCCATTTCGCCCGCACAGGCCAGTCGTTCCCTGACGTGCCCGACGCCGATCGCCGCCGCATGCCGTGCGTGGAGTTCGATGGCGCGCCGTTCCACGTCCGTAGAGGACAGCGGGGCACGGCTCGGCACGTCATCCTGAACCCATGGATTGCGCGTCACAATGAGCTGTGCCTCCAGCTGTGCCGTGCGGACGGGGTCGGCATCGCCCAACAGCGAGAGGGCTTCGAGACACAGCCGATGGCGTTCGGAGCCGAACATTCCCCCGCCCACGCTGGCGCCGGTGATGACGATCGCAGCATCGGCCACGATTGTCGCATCGTTGAGCGCCCGCCCTATCGCCGCGGCATCTTGACACGCCTGCCATGATCGGGCGAACGATCCGTTGCGAAGCTCCGCCTTAGCTCCGCGAAGCAGCGCGCGTGCAGCCAGAGCATCGGATGCCGCCAACGCTGAAGCTCGACCACGCGGTTCGCTACTCATGGGACCCTAGAAAAATGAGTGATTCCACGGATGTTGCTTGGTGACGATCACCCTACTGTCAGACCTAAATTATAACTAGCTCGGAGGTCGAACATTATGGATTCTTCATGGACACGTCATCGGCTGAGCGGAGGCTGGGCGCTCGTGATCGCTGGAATAGCCGGAGCGGCGTCGGCTGTGTTCCTCGCTTTCGTTCCTCCGGCCGTCGGCGTGGAACAATTCAGTTATCCGCTTGAGCAGAACGCGTTCACAGCGATTCAGCTCTTCTTTTTCGCCCATCACCTGGCGGTGGCCTGGGGGCTTTTGGTGGTGTGGAGGTCCGGCTTCGCTGGCGACGGAAGACTGGCCCGAATCGGCGGGTTTTCGTCGGTTGCCTCTATGGCCCTTCTTGCGGTTCATGAGGTCGTCGCGGTCTCAGCCGCGGGCCTTGCCATTTCCGCAGACGCCGTTACCATCATTGTGAGCATCTACGGTGTTCTGTCGCTGCTCAACGGAGTGTCTCTGATCATGTTTGGGCTCGCGGTAGCGAGGTTGCACAAGTGGAGCGGTTGGCGGCGCTTCACGGCACTCGCCCTCGGGATTTACGTCATCGTGCCACTCACGCCGGCGCTCTTCGGGCCGTTCGTGGTGGCACGGCTCGCGATCGGCGTATGGATGTTGCTTTTCGCAGCCCTCGGCTGGGCATTGTTGCACCCCGCCACGCACGACGCCCGGTCTTTCGCCGCGGCTACACGGCCATGACCGCTCAGGGGTTGGGCACATCCACGGGGCGACGACCGCGTGCGCTTCCGTAAGTCGCCGTCGGGGTGGCCTGCGGCATCGCATGGGCTGCCGGGTTTGTGGGGGTACATGGTGGAACTCGCCGGGCCAGACTCCGTCATTGACTGGGCGGAGTACGTTCGACGCTCCGGAGGTCGTCCGGGCTGGCGCTGGCCTGCTCTCGCGCCAGTCGCTTTCCCGGTTGCGCCGTTGCTCATGCCTGCTGCGTTGCAGCGGTTCGCTACGACCGGCTAGGACGGCGCTGCCATTGCCGTAGCGATCATCGCGCTCGCGCTCGGGTATGCGCTATCTGGCCGCGGTTCACGTTCGCTCCGTCTTGTCGCCGGCGTCACGAGCCTGACGTTGCTCGCGGCTCTTGCTCTGGCTTCAAGCTTCATTGGGGGCAATCGGCTCGCTCTTACCGAACCACGCGGCGCCTGGGTCGTCGTGCTTGTTGTGTCCTTCATCACGGTTTTGGGGCTCGCGTCATCGATTTTGCACCGGCTTGTCAATAGGCGGTTGGATGAGGTCAACGACGTGTCAGCCAAGAAGAGCGTGAGAGGGCTTCCTGGTCAGCGTTCCCTGTTTGACGGACATTGCTTCCGGTTACCCTCCAACCCAAGGACTGGACTTGCCTATGTCGCAGTGCCATAGCCCGCAGTGGTTACGGGTGGCTTGAGCGAACAAGGAACAGTGCTTCGAGGGTTGAGGTGGTCTGGGAAGCTTCGAATGGAACAGGCGCTATTTGTGGTTCCAAGCAACCCTTTCTGTGCGCAGAAACACCGTTGACAGCTGAGCGAGCTCCCGGGTCAGAGCGAGCGCCCTGGGCGGATTACCCTTGGTTGATGATCGGACTCGGCACCCTGCTCAACATCACCAC
>ENA-ORBV01006166-ORBV01006166.1-microbial-mat-metagenome-genome-assembly--contig:-NODE-6166-length-21369-cov-4.428940_pt1 | contig 21369 bp, 16 predicted proteins | sample MGYA00237777_ERZ505514 | MGnify/ENA primary metagenome ERZ505514 (study PRJEB26160, sample SAMN06269048) | microbial mat metagenome | isolation source: Oligotrophic lake microbial mat | place... | reverse complement strand
TTTCAAGCAGAAGACGGCATACGAGATTCGCCTTAGTCTCGTGGGCTCGGAGATGTGTATAAGAGACAGGAGATGTCGCGGGAACTGCTCGAGCGCAAGCTGGCGCACATCGTGGCGACGGGCGCGGGCGTGGTGGCGACGGGCAATCCGGGGTGCAGTGTGCAACTGGAAGCGGGCTTGCGCGCGCAGGGGCGGGCGATCGAGGTGGTGCATCCGATCACGCTGCTGGCGCGGGCTTACCGGAAGGAGACGAAGACGTGACGGCGGATCTTTTCGGCGCCGCCGAGCCCGGACCACGCGCGCCGCGGATGCTGAGTGTGAGCGAGCTGACGCGCGCGGTGCGGTCGGCGCTGGAGGATGAGATCGGCGCGGTGTGGGTGGAGGGGGAGGTGAGCAATTACCGGCGGCAGCCGTCGGGGCATCAGTATTTTACGCTGAAGGATGCGAGCGCGCAGGTGTCGTGCGTGTGGTTTGCGCGGGGTGGATTGCGGCTGAAGCAGCTGGCGCTGGCGGACGGCTTGCAGGTGCAGGTGCGCGGGGCACTGACGGTGTATGAGGCGCGCGGGCAGTATCAGATCAATGTGCAACTCGTGCAGGCGAGCGGGGCGGGGTTGTTGCAGGCGAAGTTCGAGGCGCTGAAGCGGAAGCTGGAGGCGGAGGGGCTCTTCGATGCGGAGCGGAAGCGGGCGCTGCCGCGTTTCCCGACGACCATCGGGATCGTGACCTCGCCGACCGGCGCGGCCGTGCGGGACGTGCTGAATATTCTCGCCCGCCGTGCGCCTTGGGTGCGCGTGGTCATTTACCCGGCGCGGGTTCAGGGCGATGGCGCGGCCGAGGAAGTGGCGGCAGGTGTCGCGGAGTTTGGGCGTCTCGCGGAAGCGGGTGCGCTGACCGTGGATGTGATCCTGGTCGGACGGGGCGGGGGCAGCACCGAGGATTTGTGGGCGTTCAATGAGGAAGTTTTGGCGCGGGCGATTGCTGCTTCGACGATTCCGGTCGTCTCGGCGGTCGGGCACGAGATCGACTTCACCATCGCCGACTTCGTCGCCGATCTTCGTGCGCCCACGCCAAGCGCAGCGGCGGAACTGCTCGTGCCAGATGGCGTGGCCCTCCTGCAAACGCTGACCCGTTGCGCCGCGCAACTGCAGCGTGCGGCCTTGTCGCCGATCCAGGGTGAACGCCAGCGGCTGGATTACCTGACGCGCAGTGCGCTTTTCCGGGAGCCGCGCGCTCGACTGGCGCAGGAAGCGCAGCGCGTGGATTTGGCGGGTGAGGCGCTGCAACGGGCTTGGGACGGAGCGCGGAGCGAGGTCCGCAGCCGCATCGCGGAGTTGCTCGGGCGGCTTCGCCAGCACCGTCCCGATCAACTGCTGGCCTTGCGTCGGGAGCAATTTCGCGCGGTGCGCGAGCGCTTGGTGGAGCAGTTTCGGAAGGTGGTCGTGGAACGCCGCACGCGCTTGAACCGCGTGGAAGAAATTCTGCGGGTGCTTTCGCCCGAGGCGACCCTAGGACGCGGTTACACGATCACGCAGCGGGCCGACGGAAGCGTGGTGCAGTCTCCCGCGGACGCACCGGCTGACACGGTGATCGTGACGCGGACGCGAAGCGGGGAGTTCCGCTCGAAGGTTCTCGGACCCGAGAAGCGGAAGGCCGCACCGAGTTAGGCGTCATCGCCGACAAAAAGAACGAGCCCCGGTTTCCCGGGGCTCGTCGCTACACAACCAAATACGTTTTCCGAGAGGCCTCAGTTCGGTGCCAGCGGATTCAGAACCTTGGCTTTTTCGTTGAGCCACTCTTTTGCCGAGTCCGCTATGAAAGCATTTTCCGTCGGCTTATCGTCGAAGCGCTTGACGGTGCCCTTGCGATCTTTGCCCGTGCCGGTGCCGTAGAGAGTCTCGACCGTGCCGCTGATATCGACACGGACCACGACAGCCTTTTTCGCCTTCCAAACGCCGCCGGGAAGAGTTTCATCGGCCACGTAGGTCGGAGCGGATTCGGAACCCGAGGCGAAACCATCGGCGAGCAAGGGAAAGCGACTGTTGGAAGTGTCGCTCAGGTTCGTGACGTAGGCCCACTCGTTTTCGCCAGCGACGAGTTTGTCGGTGGCACCCGCGGTGGTGACTTTGCAATAGGCCGACTTCGGGATGCTGAACACGCCCTTATCCGGGAGATAATCGGGGACCAAGGTTTCGAGGACTGCGTTGGAGGTCGTGGCCGTGCCGGCTTTGTCAGGGGCTCCATCGCCGCCCTTCGGCCACTGCGGGAAGTTGCCTTGGTAGTCCATGGCGAAGAGTTTGCAACCCGTACCGACCTGCTTGGCATTGGAGAGGGCCTTGGTTTGTGCGCCTCGGACTTGAACCTCACCGAAAACGGGAAGGGCGATGCCGGCGAGAATCGCGATGATCGAGATCACCACGAGCAGCTCGATGAGCGTGAATGCTGCGGATTTTGATACTTTCATGGAGTTATGGGTGGTTGGGAGATAAATACTTTTGCTCAGGATAGGTCGGAGCTTTCCGGCGGCAACGAAAAAATCTTCCTCGGACGATTTTTTTGCCCAGTCGCGCCTCTGTCAGGCCGTTTTGAGCTTGAAGGCGATCACGGCCAGCGGGGGCAGGCGCAACAGAAGGGAGTGGGATTTGCCCTGCCAGGCAATGGGTTCCGCATTCTGACCACCAAAGTTCCCCACATTACTGCCGCCGTAGGTCCCGGCGTCGGTGTTGATAATCTCTTCCCACCAACCCTCGCCGCTGACCCCGACCCGGTAGGCCTCGCGGACGACCGGCGTGGCGTTGATGATGAAAGCGATCGTTTCACCCGCCCGCGACTTGCGTAAGAATGCGACGACCGAATTGTCGCTGTCGCGGAAATCGATCCACTCGAAGCCTTCATAAGTGTCGTCCTGATCGTAGAGCGCGGGTTCGTTTTTGTAGACCCAGTTGAGGTGTTGCACGAGGCGGCGCAGGCCGTCGTGCTCGGGGAGACCGGTGAGGTGCCAGTCGAGCGACTGGTTGTGATTCCACTCGCGCCACTGGCCGAATTCGCCGCCCATGAAGAGCAACTTCTTGCCGGGGTGCGCATACATCCACGCGTAGAACATCCGGAGATTGGCAAACTTCTGCCACACATCGCCGGGCATCTTTTGAATCATGGAGCCCTTGCCATGCACGACCTCATCGTGGCTGAGCACGAGGACGAAGTGTTCGTGAAAAGCGTAGATGAGCGAGAAGGTGATGTCGCCCTGGTGGAAGCGGCGGAAGATCGGCTCCTTCTCCATGTAGGTCAGGAAATCGTGCATCCAGCCCATGTTCCATTTCAGGCCGAAGCCGAGGCCGCCGAGATAAGTGGGTCGCGACACGCCGGGCCACGCGGTGCTTTCCTCGGCGATCGTCATGATGCCAGGGAAACGCTCGTAGGAGACTTCGTTGAAGCGCTTGAGGAAATGGATCGCTTCGAGATTCTCTCGCCCGCCGAAACAGTTGGGCACCCACTCTCCGGCCTTGCGCGAGTAGTCAAGATACAGCATCGACGCCACGGCATCCACGCGCAGGCCATCGATGTGATATTGGTCGTACCAAAAAAGCGCGTTCGCGATCAGGAAATTGCGCACTTCATTGCGGCCGTAGTTGAAGATCAGCGTGCCCCAATCCATGTGCTCGCCGAGACGCGGATCGGCGTGCTCGTAGAGATCGGTCCCGTCGAATTCGGCCAGCCCATGGGCGTCTTTAGGGAAATGTCCGGGCACCCAATCGAGGATCACGCCGATGCCGGCCTGGTGGCAACGATCGACGAAATAGCGAAACTCATCCGGATTCCCAAAGCGCGAAGTGGGCGCGTAGTAGCCCGTGACCTGATAGCCCCACGAGCCATCGAACGGATGCTCCGCGACCGGCATCAGTTCAAGGTGCGTGTAGCCGAGTTCGATCACGTACGGCAGCAGCGTGTCGGCGAGTTCCCGGTAGCTCAGCGAGCGATCGCCTTCCTCCGGTTTGCGCTGCCACGAACCGAGGTGCACTTCGTAGATGCTCACCGGGCTGCGATGCCACTCCTTGGCTTTGCGAGTTTCCATCCACTCGGCATCGCTCCACGTGTAGCGCTTCAGATCGAATACGAGCGATGCGGTGGAAGTGCTGTGCTGTCCGTAAAAAGCGAACGGATCGCTCTTCAACACGATGCCGCCGTGCGACTGCTTGACCTCGAACTTGTAGTGATCGCCCTCGCTGACGCTCGGCAGGAAGATTTCCCACACGCCACAGCCGAGCAGCTTGCGCATCGGATTCCGGCGCCCGTCCCAGCCGTTGAATTCACCGACGACGCTGACCCGTTGCGCATTCGGCGCCCAGACGTGAAAGCTCGTGCCGCGGATCCCGCCGACCTCGCGAAGATGCGCGCCGAGCTTGTCGTAAAGCTCCCAGTGCTGCCCCTCAGCGAACAGGTGCAGGTCGAGCGGCCCGAGCAAAATGCCGAACGAATACGGATCGAATTCACTCCACGACTCGCTGCCGTGGCCGGTGAAATCCAGCGCGTAGGAAATCCGCTCCACCGCTCCCTCGATCACCGCTTCGAAAAACCCTTCCGGATGAATCTGCAACGCCGGATAAGTCGCCCTGGTTGCGGTATTGCGCACCGTCACCGCCCGCGCATCCGGGCGGAAAACGCGCACGACGATCTGCTCGCCGACATTGTGCTGGCCGAGGATGGCGAACGGATCGCCGTGATAAGCGCCGACGATCGCGTTGACCGCGCCTTCGTCCACGGTCGGCGTGTGATTGCTGATTTTCATAGGGGATTGGGAGTTTCCGTTTCGGCGAGTAGGGGTGCGAGATAATTTCTGTAGACGGACGGCCACGCGTAGTTGTGACGGACCTGGCTGCGCGCCTGCCAAGCGTCGTTCGTGCCGAGGAGCGCGGCGATCATCAGGGCGATCTGCGCGGGTTCGGCCTCGAGTGAAAAGAGCGTGACGCCGTGGGTGAGCAGCGTGTCGAGCGGTTCGATCGCCGCACAAAAAACCGGTAGCCGATGTAAGGCACCCTCCAGCACCGGCAGGCCGAAACCTTCATGACGGCTCGGGAAAAAGAGCGCATCGGCCAGGATGTAAAGGCTGGCCAGATCGGCGCCTCCGATCGGCATGTCCTCGTGCAGAAAAAGCGCATCGTCTTCGAGTCGCAAGGACCGGCGCAGGCCCTGCAATTCTTCGGCGTAACCGCGCGACGCCGGGTTCTGGGCGTCCGGCGCGCCCGTCACGATATAGGCGCAGGAGCGTCCCGCGGATTTCAGCGCCGCCGTCACGCGCAAGCCGAGTTCCACGTTCTTGCGTTTGAGCAGTCGCGTCGGGTGCAGCAGCACGATCTCGCGCTCGGGCAGCCCGTATTCCTTCGCCAGCTCCGAGATTGGGCCCGTGAGTCCGAGCATGCGTTCCGGGTTCAGCCCGTTGGGAATCACCGAACACTTTCCACCGGTCAGCTTGGTAAACTGCGAGCGCCGCAACTCCGAGACCGCGACGTAGCGGTAGTGCTCGTGCGCCCGGGCCAGGGCGTTCCACGGCCATTCCGTCAGCGAGGGTAATTGATAGTCCGGATTGCAGGCCACGAGATCATGCACCCACGCGATGAAACGCACGGCCGTCAGGCGCTTGGCGAGATTCCACAGCGCCTCGGTCAGGCCGAGATGAAAGGGCATCGTGGCGACGTTGTGGATGATCACCACGTCCATGATCGCCAGCCGCGGCTCCAGTGCGCGGGCCAGTTCTCCGGCATCCTGCGCATCCGGAAAAAGATCCACGCGCACCCGCGGATCGTCGCTCGTTCCCTGGTCGCAAATGATCACCACCTCATGCCCGTGCTCCGCGAAAAGCCGCGCGTGTTCCGCCATGACAATCTCCACGCCGCCGATCACGGGAGCGTAGGTGTAATGAATCAGCGCGATCTTCACTGCGCTCCGTCTGGCCCATCCCATGCTTCTCTAGCAAGGATGAAATACGTGCTCATGCTGCTCGCGATCGCCGCCGCCTACTACATTCTCGGTCGAAACACCCCCGTCGCGCCCGTGGCCCAAGCGGTCACCGCGCAGGAAGTCGCCCCGCTCACGACTGGTCCTCGCGCCCCGGCTCCACCTGCCGAAAGCAGCGCGCTCAAGCGTCCGCTCGATCGCACTCACGCGGCCCTGGATCAGGTGAAGCAGCGCAACGGCAACGGCGAATTCTGAGCGGCCTCACTCCTCGGCGAGGAGCATCTCCAGCTCTTCGGGAGCTGCGGAAATCTTCGCCCACGCCGCTTGCAACTCGGCTTCTTCGTAGGGCAGCCATTGGCCCGTGGCGGTGGAATAAATCCCCGCAATCACCGGGGCCTTGAGCATCGCCGTCGCCGCACGCCAGTAGGCACTGAGCTGCGGCAGGTAGTGCGCGCGCAGTTCCGGCAGCTTCGCCGGTGTCGTCCGATTCGTTTTCCAATCGAGGATCAGCCACGAGCCGCGCACCGGATCGAAGACCGCGAGATCGATGATGCCGTCGAGGCATTCGCGCTCATTCATCGCCCACAGAAACGGCATCTCCGCATGCGCCACGGATTGCGGAGCGCACAGCGTCCGCGCCAACTCCGCTTCCGTCGTCAACTGCTCCCGGAGAAGCTGCCACTCGTGCCCGGCCAACTCTGCGTCGGGTGCAGTCGGGAGCGCTTCGTGAAAAACTGCGTCCCACGATTTCGCTCCGGCAGACCAGTCCAGACGCTCCACAAACTCGTGCCACCAGGTGCCGTAACGCTGGCCCGCATTTGGCAACGTCGCCGGACGCCGCGCCGTTTCCAGATAGGCGGCGGGATCGGCCTCGGCCAATGCTGCCTCGGCGAGCGCGCTTGGGTTGCGTTTGAGAAAAGCGGCAGCGTTCCCGCGGGCGATGCGCACGGCATTCGCGGGCAGTGGGGCGAGTGGCGGTACGGTGGATTCGGCGGCGCGGTGTTGCTTTCGCAAGAGCTGCGCGTCGGCCGTCGCCGCATTCGCTTCCGGGGTGCAAGGAAGGACTGCAAACACAGCTTCGTTGCGTTCCTGCGCCGCGCATTGCAGCCAGCGCGCTGGCGCATTTTTCGGAACGCCGCTTTTGCCCGCGAAAAGGTCGCGATCATCGACGAGCACGAGGGTGTGTCGCGCCCGCGTCAGCGCCACATAGAGCAGCCGTTCGGATTCCTGGCGTTCCGCGAGTTTGAGGGCCGCGTCGAGCGCGTCGTCGAGATCGCCCTTGTCGATCGCCACCCCGGGTTGGCGATCGCGGGGATCACGGAAAAGGCGCGGGTAGTCAGCGGTGAATGCGCGCACATTTCGACCCAGATACGGCACGATCACCGCCTGCCATTCCGAGCCCTTCGCCTTGTGTCCCGTGATGATCTGGATCGCCTCCGGCTCGGTCGCCCGCACCTCGCGCACGGAGCGGCAACCTTCGCGTAAACTGTCGGCAAACGCGGCCAGCGTCGTGTCCGTGGCTTCGGCGGTAGCGGCCTCGGTGAGGAGATCGTCGAGTTCTTCGCTGAGCTGCTCCATCGGCAGACTGAGCAGCCGCTCGCGCAGCAGCGAGGCGGCCACCATCTCCTGCATCGCGGAGAATAGCGGCGCGGTCAGGATGCGCTCGCGCAGTGAGTGGAGGTCATTGAGCTTTTCCGCCACCACGCCGGAGCCGGGAGTCGGGTGGGCGATTTGGAAACGCGTTCCTTGCCCCTCGCCGAAAATCGCGAGGTCGTGATCGGAGAGCCCGAAGACTTCACGCAGCACACCCACGATCTCGTAGCCCTCGTGCGGGTCGGCGAGGATCACGACCAGCGCCGTGAACCACGCATAGGCCGGGCTGTCGCCCTTTGCGTCTCGCTCGGATTGAATCTGCACGGCGAAGTTTTCGGCGCGGAGTGCAGCGCGGAGCATGGGGAACCAACCTTTGCGCGGGCAGAGGATGGCGACCTCGCTCCACTTCTCCGCGCGCAGCCGATCGAGTCCCTGCGCGCGCAACCAGCGCGCGAGTCGCTGCGCTTCGAGCCACGCTTTCGGACCTTCTTGTCGGTTGGGAAAGATGGGCAGTTCCCCGAGTTCGCAACGCACGACCTGCCCGGGGAGCACGTCGGGCCGCGTCTGGAGCGGCACGAAATCCACCTGGCGTTCCTGACCCTGGAGAATGTGCGGGAAGCTGGCGTTCACGAAATCGAGCACCTGTTCGTCGAGCCGGAAAGTCACCGAAAAAGTCAGCTCCTCGCCCGCGCCCGAGGTGAGCAATTCCTGATGCACGCTGCGATAGTGCGTGAGGTCGGCGCGCCGCCCGTAGATCGACTGCTGAAAGTCCCCGACCATGCTGAAATGCCCGGCGCGCGGCGGGGCCGCATCATTCGGACGAGTCAGGGCGAGGAGCACGTCGAACTGCTTGGGGTCGGTATCCTGCGCTTCGTCGAGGATCACGCGATAGCCGCTGGCGCGGATGGCGCGCGCGGCTTCGGGCTGTCGCAGCAGCGCATGGGCCAGCGTGACCTGATCGTCAAAGGTGATCTGCCCTTCGGCCAACCGGAAGGTGCGATAAGCCTCCGCGACTTCTGCCGCCACGCAGAGCGCCGCCTGCTGGCGCCACGCGCGGAGTGGTCCGAGCGCGGCATCCCACACCGCCCGGATCGGCACGCCCTCGCTTTGCGGCAGCGGGGCAAATCCGCCGGCGGCCCATTGTTTTTCCCAACTGCGCAGCGCAGCGTGCGAGCGATCGACGGGCGGCTGCGACTTCTTCTGTGCCGGGGCGAAGGCGTAGACTTCGTCGAAATCGAACTCCGGAAAATCGCCCGGTGTCACTGGCGTCGCGTCGAATGAAGCGGTGCGTCCGAGTTCCATCAAATGGCGCACTGGAACAAGTTGGAGAAGGGCGGTGCGCTGCTCGGGAGTGAGGTGGCACCCGACGGTGGTGTGGCGCTGCACGAATTTCTGCCAGAGCGCTTCATCATCGGTGAGCAGGTCGAGCCGACCGGGCAGGCCGAGGTGATGAGCGTGCTGCGCGAGCAGGCGCAGGCAGAGGCTGTGAATGGTGCCGAAGAAGGCGCGGTTGAAAGCGGTGAGCACTTCCAGCGGGAGGCGCGCTTCGAGGAGGCTCTGCCGGGCGCGCTGCTGCATCTCGCCCGCGGCGCGGTTGGTGTAGGTGACGACGAGCAAGGTGGGCAGCCATTCCTCCGCGTGCGGGCCGCGCGCCAGGGCCACGATGCGATCGGTGATCGCGCGCGTTTTGCCGCTGCCCGCGGAGGCGACGACGGAAAAATTGCGGTCGTGTTCCGTGATGAAGCGGTCGCGTGCGGCCTGGTCGTTCGGAGCACTCACGAGGCGTCCTCCTCGGTGGAAAATTCGGGATGAGTGAGCGCCCACTTTTGTTCCAGCGTGTCGGCATCCACCGCCAGCGTGGCCAGAGGGTAGTCGTTCGCGTAGGTATATTCGTCCCGCCATTTCCCCCGCATCCCGAAGATCCCGCTCTCTTGCATGTGCTGCAATCCGTGCCATAGCGGGCCGAGGGTATCGAGCGCGGCGAGGTCGAGTTGTGGGGCGTCGAGCTGGAGGCTGGTCGTGAGGAGGCTTACTCCGGCGCGGGTCGCGCCGAGTTCCCGGAGTGCCAGGGCGTAGAGGGCCAGTTGCAGGCCGGTGCCGGCTGCGAGGTCTTTGATCTTCAGTCTTTCGCGGTCGCCGGTTTTGTAATCGACGATCCAGACATCTTCGAGTGCCTCACCGCTCGTGAGCAGTAGATCGATGCGGCCATGCACGCGCAGCAATCCGCGATCGGGCAGGGTGAGCGCGGTGCCGCGGGCGAGCGTCCACTCGGTGGCGAGATGCGTCGGCCCATTCACGTTCCCGACGCTGGTTGCGAGTTGCTCCGCGACGAGGAGAGCCTGCTGCCAGGTGGAAAGCCACCAGTCCGGCAGCGTGCGCTGGTGCCGGGCGAGGACCGCAGCGAGGCGGTCGCGGAAGGCCTCGGCGCGGCCACGGACTCGCGCGAGCGCTTCGCGGAGATCGGGCTTGGGGGCGAGCGTATTCTTCTCCGCGTTCGCGGCCAGACCGCGCAGCCAGTGATGGACCCACTGGCCGATCGCGAGGCTCCAAGGGGTCTCGTCACTTGCCCCGGAAGCGCTCACGCCGAGTAGATGTTTCATCCAGATCTGCGCGGGTTGGGAAAATACCTTATCCCAATCCGTAGCCGATAAATTCAAGGGTTGCGCGGGTGGGGTACCGAGCGCGAACTCGTACCCGCCAAAGCGCTGCGTGGCGTCGCGGCGGGCCTCGAAAGCGCGGCGGGTCGGGGCGATCGCCTCGCGGTCCACGGGGGGCTCGGGCCAGAGCGCGGCGGTCGCGAGCCAGCGCGCGGTTTCCTCGCGGAGTGCGTTCATGCCTTCCTGCGAGATGGCGCGTCCCCGGATTCTGAAGTGGAGCCGGTTGAAAAATTCGCCCGGATTCAAGCGGCGCTCCGGAGCCGTTTCGTCGATGAGTTGTGCGCTGACGGCCAGGGCAGTCGTGGTGCTTTCGAGGGTGTTGAGAAACTGGCGGAGGACGAGGTCGCGCCGCTGGGCGGGGCCGAGACAGAGCGTGTGGCCGGGTTGCACGGTCTCGTGGCCTTCGCCTTGCCGACCCTCGGTGGTGGCGCGCTGGTTGAGCCGGCGGATACCGCGATTGAGGGCGGCGATTTCTTCCTCGCCGATGAGGCCGGTATCGGGCAGCGCGGGCGGCCAGCCACCTTCGTTGAGGCCCGCGAGGATGAGGTGTGACCAGCCCTGCGTCTCGGCCTGCGCGCAGGGCAAAAGATGAACGCGGCTGTAGGGATGACGCCCGGCGGCGCTGCGCTCCGTGCGCCAGGAGGTGAGAGTTTCGCTGAGCCAGCCGAGCCACGTGCGGCGGGTGACGACGAGCGACGAGATCGGCTGCCAGTCGCTGGTCAGGCGGGGCAGTTCCGCGGCGCGCTCGCTCCAGCCGAGATCATGGAAGATCGCCGCAGTCCGCTCGATCAGCGCACCCAGCGTGGCGCGCTCGGGGAGGAAGGGTAGCGCGCGGAGACCAGTCACGAGTGCGTGGTGCCGGTCGGGATCGAGGGCGTCGGCGAGGATGGCGAGGTCGTCGATCAACAAGTCATTGAAGGCGCGCTGGAGGGCGTCGGTGATCGTCGTGAGGGACTGGCCGCCGAAGAGCCGCTCGGGAGTCGGGCACGCCACGAGGAAGCGGAGCAGCGAAGAGACGCGCGGGTCCTGCTGGAGCGCGCACCACGCCGGCCAGGCGTGATCTTCCAGCGGGCCCGGTGCGTGATGAGCGATCCCGTCGTGATGCGGGATGTCGAATTCCGCGAGGAGCGTGGCGATGCGGCGGGCCAGCGCGCCGGCGCCGGGAACGAGGATGCCGAGTCGCTGGCATCCAGGTTCGGCGAGAAAGCGCAACGTCTGCGCCACGACGGCGCGGGCCTGTTCGGCGGTATCCTTGCCGACGAGAAAATCGACGGACGTGGTGGGCGGTGGGGGATCGGCGGCGATCGGCAGCGATGAACCGAACGCCTCTTCCCATGTCCCGATCCAGATGGCGTCGAGCGTTTCGACCTCGGACTGCGGATCGGTCAGGCAGACGGCGGCCTGGCTGGCGAGGCGCACCGTGGCTTCGAGCAGCGGCCATTGCGGCCAGTGCAGCGCGTTGAAGTGGGTCACGAACAAGTTGGCGAAAAGCGGCTCGGCATCGGACGCGGCTTTCAACAAAACGCGGTCGGCATCGTGAACGAGATCGAAACCCGCAGTCCTGAGCAGCCGTTGGAATTCCGCGACGACCGGGCGCAGCCGCGCGGGGCCGGCTTCGGAGAAAGACCAGCCGCCGCCGCCGATGAGGTCGATGGCTTTGAGCAGTTGATCGGGCGAGGCCGCGACGCTGGCCGTGGCCTCGTCGCTGTGCCGGTCGTTGACCCGCTCGGCGGCAGTCGCGAGCAGGAGTCGCAGGTGCTCGCGCAGCGGGACGCGCAGCTTGATGCCGAGATGGTTGGCGAGGCGGTCGCGGAGTTGTCCGGGCGTGAGGAAATGCACGCCGAAAAGACCGACACCCGCAGCAAGCGCACGGGATTTCAGCGCATAAGCGTCCGCCTGCAACGGCACGAGCACTGCTGTCGGGCGCTGGTGCTGCGCGGCCCGGGCGGCGACACTTTTCAGCCAAGGCAGAAAGACGGCCTCATCCGCCGTGGCGGCGAGGGCGGAGGTGTGCAGCGAGACGTTCATGCGCGAGATTCAAACCGCGTGGCTCGGACATCTGCGGTCCCAGCCCCGGCGATCACAACCACTTTTTCCGCCGGAAAAAAATGATCTGCCCGACGGCGATGGCGAGCATGAACAACATCACGGCGGGGTAACCCCAAGGCTGGTGAAGCTCCGGCATATTGAGGGGCCGCGCCCCATCCGCAGCGTCGAAATTCATGCCGTAGATGCCGACGATGAAGGTGAGCGGGATGAAGATCGAAGACATGATCGTGAGCACGCGCATGATCTCGTTGGTCCGCATGCCGACCGCGGAGAGGTAAAGCTCCATGAGGCCCGAGGTGACGTCGCGATAGGTCTCGACGAGGTCCATGATGCGAATGGTGTGGTCGTAGCAGTCGCGGAGGAAAACCTTGGTGCCGTCGCGGACGTAGCCAGTTTCATCGTGCATGAGTGCGGAAGTGAGATCGCGCACGGGCCAGACGTAGCGGCGGAGCTGCATGAGCGTGCGGCGGAAGTGCTGGATCTGCACCACGCATTCGCGCTTGGGCCGCTCGAGGACTTCGTCTTCGAGTTCCTCGATGGCGTCGCCGAGCTCTTCGAGCAAAGGGAAGTAGTGATCGATGATGGAGTCGAGGAGCGCGTAGGCGAGGTAGTCGGGGCCGGACTTCCTCATCCAGCCGCGCCCCCCGCCGGTCCGCAGCCGCTCGCGCACGGGATCGAAGACATCGTCGCCGGCGGTTTCCTGGATCGTGATGAGGTAGTGTTTGCCGAGGAACATGCTGACCTGTTCGCCGCACATCCGATTTTCTTCATCGGCGTAGACCATGTCGGAGACGATGAAGAGACACTTGTCGTAGTGATCGACCTTGGGGCGCTGGCCGATGTTCACCACGTCCTCGAGCGCGAGCGGATGGAGGTCGTATTTTTCGCCGAGCGCCTTGAGCATGCGCACGTCGCCGAGGCCTTCGAGCTCGATCCAGCGGGACTTTCCATCATCGAGATCCGGTGCGGGCAGATCCTCGACGCGCTCGACGATCCGCTCGGTGATGCTGTCGCCATCGTACTCGGTGAGCTTGAGCACGGGCGTGATCGAGCACCCGTGGGGCAGGGGCAGAAGGGTCGCGGGCGCGGTGCCGGGCGTCGAGTAGCGCGTCTTGAACATAGCGCGCGGAGTGTAGTGCCTCGCGGCGGGCGAGGGGAAGTGCGGACGAGCGATTTACGCTGCTCGTCGGCGACGCGCGAGTGCGCACCATCCGGCGCCGATCAACCCAAGCAGTGCCGCGTTCGGTTCGGGAATTGTTTCGAGGACGAAAACGCTGTCGCCGAGGTTGCTGTTGGTCAGGCGGGTGCCGAAGCCGACAATCCGACCGTAGATGTCGGCGTATTCGGCGCTGTTCAGCGAGGCCCAGCCTTCGATCCCGAGCGTGGCCCCGACATTTGTCCCGAGATCGTAGTAGCCGACGGTTGGCAACCAGGCGAAGGCACGATCACCGACCAGCGCGCCCGAAGAGTTGAACAACTCGTAAGTGCCAAGGGCGAGGCCAGTCTCGTAAAGGGCGAGGATTTGGGTATTCGAATAGCTGTCGCTCACCCGAATCGAGAGGCTGATCGGCGAAAACGTGCCCGTGGGGATGTGATAGATCCAGGAGGTGACCCCGGCACTACCGCTGGTGGCACTGAGGGCGTTGTAAGCGGAGTTGTCGTTTTGAATGAACCGGGCGGAGTAACCGGCGGCATATCCGCTTTCTGTGAGAAACTGGATGGTCGAAAGTTGAAAGCCCGATTGCGACTGATACAGCGTGTTGGCCGCGCCGAACAATCCGACACGCGTCGTGGTGTGATCGGAGGCGCGGGCAATCCACGCGGCTTTCCCCGAAATGCTGCCGCTGATCGGTCCCTCCGTACTGCCGGCGATGTAACCGCTCTCGGTGAGCTTCGAGGGAACGCTGTTTTCGGAATTTGCCGCGGTGGCGTCGGCGAGCCCGATCTGGAATGTTACGCCCGTCGCTGCGGAAGCCACCCAGGCGGCTTTGCCGTTGGCGGTGCTGCCATTGCAGCGCACCGCAGTGCCGACGACCCACCCGCTATTGGAGACGAGCAGTGGGGTGTTTTCCTGAGCATCGATCGACGAGTTGAAGATCCCGGTCGTCAGGCCGGCTTGGACAGTGGTGTTGGTCGGTACATTGACGATAAAAGTGGCCCGGCCCAGAGCGGTTCCCGCGGGCGAGTAGCGCTGGGAATAACCGATGCCCGTCCCATTGGATGAAATGCCCAAGACCTCGCTCAACTGAAACCCAGTGTGGAAGGTGTAGCGATAAATCGGATTGGACGCGTCGTTGGAAAAAAATCCGACGCGGATGGCGCTGCCCCCGATCGTGTGAATCCAGGCAGCCTGACCCCGTGATGAGGCGCCCGAGAAACGGCTGGTATAGCCCCCGATGTAATTGCCGCTGCTTTCGTTCATGACGCTGAGGCCATTGAAGCGGTAGAGCGTGGAGGTGCCGGCCACCGCTCGGGAGAACTCGGTCACCGACGTATCGGTGAGCCCCAACCCGATGGCGACCGCGGAACTACCGGGACTACGGATATTCTGCACCCAGGCGTCCTGCCCCGTGGGGACTGTGCCACCGTAACGTGCCGACGTGCCTCCGGCGTAACCGCCCGCCGTGACGCGGGTGATGGAACTCGATTCCGCAAAGCTTCCCGCTTGGAGATAGCCGTCTCCCCAAAGCCCGACACGCCGAGTCACTCCTTCCGAGGTGGCCACCCAAGCCGCCTGACCATCGTTGTTGCCAGAGCCATCGTAAATCTTTGAGGTTCCCCACGCCTCACCTTGCACCGTGATCCCGTTCAAGAGCGACATGACAAAGCCCGTGGTAGTCTCAAACCCGGACCCGGAAAGCCCAACTCTCGTGGTCTGTCCAGTCGCGGCGTTTGCCACCCACACGGCTTGGCCTGGCCCGGTCGTTGCCAAGTCGGTGTGGTTGAAAGTGGCGCTTGTGCCGGCCGCGAAACCGTTGGCCGAAAGGAAGCCCACACTGCTCGACCGATAGCCTGCGGCGTAACCAGCGACGGCGGCGGCGGTCTGGAATTGCGACGTTGTCAACCCCGCTTGCAGGCTCAACCCCGTGTCGGTGCTGGCCAGCCACGCGTCCTGGCCGAGGGACGCTCCCGTGCCGCTAAACCGCAGGCTGTAGCCTCCGACGTAGCCCGCGGGGTTGAAGGCCGAGATCGCGCTCGTGCCGAGGCCGCTGGGATTGAGATACTCAGATCCGGAAAGTTGCAGCTCATCCAGATCCGAGCTCTGGCCAGAGAGCGGCGGGAGCACGACATCGAGCGTCAGCAAGGCCGCAGAAGCGACCGCCATCCCGGCCCACCGCCCAAAACCCCCGGGCATGCACCAGCGCGTGCGCCGATGGCGGCGGATTGGAGTGGAGCGTGAGGGGTTCATGAAAGACGCTGCGGTGAAACGCGTCGGAGGAAACAGCGCGTGGTAGCGGGTTCGGATACCAGCCAGAGAAGCGGGAAGAAAGTTAAAAATTGTGTCAAATAGACGGCGAATGTGGGCGCAGTTGGCATCTCGGGTTTGGTGAACGAGGTTGACACCGCTGCGAACTCCGGGGATTGCATCCAGCTCAGGTATGAAGAATTTTTTCCGTCTCTTGTTCATTGTCGGGTTGCTCACTGCCGGTTGGCTGAATCGCGATAAAATGCGCGGCTTTGGAGGGAAGGCAGAGGTTCCCGAGGATAGCGGCGGGGCGGCAACACCTGAGCCTGCGGCCCCCACTGCGACGTCCAGCGTCACGCCTCACCCCGCCATCGAATCGCGGCAGGCCGCCGCGAAGGCATACCCGGCGTTGCGCATTCCTAATTCGGCTTTCCATAAACGCTTCCTCAGTCTTTACGAGGAGGCCCAGTTCCGTGAGCCGGCCTTGCTGAGCGATCCGGACTGGCCGCTCAAGCTCGCGGAACGCACGGCGATTTCGCTCGGCGGCGGGGCGATGCCGACGCCGTTGCCGCCCTCAGCCGGCACCAAGCCAAGCTCAAAGCTCCAGGGCAGCGCGCTGGACATGCGCCCGAGATCGGCTCCGGCGAACTAAGCTCGCCCCAGAACACGAGGATTGCGGGCGGCCGTTTTTCTCCCTAGGCACTTCGGCCATGGCAAACGTCGTCTTTCTCTGGCACATGCATCAGCCGTACTACGTCGATCCCGCGACGCAGACGGCCACCATGCCGTGGGTCCGGTTGCACGGCGTGAAGGGCTACCTCGACATGATCTCGGTGCTGGAGGATTTCCCCGGCATCCACGTGAACTTCAATCTCACGCCCGTCCTCGTCCTGCAGATCAAGGAACTCATCGAGGGCAAAATTCGCGACCGGTGGCTCGACTGGTCGCGCACCCCGGCGGCAGATCTCGATGAAGCGACGAAGTTCGCGCTGCTCGAAAACTTCTTCAAAATCCACTGGGACAATCTCGTGAAGCCGTTCCCGCGCTATTGGGAACTGCTCAACAAACGCGGCCTGACTTTCTACCGCGACGATGTGCGGCGCGGGTTGCGCTACTTCAGCACGCAGGAGTTCCTCGACCTCCAGACGTGGTTCAATCTCGCGTGGTGCGGCTACTCGGCCGAGCGGCTCTTCCCGGAAATCGCCGAACTGAAACGCAAGGGCCGCAACTTCACCGAGGCGGAAAAACAGCGCGTCCTCGATATCCATCTCGCGATCCTGCCACTCGTTCTCGAGAAATATCGCGCCGCCGAGGAGCGCGGTCAGGTGGAACTCACGACCACGCCTTTCTTCCACCCGATCCTACCGCTCATCTACGATTCCTCCTTCGCCGAGCGCAGCCTGCCGGGTCGCGAATTTCCCAAGCGATTCGCCTGGCCGCAGGATGCCGCGGCGCAACTCACGCTCGCCGTCGAGCAGCACGCCGCGATCTTCGGCCAGCCGCCGCGCGGGCTTTGGCCGAGCGAAGGTTCCATCTCCCCGGAACTCATCCCGCTCATGCAGCGCAGCGGCATCGAATACTTCTGCAGCGACGAGGAGAACCTGTTCAATTCGCTGAAGCGCGATCCCGCTTATCGCGGCGCGAACCTCGATCACCTCGAGCTTTTCCAAGGCTGGCGCGTGACCCACGACGGCGCCGCCGTGAACGCCGTCTTCCGCGAAAAACCGCTCTCCGACTTCATCGGCTTCATGGCGGCGAAGAATGCCCCGCAGGCCGCGGCGGCGCATCTGCTTTTCCACCTGCGCCATATCTCCAGCCTCGTGCCCAAGGACGCCGGCGTCATCCCGCTCATCCTCGATGGCGAGAATGCCTGGGAGACTTTTGCCGATGGTGGCGAAAGCTTTCTGCGGGAACTCTACGGCGGCATCGCGGCGGACAGCGCGCGGCTGCATAGTTGCACGATCGAGGATTACTTCCGCCATCATCCGCCCCGGAAGCAGCTCAGCACCTTGCATACGGGTTCATGGATCGGGAGCAACTTCGATATCTGGATCGGCGATCCTGAGGAAAATACCGCGTGGGACTTGCTCGGCGAAACGCGCGAGTTTCTCCAGCAGCGCATCGACGCCGGCTCGCTCACGCCCGACCAGCACGCCACCGCCTTGCGGGAAGTCTACGCCGCGGAAGGCAGCGACTGGTTCTGGTGGTACGGCCCGGATTTCTCCACCGACAACGACGCGCTCTTCGATGACCTCTTCCGGCAGCACCTCAAGAACGTCTACACGATTTGCGGCGCCGTCGCTCCCGCCGCGCTCGATCGTCCGATCGCCGGCAAACGCGTCGCGCCACTCTACACCGTGCCCGAGCGACACGTCTCACCGTCGCTCGATGGGAGCGGTTCGTTTTTCGACTGGCTCGGCGCCGGGTCCTACACGCCGGGCAGCGAGCAGGGCGCGATGTATCGCGCCGAGCGGCTCGTCTCGCAGGTCCAGTTTGGCAACAGCGAGGATACGCTCTACGTGCGCGTGGATTTGCATCAGCCCGCGGCGGCGACGATCGCGGTCCAGTTCCACCAGCCGAGCGAAGTGCGCCTCGAAAAAGTCGTGACGCCGAAGGCGCGGAAGAGCGTAATTTTTTCCCTCCCGCTCACCGAACTCGGCGCCGTCGGCGAAGCCCCCGTCGCCTTTCAGGTGAAGCTGATCCAGGACGGCATCGAGCGCGAATGCTACCCCGAAAGCGCGCCGATTCAGTTCACGCTGCTCGGGCACGATTTCGTGCTGCGCCATTGGATCGTGTGATCACGGCAGCTCGAATTTGTAGCCAAACTCCCGCACGGTCGTGATGAAGTGCGGGTGCGCCGGATCAGGCTCGATCTTGTTGCGCAGCGCATTGATGAAGCGGTCGATACTGCGCGGCGTGACGAGGCAATCGTAGCCCCACACGCTGGTCATGATCTGAGCGCGGCTTTGAGCCCGGTGTCGCCGTCGCTCGCCGTCTGCACGCGATAACCCTCGAATTCGAAGTTGTCCTTCAGCCCGCGCAGCATCGTGGGATCGTCTTCGATGATCAGAATGGTTTCGCTGCGGTTGGGCATACTTAAGCGGCGCTGTTTGCCGAAATGGGGAGGCTGATCCGGAAGGTGCTGCCTTCGCCGGGCGTGCTCTCGACTTTGATGCGGTCACGATGCGCGGCCACGATGCGCGGCCACGATCTCGCGCACGATACTCAGTCCCAGCCCGCAGCCTTCCTGTGCACGGGAGAGCTTCTGGTCCACTTGGTAAAACGGCTCGAAGATCTGCTTCCGCTCGGCGTCGGCCAGTCCGATGCCATTGTCGCGCACGGCGAAAACCACGCGCCCCACTTCGGCAAAGACGCGCAGGGCGAGCCGCTTCTCCTCCCCGGTATATTTCAGCGCGTTCTCCAGCAGGTTGATCAGCACGGTCACGAGCGCCTCGCGGTCGGCCGTGAGATCGGGCAGGGGATCGACGATCTCCAGCGACCACGCGACTCCGGGTGCCTCCAGCTTCGACTTCATCGCGGCGACCGTTTGCTCGACGACGTCGCGAGGCGCGACCGGCGCGAAGACAAACGTCTGCGCCCCGCGCTCCAGCCGAGAGTGCGTGAGAAAATGGTCCGTCAATCGGCTCAGGCGCAGGTTCTCCGCGGTGATCAGCTCCAGATACTCGCGGAGCTGCGCCGCATCGCGGTAGCGGCCTTCGCGCAGCGTATCCACGAGCATGCGCATCGTCGCGAGCGGCGTGCGCAACTCATGCGCCACCGTGGCCAGCGAGGTGTTCTTCAGTTCGTGCAGCTTGAGTTGCTGATTCACCGTCAGCGCCGCCGCCGCGGCGATGGCGAAGATGGCCAGCGAAAGAACAAACGCCGTCCAGCCATACACGCGGAACTGCTCGCGCACCGCCGCTCGCAGCGCCGATTCGTCCACGAGATAAAGGCGCAGATTCCACTCCTTACCGATCGGATCGAGCGGCGTTTCCGCGATCAGCTTCGCGGCGGACAACGTCGGCCCGCCCACGATGCGCCCGGCGGCATCGACGACGGACAACTCGACCTCGCGCTCAAACAAACCGCGGTAAAACGCGCGCACCTCCTCGGGTGTCATCGGCGCCGTGCGACTGGCGATGTGCTTCTCCAGCGAACTCTTCGCACTCGCGAGCGTGCGCTGATAGCCGCTCACCGCCCGCGCCCGCGCCGCCTCGCTCTCATCCTTCCGCGCCTCCGCGATGAAGCGCATCATCAGCACCATCGGGATGAAGGGCACGACCACGAGCAGCAGCAGGAGCGCGCGGACCTGCTTGGGTGTGATCTCGTGCATCGTCATCGGGGGAGCCTCACTATCGGTGGAAAAAGCGCGCGGGCGAAGTCCGAAGATCACGCGCTTTTCTCCGGCGCGTCGCGCTCAATTCGCCGGCTCCAGCAGCTTCACCCCATCGCCCATGTAGTCGCTCACTTGCAGCGCATTCTTCGTCCGGTCGTCGAAGCGCGGCACGTAGCGTTTGTCGCCGGTGCCCAGCATCGGCACGATCGCCCCGCTCCCGTCGGTGTTCAACATCACCGCTTTCTTCCCTTTCCACGTTCCCCCGAGTTGTCCCTCGCGATCGGTGAAATACCCAGCGCCATCCGTGTGATCCACGAGCAGCGGCCAGTTCGAGTTCGAGGTCTGCGACAGCCCCGCGATGAAGGCCCAGTGGTTCTCCCCACGGGCCAGCATCTGCGCCGGCTCAGCCATCTTATTGTCCGCCGCCGCCCCCGTCTTCGAGGACGCCACCGTGAAGACCTTCTCATTGTCGATGTAAGTCGGGATAAGGCTGCGCAGCGCATCGTTCGAGGTCACGATCGGCTCGTCGTAGGCGTTCTTTTCCGCAGGGAAAACGTCGCCGTGATCGTTCGCGTAGGCGCGGAGTCCGACGAGGATTTGTTTGCCGCTGGCCAGCGCGGCGATCTGCCGCCCTTGGAGCATGACCATGTTGTAAACCGGCATGGCGATACCCGCGAGCATGGCGATGATGGCAATGACGACGAGCAACTCGATGAGCGTGAATGCGGCGGGGAGACGGATGGTTTTCATTTTCTGGGGATGTTCGATTTGGTTTGGGGGACTTGGCGGGATGGCCTTGTCCGATGCCTCCACACTCCGCCGCCCGTGTTATGGATTTGTTACCGTCGCGTTCGGTCTTCTTTCTTTTGTGCGACGGGGACTTGAGCCCCGGCGCCCGCTGCGTTTAGTGGCCCGCTCATGCGCATCCACTCGCTCGAACACCAGCCCGCCGAGGGCCCCGCCAAGATCGCCGACTGGGCCGCCGAACGCGGCCACGCGCTCGCCCGCACCGCTCTCTACGCCGCCGAGTCACCGCCTGCGCTGGAGGACTTCGACCTACTCGTCATCATGGGCGGCGGGATGAATATCTATCAACACCGCGACTACCCGTGGCTCATCGCGGAGAAAGAGTTCCTCCGCCAGGCGATCGACGCCGGCAGCAAGGTCTATGCGCAATGGTGTGCCTCCTGCCATTTGCAGAATGCCACCGGCCGCATGGGCTCCAGTTTGGTGGACGATCAGTTTACGTATCCGCGAGTTAAGGCGGATATTGGCACCTTCGAGGTGATCTATGCGGGTGCCAGCGGCGCGATGCAGGCCTTTGGAAATCGCATCACGCAGGACGACATCCTGAAGCTGTCTCTTATACACATCTCCGA
>ENA-ORBV01006165-ORBV01006165.1-microbial-mat-metagenome-genome-assembly--contig:-NODE-6165-length-21373-cov-4.051794_pt1 | contig 21373 bp, 19 predicted proteins | sample MGYA00237777_ERZ505514 | MGnify/ENA primary metagenome ERZ505514 (study PRJEB26160, sample SAMN06269048) | microbial mat metagenome | isolation source: Oligotrophic lake microbial mat | place... | reverse complement strand
GCATAGGGATTTGAGTGTCTTTGAATCCTCGCAGTGCCCCGGTTGCCGTCACCTGAATGCCATCGGCCAGTTGAAACATCGCCGCGACCAACAGCAAGCTCTTGGCCAGTTTTACCACCTCTGCGTTCAGGGGATCGTGGATATCTAGATAGAGCGCCACAATGCTACCGGGCATCGTCCAAAACAAAACGGCCATGCTGCTCATAAACAAGCAACCCAAGGCAATGCCAATCAGTCCAGCTCGCTTAGCGCGTTTGAAGTTACCTTGCCCGAGTAGTTGCCCCACCTGCACCGTGGTCGCTAGCCCAATTCCTGTGGGGATCGTAAAGGTAATGGCGGCGGTTTGAATGGCAATTTGATGGGCGGCCAGCGCAACGGTACCCAATTGACCCATCAAAACCGTAGTCACAGCAAACAGCCCCACTTCTACCACCGACAGCACTCCCATCGGTATCCCAATTTTGATTAGCTCGCCAAAGATCTGCTGGTCAAATCGATGCAGATGACGGAACACTCCGTAGGCTCTCAACTGCGGCTGGTTGAGGATATAGCCCACGAGAGCCAAAAACATACACCACAAAGACAGCGTGCTGGCCCAGGCCAAACCCGCTAATCCTAGCTGCGGCAAGATGCCAATCCCAAACATCAGCCCATAATTGGTCACAATGTTGATTAACGTGCCGCCAATCATAATCACAATGATCGGGCGAGCATCTGAGAGCGCCGCCACAAAGCTGCGCAATACGGCGAAACCCAAGCCCGGAAGTAGCCCCCAGGCGATCGCCCGCAAGTAGGTTTGACTCAACGCGATTGTTTCCGGCGCTTGACCCAATAGGCGCAATACAACAGCAGCATTCCACAGCAGCCACGTTAAGGGAATGGCCAGCGCAACGGCCAGCCACAATCCTTGCCGTGCGACTTGACCAACGCGCTCAGGCTTTCCAGCTCCGTATGCCTCTGCCGCCAATGGGCTAACTGCTGCCACAACTGCACTGCTGATCAGGAGCAATGCGGTGAAGTAGGTTGCTCCCAATCCCCCAGCAGCAATCGTCTGACTGCCCAGCAAACCCATCATCACAGTATCGACAAACCCTATGGCCGATTGGGAAAGCTGTGCCCCGGCTAGCGGAATTGCTAGATGCAATACCGCTTTTACTTCGTCCAAAATAGTGGGGCTGGGTTTGGGGCCAGGTAACCCATAACTCATGTATTTCATAGAATTCAGCAGGCTTCAGCTGCAATTTGCGAGTTTTATCAATACCGAAACGTTTTAGCTATTTCACTCGCTATTTCACTAGATGAGTGAGGGAACGAGCAGGTTGGGCGATCGCCTGTAGGAGCGTCATAGTAACGGTGCTGCGATCGCGCTTGAACCAAGTATGAGGTTCGCGGTCACTCAGCAGCAGTCTGGACAGGAAACTAAGGGCTGTACTGAGTCCGGTACTCAGACGATTGGACGTAGAGGCTCCAGATGCCTTTAACGAAGGAGGTTCTAAGTCTCCCGATGTGATCGATTTAGCGTTCATAGAAAGGGTGCCACGGCATTCAAAGGGGATGGCTCAACATGAGCAGAACAAACAAACTAATTAATTGGAGTCGCATAGAGCTGCGCCAGGAGTCACTAGCAGTGAACTGGGCCACAATCAAGGGAGTCAGAGCGATCGCCTGCAAACGTCCAGCCAAACCACAGCAGGTGCAGATCTAACGCGATCGCACACCAATGGCCTGAGGGTTGCGCCAGTCTGGCTCCTCGTGCCCCCTACGGCCAACGCGGCTGACATGACGTAGCGGTTAAACTCACCAACTCTACCCACAACAGTTTGCCAACGCCACAACTAGCAGGCGATCGCCTGCCACATCAAACCCCTCAAGTTGGCATTACAGTGAGCTGCTGCTACATCACCAACAGCAAATGACACATGAAACAAGATCTGGTGAAACAAAACTTTGGTAGAAAAACGCCAGCTTAGGCAGTTTTCCAATCTGCTCGTTTGGTGACTAGGCCAGAGGTGACTAGGCCAGAAGTGACTAGGCCAGAGCGCAGGGCGACAGGGGTCAAGGTTGTGTAGTATAGGCCGTCGCGATTGAACTCCATAGCTTCGCCTCCTTTGGGGATATGACTGTCAGAAGCACTACAAGCATACTACGGCGATCGCCTGCTCCCCACCTCACCCGATTGGATGAGGCTAGCAGCAAAAGAGATTGCACTTTATAGGTAGCCGCAAACAGGCCGCTTATCTCTGCTGGCAGATGATAAAGCCGAGGTTTGTTCGTAGATTGATAGATGCTTACTGCATTTCTCACTTTTATCAAAAGGACGTGACTTATGAGCACTGAAGATAGATTGAAAGCTACTGCCAAAAACGTTGAAGGTAAGCTTCAAGAAGCAGCAGGCAACGTCACTGGCGATCCTCAAGATCAAGCCGCAGGCAAGGCCAAGCAAGCCGAAGCCAAAGCTCGTCATGCTGGTGAAGATGTGAAAGATGAAGTCAAAAAAGTGATTGATTAATCGTCATTTGATTTCAGCTTCTCTTTGATTAACAACTTTTTGCTGAGATTGCATTAAAAGTGCGTGGTTAATAGAAGAGCTAAAAGCGAATTGATGAGGAGAAAACTGCAATAAGTTTGTAGGGGTGAGGTAACTCACCCTCCTCTGAAGCTCTCCTGTGAGTTGGTCAATCAAGTTGAAAATAAAGAGTAGAAGCCTTTTCTTAAAATCAGTTTTCTAAGAGTCTTAGCCAAGATGACTATGAGAAAATTAACCGACTAAGAACTGCAACGACTAGCACGGAAATATTTAGATTGGAGACATGTTATGACTGACCCTCAATCCTCACCAGATACCTATGATACGGGTATCGTTCCTGCCGAGACGGCCGCTCGTAAAGAGCGTGAAGGTGAGAGCTACAAGCAGCTTCCCGAACACGACGAAACGTTGGATACAGCTGGTGGGTACACAGTAGATAAAGAAGGCTTGGCAAACAACTACGCTGTTGAGCCTGAGATGTATTACGAAGTCCCTGGCGATCTGCACGCTAAGAAAGCAGCTGAAGCGGCAGAGCGAGTTCAAGAGTTAGCCGAAATCAATGAAACCGACGAGACAGGCAAATTAACTGAAGAGGGCGATCGCCGGAGTAAAGGGGTAGGGATGATTTAACGGTTCAAGCTGCCTAATCCTGCTAGTCGATTAATGATATAAATCAGCAGATATTGATGGGCGCTCCTAGGAGTGCTCATTTCTGCATGGGCAGTCGGTAGAGGCGATCGCCTACAATTACGTTCCTCCCAGGTTCTTGATTCTGAGTCGGCACATTTATCCATCTATCAAAAGGGGTTTGTCGGTCTCCTCCTTTGGGCGTTATTCTACTAAGGAGCCTCCTGGTAAATAATTTGAGGAACCTCTGTGGAATCTAGTCTCAAGCGGGCAGCAGAACTGAAGCAAGCATTGCTGGACTTTGTGCTAGATGCGGATGGCGCACTGGCAACGGCGCTAGAAAGCTTCAGTGCAGACCAATTGTCGGGTCCTCAGCAGCAGGGGATGAACTCACGAGAATTGGTAATTCATCGGTTTTTGACGGAAGGTGTCGTCGATGCTTCTACGCCGATTGACTTGTTTTTGCAAGATCAAGCTAGTCTTTCGGGTGGCGATCGCGCTTTAGTCCTCAGTTGGAAATCTAGCTTTGTCGGCCTTTTTGCCATCACTCAAGTCTTAGAGGATGGGGTTGAGGTGATGAACTGGATGACGGCTAAGCCCTATATTTTAAAGTCGGTTAACCCCGACGAATTAACGAAGCTATCTCGCCTGAAATCCGGAGAGATGCTGCTCACCCAGATCGCTCCCTTCAATCTTGAAAGCTGGATGTTTTTCGGTCCTTATATCTCTTTGGGCAAATTGGGCAAGCCTAAGCTGGCGATCGCCATTGGCAACTTCAAAAAAGCGCACAAAAAGCACCTGTATGGCGACGCGCCTGACCTGTTAGAAGAAGCATGGAAGTCAGTTGAAAAATATCATGATGAGTTTGTAGACTTTTTTGGTGCCGATCAAGTCACCCTATCTGGCTATCACCTCAGCAAAAAGTTTAAAGAATTTCAAGAAATTGCTCTGCAAAAAAGGCTTAAATCACTAGCCATTGATCCGAATCGATCTCTGGGCGACTTGGCTGATGAAGCAGGCTTATCAAACGCAGAAATCGCTACCGCTGCCGCTGCGGCGGGCATGGATGCCAAAATGGTTTCTGACGTCTTAGCACATCCTGAGAAAGCTCAGATGGCTCCTCCTCAAGTAGAACTTCCGCCGCATCTAAAAAATGCTGAGCAAGTCACGGTGATGACCCATCCTCGCTGGGGGCAGCTGTTGCTCTCGACCTATGCGCAGTTCAAGACTCAGTTAGCGTCACTAACTGAGTCTGATACAGATGCAGCCGACACCGCGATCGCTGCAAAGTCGGTGCGTCGCTACTTAGATGATCCAGAAATGAATGCCTTTGTTTGGCATCAGCTTGCTGAGGAATATCCAGCCGCCTTGGAGCGTTTAATTCAAGCGGTATGCGATCGCCCAGATTTTGTTTTGAGTAGCGACTTAGACGTGCTTCTGGCAGAATATCACAAGCCTTTAGAGCCAGAGTTGCCCGAAATTGCCAGTGTTCCGCTGCATCTGCACAATCTGTTTCAAGAGGCTGTTTTGGAAGTTCACAAGGACAAACCAAAAGCTAAGGCTCCCGCAAAACAGTCGTTTGGGTTTAAGAAAAAAGCCTGACGCAAAAAACGGATTTTATGGCTTATGCCTTTCGGTTTTTCTAATTCTCTCTCTTGATAGAAGAAGCATTTAGTAGTCGTTGATATTGTAATTACATTGGTTGAAAACGTAGATTTCTCCAGGAGATTGGAATATGAATATTATTGCATGGCTGATTTTGGGTGTAATCGCTGGCGCGATCGCCAAAGCAATTTATCCAGGTTCTCAAGGGGGTGGGTTTTTGGCTACAACCCTACTAGGAATTATCGGTGCATTCATCGGTGGTAGCCTGTACATATTTCTGAACACGGGCGCACTTCAACTAACAGCGGCTGGTCTTAGCATTGGGGGCATTGTAGTAGCAGTGCTGGGTGCCATCGTTGCCATTTTCCTGTGGGGCTTGTTGAATCGTAGCTCTGCCGTTTAGTTCGCTCGACAATTTCGACCATTTACAGACTCTCCTCACGCCAGGTCGAATTAATCTAAACCAGCATCTTTTGGACTGATGCTGGCTTTTTCATGTTTAGCCAAGTTCAGCCCAGCAGTATTGAGCGTTCTAGAAGGTAACTCTGGGAAAAATGTATAGGACTAAATGGCGTTAATGTAGAGAGGAATGTGTTTAGATTTTGTAAGGACATTTAATATTGTGGACACACCAAGCCATGCCAGTTCAAAAAGGTGATTTCGTTCGAGCGATTCGAGCCAAGTTAGAAGGCAGTTTAGAAGCTGCGGCCAGCGATCGCCGGTTTCCGCCCTACATTTTTGAAACCAAGGGCGAAATTCTAGATGCAAAGGGCGACTACATGCTGGTGCAGTTTGGTCATGTGCCGACGCCCAATATGTGGCTTAGGGCTGATCAATTGGAAAAATTTGAGTAAATCCGCTCGGTGGGCAAGCTTGATCGCTTACGCTACGGTAGCGTAGTCTATCGATACCTCTATAGACGTGCGATCGCCGCTTTCCTACCATGAGTTCCACCATGAATCCACCCTCCCAAACGCTCAATGCTTGCACTCCTACTCGTGTGGCGGTCATTGGTGCAGGTAATGTGGGGGGAACGCTGGCGCAGCGGATTGCCGAACGAAATCTGGCAGATGTGGTGCTGCTAGATATTTTGGCGGGTCGCCCTCAGAGTCTAGCGCTCGACTTGATGGAAGCACGCGGACTAGAAGGACACGATCGCCAAATTCGGGGAACTGCTAATTATGCAGACACGGCAGGTTCAACCATTGTGGTGATTACGGCCGGGTTGCCGCGCCGACCCGGCATGTCGCGAGACGATTTGTTAAAAACTAACGCCCAGATTGTGGTGCACGCCGCCAAGGAAGCGATCGCCCACTCTCCCGATGCCATCTTAATTGTGGTGACCAATCCGCTAGATGTCATGACCTACATGGCGTGGCAAGCTAGCGGTTTACCGCCAGAGCGGGTGATGGGCATGGCAGGTATCTTAGACTCTGCCCGGTTTCAGACATTTATTGCGCTGGAGTTGGGCGTGTCCACGGCTGATGTTAGTGCCATGGTGCTGGGCAGTCACGGAGAGCTGATGGTGCCACTGCCGCGCTATTCCAGCGTCAACGGGATTCCGATTACCGAATTATTGGATGCGGCAGCGATCGCCCGCCTAGTCGAACGCACCCGAAATGGCGGTGCCGAAATTGTCGAACTGCTGCAAACGGGCGGGGCTTACTATGCGCCGGCTTCGTCTGCTTGCGCCATGGTCGAAACCATTCTGCAGAATAAATCGCGCTTGCTGCCAATTGCCGCCTACCTGCGGGGCGAATATGGGTTAAACGATGTGTTTATTGGGGTTCCTGCTCGGCTTGGGTGTGGTGGCATCGAACGTATTTTAGAGCTGGATCTCAGCAGTGCTGAACTAGCTGCCCTGCACAGCTCGGCAGAATCTGTGCGCCAAGGAGTCCAGCGAGCCAAGACGCTAGTTTAACAATTTTGCTGCAATCTAGTCTGGCGATCGCCACACTTCTGCCCACGGCTCCCCTCCAGTTTCTAGCCCACACAAGTCACTGTGAGCCTCAAGGATTAGCTGAGCTGGGGTAGCTCGAATATCCCATAGTCGTAACGTTAGGGTACCGTGAGTCGTGTCTCGGCAAATCAAGCGCAGACCGTCGCGGGTGGGGGTGCGAACTAGGGTGCCGGGATGAGTGGTGGTGCCTGTCACCTCTACCCGGTAGTTAGCGGTTTGGGCGGTCATTTTCCAGTAGCCCCACGGCTGGATTTCCCACTGCACCCGAGCGTTCCACGGCACAAATTCATAGAATTTGCCGCGATGGTGAATCCCAATCATCGCCACTTCTTCTTGCCACCACAGCACCCCCCGGCGACCGCCCCCGGCAGTTAGGCTCAGTTCGGGTTGATCTGCAAACCAGTTGCACTGGAGCCAGAACCATTTTTGTGGAAACGATCCGCCCCAATTCTTTTCGCTGTAGGCCGGAGCATGGCTAAATTCGTAGCGGCGATCGCCCCATTCCACCCAGCCCGTGGCCAGCCCCTGTGCCATCAAAATCTGCCAGCCCGGTTCAAAAACCTGCAACTGCGACAGCCAGCCTGCGGTCGATTGCGGGGATCTGTGGCGATCGCCCCATCCATCTAGCGGCTCTGTGGCATATTGCCATTTCACCGTTTGCCCACTCGCCGGATCGCGCAGCTTGCCTTGATGCCAGGTCGCCGTCGCCTGATACCCTTCCTCAATCGTTTGCTCAAACACCGGGGGCGGCAAATACCCGACCGCCTCCGTCCCTGGCTGCCGTCTGCCCCAATGCCCGATCCCTAACTGATGCCGCCATGCCCAAAACAGCTGCACGTTAGGAAACGTTCGACAGAAGTATTCGTCATCTATTCCCAGAATTTGGGCGGCTCCGCCACTGTGAGGCTGGCCACCGCTGGGGTCTTGAATGGAATACATAAAGGCCAGGGTTTGGCCACAGTCGGGTAAGGTGACTCGAAAGTACCAGCCTTCAAAAAAATGGCGATCGCTGCCATCCCAGTGATAGCCACTATGAGGCGTTTGCTGTGGGAGAGTTTGGCGGGGTGTAACAATTTCGCCGGATTGAGAAAGTATTGGGGATACCATAGGTTGAACGCTTGGCTGTCTTTTTAGTATGAGCTATTGCCTTAATCCAGCTTGTCTGCATCCGCAGAACCCAGCTTGTCTGCATCCGCAGAACCCAGCCTGTCTGCATCCGCAGAACCCAGACGATCGCAAATTTTGTCAAGACTGCGGTGCATCGTTGAGATTGGGCGATCGCTATCGGGCAATTAAACCAATTGGCTCAGGCGGGTTTGGCAGAACTTTTTTAGCTGTTGATGAATATCTTCCGTCCCATCCCAGCTGCGTCATCAAGCAACTGTTTCCGCCCAAAGTGGGTAGCCGCCACGCCGCCAAAGCCGTTGAGCTATTTCATCGGGAGGCAGAGCAACTCGATCAACTGGGGCAGCATCCTCAAATTCCTAAGCTGTTAGCGCACTTTACCCAAAATACCTACCAATATTTGATCCAGAGCTACATCGACGGAGCAACGTTGGCGCAAGAGCTGGCGCAAACTGGGGGGCTAGATCAAGAGCAAATTCGCCAGATGCTGCAAGATTTACTGCCCGTGTTGCAGTTCATCCACGATCACCAGGTCATCCACCGCGACATTAAGCCCGAAAATATCGTCCGCCAGCGCAGCGACGGCAAACTGGTACTGGTAGATTTTGGCGCGTCTAAATATACGACCCTGTCGGCTCTAGGTAAAACCGGAACAGTGATTGGCAGTGCCGGGTATGCTGCCCCCGAACAGGTCGGCGGCAGGGCGATCTTTGCCAGCGATATCTACAGCCTGGGGGTGACCTGCATTCATCTGCTCACCGATGTTTCACCCTTCGATTTATTCTCCTTTGCCGATGGGCAGTGGAGTTGGCATAGCCGCCTGCCGCACCCCATTGCTGCGGATCTGACTCACCTACTCGACCGGATGGTGGCTCCGGCAATTAATCAACGGTACGCGTCTGCCGCAGATGTCCTCCGTGATTTGGCTGCAATCGCCACCGGGGTGAATGCCTCAACGCCGATTGCCTCTCCTGCGGTGATCCCGCTGCCAGTTTCGCTGCCGATCGCGTCCTGGCAGTGCATCCGCACGTTAGATGCCCACGATCAGTGCGTGGCGGCGATCGCCATCAGCCCTGATGGTAAACGGTTTGCCAGTGCTAGCTTTGACCGCACTATTAAGCTTTGGCATTTAGATACTGCTACTCTATTGGGCACCTTCACAGGTCATCTGGAACCCGTCTTGTCCTTGGCCTTTAGCCCCGATGGCACCACCTTGGTGAGTGGCAGCATCGACGACACGATTAAACTGTGGGACTTGAGCGGTGACTCTGCCGTGCGCACCCTTGCCGATCACTCCGATGCCATCCTCTCGCATGCAGTCGCCATCAGCCCCGATGGGCAGGCAATCGTCAGCGGCAGCGATGACAATACTGTCAAAATCTGGCAGTTCAGCAGCGGGCGGCTGATTCGCACCTTGAGTGAGTCACGCGCGGTCACTAGTGTTGCCATTAGCCCCAACGGACGCATCGTCGCCAGCGGTAGCAGCAGCAATAGGATTAGCTTGTGGAATCTTTATACCGGAGACTTGCTGCGCCGATTGTCCGGCCATAGCCAAGATGTGAACTCTGTCGCCTTTAGCGCCAATGGTCAGCTCCTCGTCAGCGGCAGCAGCGACAACAGCATTCGTCTGTGGAATTTTCAAACCCAAAAGGTGCAAACCCTCACAGGCCACTTGGACTGGGTAAATGCGATCGCCCTCAGCGGCGATGATCAATTCCTGGCCAGCGGTAGCCGCGATCACACGATTAAACTGTGGAGTCTACCCGACGGCAAACTCCGCCATACGCTGACGGGTCACACGCGTGAGGTCAAGGCGATCGCCTTCAGCCCCAACAGCCAAACGTTGATTAGTGGCAGTGGCGATCGCACCATCCGGATGTGGAGACGTTAGCTCTGCCGCTGGATCTCCCATGCAACTAGCCAACGTTTTGATATTATGCTTATTTCTACTAACCTCATACGACTTTGAAGCTAGCGTTTAATTTAGGTATGGCGGCTGATGCGTCCATTTTTCGATATCATGGCAATTAAAGTAATACATATGTATCTATAACTAGTCTCATGGTTCAATACACTCTTGCTCAGAGTCCCGAAGTCATTCTCACCGTCTCCGGCAAAGACTCACTCAAAGCCCGTGAGAAGGCCATGGATCAGCTGATTACGCTTATGGAAGCGGGCACGTTGCCCACCGATCTATCTGAAGGGTTTGGTCCCCAACAATTTATTGAAGTGAAGGAGCCAGTTTTGGTCAACGTGGAAGAAGAAGATGCCATCACCCAAGCGGTGCAGGTGCTGAGTACCCTAGCTACGCTGAAGCTAAAAGTCCAGGTATCTCGAACCGAGGCAATGAAAATTCGTACCCAAATCGATACGCTATTCACCGACGAGATAGTGTCAGAGGAAGAAATTACCAATCTCAAAGAGGGATTTAAAGTCCTAAAGACCTACGCCCAAGCCAATTTGCGCTATCGAGAAGCTCGCACCCAGGCAGAGCAGGCTCGTGAGATCCTTGACCAAGCACTCAAAGCCGATTCCGATCTGTCCAAGCGTTGAGCATTGGGTATAGTTTGCGCCCTTCTCAGCCGTTGCCCTTTAAAGCAAAAATCCAGCAAGAACCTGGCGATCGCCGGATTCTTGCTGGACTTCTAAGCTGAACTTCTAAGTTGAATTGCTAAAGCGAAGCTAGCTTGGCATTATGCCTCAGCTTTTTTCGCTTGTTGCTTTCTGCGCATCTTCCAACCCATCGCCAATCCGACTAAACTACCGCCCACGGTGAACGGTTCAGGAACCGCTTGTTTAAAGGCATGGTTATCAGTTTCAAATGCAACTCCAGTAGAGCGCATTACCACCCGGTCAAAAGACTCGCCAGCGTCAGCATAGAGGTTGACAAACTTGTTGGTTGCAGAGCCAGTCCAACCACCATTTGGAGTAGCCGACACATCACTGCCGCTAATGGTGCGGAGCAATGTATTCCCCTTAAAAATATCTAAGTAGTTGTAGGCGTCTACCGAACCCCAATACAACCCAAAGTAATCCAGCGCTTTAGCAAAATTCAGCGTTAGAGCACCCGTAGAACCTGCCACCCCTGCACCAGCCCTAGACAACGTCAGATACTTAGTGGTGTCACCAGCAGGCGTGGCATGGTGGCCGCCCCGGTTACCCTGCACAATGTGGTTGGTCACACCCGAGTAGCTCACCATGCCACTGGTTGGCGCTGCACCAGAGTTGAAGTCAATTGTAGTTGCTCCAGCTACATTCGACTTATACCCTTCACCAGCAACCGATGTGCCGCCAATGGAAATGCTCACGGCACCCGCAGTACTCGCACTAACTGCCAAAAGAGCTGCCGATGCTACAAAAGCTGATCCAAGCGTCAATGTTTTCATTATTCGTACTCCAGTAGTGAAATTTCACATATCAACCCCATCCTTCAATCGCCGCTCTGCTGTTACGTGGCTCCTACTGCCAACATTGATGTTCCAGTAGAGATGGACTAAGCAAGGTTTGAAGAACCTTTCAACTTGCATGGCAAAATTGAAGTAGTTGAGTTGCTGTCGATGTATAAAGGGTAGCAATCATAGTTAGGATTTACTAGGGTTTTTGAATTCCCTCATCAAAGCCTGACACCAGCATCAAACTTTGTAAACCTTCTCCAAAAAAGACTACAAAAAATAGATCACTGAGAAGTCGAAATTAAACCATAGCAAGGCTTTGGATTGGTGAAGTTTAATTTAATACAGCCATTTTTAAGTAATGCGTGAATCTACTAGCGATTAACTACAGAAATCTACTTATGACGTCATTTACGTGCTAAATCGTTATTTTAACCACATGGGCAAAATTGCGGAGCGTCATGGCGGTGTAAGTAACAACTACATGGGCGATGGCTGTATGGCTCTGTTTGGATGGGACGATCGCGATCGCGCCGCAGAGCGAGCCGTTCGAGCCGCTGTAGACATCCAAAATGCCATGGTGTCAATTAACAACTATTTAGATCGGCTCTACCATCGTCAGCTGTAAATTGGCATTCACCCGCTTCGATAGAGATTACACCGTTGGACTATGGGCGGAATATGAAAACAACGGTGGACGTGATAAACCCACCACTTCAGCAGAAAATCTACAGATGGCAGCAGCCAAGACAGTGCGGATGATGGATGCCAATTGGTAGATGCCATTCATCCGCACTTTGAAAATTACCTACCCTAGTGGCGTTATGCACCTGCTGTTTACAGCCGCCACACCAATTAGCGATCGCGCCTCTCACATTATTCAATTCTGCGTTCGCAATGACATCTTGAAACAGCATGGGGAAGTAGAGCAACGGCGGATGCAATGCCATAGACCCTGTTAGATTTCAATGCTTTTTAGTTACTTGCGGGAAGCTGTTCGGTTAGACCAGGTAAGGTAGAACGGCTAGAATTACCAGCTACCCGATTGAATCGAGCGTCAGAGGCAGGAAATGTTTGAAAGGGTTCACTGTACAAATTCAACTTTTGAGCGACTACCAACCACAAAAACATTGGATCCTCTATCAAATATCGTTTCCACAGCCGCTTCGGCTCTGACACTAGTCTGTATAGCCATTCCAAACCTGCCTTGCTCATCCATTTTGGGGCGCGATTTACTTGTCCTGCTTCAAAATCAAGCGTGGCACCAACAGCCAGGAAAATTTTAATGGCAGAAAACCGTTTTTTGTAGGCATGAATAAACTTTTCTTGTTTAGGAGCGCCTACTCCTACCGCTAGAACAGTCGCCCCTGAAGCATTTACCAGTTGAATGATGCGATCGCACTCTGCTGTATCCGTCTCAAATCCAATGGGCGGTGAATAAGAGCCAACCACCATTTCTCGACCAACTTTGCGATTAATTCTGCGTTGTGCCTCCGCCGCCACTCCTGCAGGGGCACCTAGAAGGAAGAGCTTGACCTCTGAATGATGGCGGTGATGCTGATAAAATGCTGGGAAAAAGTCAGAACCCGAAATTTTCTCGCAAATAGGTGACCCCAAAAACTTTGCGGCATAGATCAGGATTTTGCTATCGCACAACCTGTAATCTGCCGTGTCATAAATCTCTTTAAACGATTGATCTCTCTGCAATTTTACAAGATGATCCACATTGGGCGTGAATACCACCCCTTGCTGCAACTGCTCCAATACATCTTGCATTGACAAATTATCAATTTGTAAATTTAGAATTTTGACGCTGTTCACCTATCACACTCCATAACTGAGGCACTGACACAAATTTGTAGATAGACTCTGTTAAAATCATGAGGAAGTAACTCTTGAAAGAGGCTACTTACAAGAGACAAGGCCGGAGAACCAGAGGCCATAAAAAGTCCCTTATATTTTTAATAACATTCCGGCAAGCTTCAAAGACAGCGAGATCCTACGCATAATTTTTTCGAGCTAAGAGTAGTAGCTGCTAGTTTAAACGTAGAAATAATTAGTTAGAAATACTAGGTTTCCTCAAAACCATAAGTCAAGGATATTAGCGATTTCAGCTTGCAATAGGTACAGATTTTTTGGACTGTATACAGAGTGCCGTTGCCAAATAAATAGCCGTGTTTGCTCTCAGAAAAAATCTTATAGTTAGTCTAGGTATTTACTCATATTGACAGGGAAAAACCTGCGAATTTATACCTAGTTTAAGATTCGTAGAACGACAGCTCGTCTACATTTTCTTGATTGAATTAATTCTGTTAGCCCAGAGCCGTTAGGGGGTTAACAGGTCTGGGCACACTATTCTTGACGGAGAGGCAAGGGTTGATCTTATTCACTTTGTGCCCGCTTCAGTCTTTGCAGAACGTCTTACAGATAAAAACAAGGGCGGATGGGAATCATCCATGCTCCCAAAGGCCAGAGCATAGCCTGAGAGAAGCGATCGCGTGCAAACATTTCCTCAAGCAGGAATGGAATTTATCTGATGAAAACAATCCCTTCTATGCGCTTTAGATACTTGAAAGACTTTAAATTTTGGCTAATTGGGATTGCCGCTGGGATGGCGACAATTCATCTAACCCTTACTTGGAGAGCCGACAAGGTTGATTTATTGGGCAGCAGTATCCTTTTTTTTTAGCAGTTTTCTCCCTTCTAACAGAACGCCAAGTGCCCCTTAAATTGAATAGCGGAATTGCTGCTAGCGCGATCGGAACATTCCTCATTGCGTGCGTTTTATTGAGGAGTGTAACGATGCCCAGTGAGGTTTTTTTACTTTTGTCTCCTTTTTTAGCAGCTTTGGGGTTGGCGTTACTGGCGTCAGGGTTTCGCGGGTTAGGACAATATGACAAAGAACTGACAGTTCTCTTCTTTTTAGGTACGCCACAAGCGTTAATCCCACCATTAATTGATACCACAGCAATAACGGCAAAGTTTGCCACATTAGTCCTATGGTATTCAGGGTTTACAGTATCGAGAGATGGTTTAAATATCTACCTAGGTTCTGGGGCGGTAGAAGTATATCCAGGCTGTTCTGGAATTGAAGGAGTTACCTATTTACTGTCGCTGGCAGGTTTATTTTTAGTAATGTTTCCGATGAATTGGTACAGACAATTTTTAATTCTTTTGGTGGCAGTTACAATCGCCTTTGTAGTAAATGGAATACGAGTTGCGTTAATGGCTCATCTCGTCGCCACCTCCGATATAGAAGTTTTTCAATACTGGCATAAAGGCAATGGTTCAATGATTTTTTCGATGATTTCTGTTTTGCTCTTTAGTGCTTGCTGCTGGGCTTTAAACCATCAGGCAAATGCTGCTGAACAAGATCTCGAACAAGAGGATGACGCTAATCCGCTGGAGTTGCAGGAGCCATGATGGCTGAGGCTTTATTTCGATTACCGCTGATGATGTTAACGTTTAGCAGCGTTGTCCTGATTCTGGGCAAACTAACGTTGATGCCAAACCAACCTACTGATGTAAAGGCTGCGATCGCACTTCCTACTCACGAGCCTTTAAAGGGCTGGCACGCGATCGCCACCAAGCCCCTCATCCCACCAACGACTGCAATCGCTCAAACCTCGCCCGAAATGGTTGTCGGCAATATCTACACCTATCGCCGTGATCGAACAACCCTAACAGTAGCAATTCGGTATTTGGTTGAGACTGACCCCAGCGTACGTAATTTACTGCTGAAATATGGCGAACCTGCGGCCACGGTACCGTTTGCCTCCACCATTCAACAGCAAGAGGAGACTGGGTTCTACAGCCTCTACTCGACCCAAGAGAATACTTACCTGAGTAGCTGTATTAATTCACGCGGCAAGAGCACCGTAACAGAAGCTCAGTTCAATCAAAATCGCTACAGGTTCGACCTGCGTCTAGACCGGGCCTTTCCTGTGTTGTTGGGTCGTGAAACCTTACGCGATGGACGATGTCTGTTCACGGTCATGAGTATACCCCTGCGGGATTCCTCCCCCCAAGCGACAGAACGCCTCCTAAAAGATGCTTGGACATCTTGGTACCAAGGGTGGCAGCCCCAGTTTCCACCACCTAGACCATAAGCAACCGCTACGTAAGCAGACAAACCGTTTAATCAAGATTAATGGAGTAATCAGATGACGCAATTGAATGAGCTACCAAACCAGAATCCTGCTACCAAACCTGTTTCGCCTGTGCTTTTTCGCTGGGCGGGCTATGGGTTACTCATCTTAACGCTGCTTGATTTGGCAACTATTTTGCTGCCACCTCGATTGATGGACCCCGTTTGGGAATTTGAAACCATGGGTGCAGTAATAGAGCGTGTTCCCGTACCGCTGCTGGCGATCGCCTTAATCTTCTTTGGCGAGTTGCAGTTTCGCAGTAAATGGGAGCGTCCTTTGATCAAAGTCATTTCGTGGGGAACTTTGATCTTTGGCATTTTCCTACTGCTAATGATTCCTCTAGGTGTGAACAATACTCTGCGGTTGAATAGCCAGAATATTACCCAAATTGAAGCTCAGTACAGTCAGCAAATGGATCAGTTGACTCAATTTGAGCAACGGCTCAACCAGGCTAGTCCTGACGAGATGAAGGCATTTTTGGAAAGCCAGGGGATCGCTCTTGACGGGGCAGCCACTAAGACTCCAAAGCAAGAAATCTTATCTCAGCTGAGCACGATTAAAGCTCGAATGCAAACCCAGGCAGATACTGAAAAAACCAGTCGTCGAAACACATTAATGGAAAGCTCAATCAAGTGGAATCTGAGCGCTCTAATCTCTGGATTCTTGTTTGCCTATGTTTGGCATCTAACTCGCTGGGCACGAGGATCTAGGAAAAAACGCAGCAAGGTATCCCAGGCATCCGCGTAGTCCTGGGTCTACCTGTGTCAATACGCTGTAGTCAGAGCTATAAAACTCCGAATCCCACGCAGTTTGCTGCGTGGGATTCGGAGTTTTAGCTTTTAGTTTTACGTTTCAACTGTCAAGCAACACTATTTCATGGAAAACGGCGCTAATTTTGCGGGACTGGGGCTTGGGTTTGGGTTGCACTTGCCCGTCGAGAAACACCTGGGCTGCGAACCTCGGCGATTCTGGACTGGAGTACAGCAACAGCCTGAACATATTGGGGATCTGCTTGACTTGCCAAGGAGTTGGGAGTAGATGACAATCGTTGGCGATCGCTGTCGGTTAGGTCGATGCGGACATCTGGAGCGATGCCCAAATGACTAATATCGGTGCCATTGGGAGTGTAATAGTGCGCAATTGTCACGGCTAGGCCAGACCCATCGGAAAGAGAATGCACCGATTGCACCAGCGCTTTGCCGAAGGTTTGACTACCAACTACAGCAGCTCGGCGGTTGTCTTTTAAGGCACCTGTCAAGATCTCACTAGAGCTAGCAGAGTTACCATCGACTAAAACAACTAGCGGCAGCTTAGTGAGAGCCGAGTTGTTGGCCAAGATCTCTTCGCTGGCACCGTTGCGATCTACTGTTTTGACGATCGCTCCGTCGGGCAGCCACATCCGAGAGATTTCTACACTGGCTTGAAGCAATCCACCTGGGTTGCCGCGTAGGTCTAAGACGAACCCATCCACACGCTGCGTCAGCAGATTTTCGATCGCCCGTCGCATTTGGTCGGCGGCGTGCGAGCTAAACTCTGAAAGGCGGATGTAGCCGATGCGAGCACCCTGTTCTTGTTTGAGAGAAGACTGAACGTTAGGAAGTTCGATGCGCGCTCTAGTTAGGGTTAAATCGAAGGATTCGGTGTCGGGACGTTGCAGGCGTAGCACAATCTGGGTGCCCACATCGCCGCGAATGCGACTGGATGCATCTTCAAGGTTCATGCCCTCTGTGGTGGCACCATCAATTGATAGAATGCGATCGCCCACCCGAATCCCTGCGGTTGAGGCCGGTGAGTTGGGGATCGGCTCCACAACTGTGATCTCTCCCGTTTTCTCATCTGCCTGAAGCCGAATTCCAACCCCTGAGAGTTCTCCGGTAGTTTGATTCGTCAGAGCCTCGTACTGGCTAGGATCCATAAACCGCGTGTAAGGATCTTCCAGTCTTTGTAAGACTCGACGCAACGCAGCATATGCTTCTGCCTGAGAGCTGTAGCTACTGCCCAAAAGCTCCTGCCGTGCCGCCAACCAGTCGGTTTGGTTAAACGTGGTATCGACATACTCACGATTTACGATTTGCCAAGCTTCATCCAAAATAGCCTTGGGGCTGTTTTCTAACGCGGCATGGACAGATGAACTGAGCACGGGCGTCAACAAAGAAACAGTGGCAGTGGCTGCCAAGGCTCCACTAAAAATGGCAACATTAAGCAAACGAGCGCGCTTGAGAAGTTGATGCATGGGCGTTATCCGGATAAACGGCTAGGCAAAAGACAGTTGGCAATATTAGGTGAGATTGAAGCTGAGCAGCCGATCCAGATCTTTGAGGAACGGTCAACAGCTGTGAGACGGTGTCAGAGAAAGCCGCAGCAATCGCTCAAGAAAGTGTTTATGCACAGGATTGTGGTATGGAGGGATGGGGAGGCTTGATCAATTTTGAGGCCGCTTTGAGCTGTGCAGACTTGACACATCTTCAACACTCATTTGACACATCGTTCAACCTGATAACGCTGCATAGTGACTGAGGGTGAGCACAACAGAGCGCACACCTATGCCCTTAGACTTAGTTTAGCTCTACGCACCCATTTGTCAGTGATCAGAGCGGATTTGCCAGGAGTTTTCAATAGATTGCACTGGTTTTTTTGATACTCTAACCTCACTTGAGAGCTTTGGTATGAAAATCTACCCACAAAATTAACAAGATTTCTTAAGGGTCGCGTCCGTCACGGAATGTCGCGTCATCTAGGCGGCAGCTCACTTTGGGTAGTTTGAACGATCGCCGAGTTCAGGCCGAATTCAGAGAGGACGAAGGCGATCGCCCTCTCCCTGTTCTCAAAACCACCCCAATTTGACTATAGACAAAATTCTATAACTGCATCTGATAATGTAGTTATTTTTCTGAGTTCACCCGTGAACCCAATCAAATTGGAAACCCAAAGATAGGTTTGAGTTTGCCTGTTTTAGTAACAGACGATAGAAGCGACTTAGACAAGTCTGTGCCACAATGTAAACGGTTTTGCCTATTCAGTAAGCGTCACGTAACACAGCCATAAGTCATGGAAACCCTGTATCAATATGCCTGGCTGATTCCGGTCTTGCCTCTAGCCGGGGCAATGATAATTGGATTGGGTCTGATTTCCTACAACCAGTCTGTCAACCGTCTGCGCACGGCGAGTTCTGTGCTGATTGTGTCCCTCATTGGCACTGCAATGGTGCTCTCCTTTGGGCTGCTATGGAGTCAGGTTCAAGGCCATGCTCCCTACGTCCAATCGTTTGACTGGGCAGCAGCAGGCGACTTTCACTTGAGGATGGGATTTGTTATTGACCATCTGACCGCCTTGATGCTGGTGATCGTCACGAGCGTCGCCTTTTTGGTGATGATCTACACCGATGGGTACATGGCTCACGACCCCGGATATGTCAGGTTTTACGCCTACTTAAGCCTGTTTTCCTCTTCCATGCTGGGTCTAGTCATCAGCCCAAATCTGGTGCAGGTCTATGTATTTTGGGAGCTGGTGGGCATGTGCTCCTACCTGCTAATTGGGTTTTGGTACGACCGTAAGGCTGCCGCCGATGCTTGCCAAAAGGCGTTTGTCACCAACCGAGTTGGGGACTTTGGCTTGCTGCTAGGAATTTTGGCGCTGTATTGGGCAACGGGTAGTTTTGAGTTTGATGTGATTGGCGATCGCCTCCAAGACCTGGTTCAGTCTGGTGCTCTGAGTGGCGGTATGGCAGCACTGTTTGCCATTTTGGTGTTTCTAGGGCCTGTCGCGAAGTCTGCACAGTTTCCGCTGCATGTGTGGCTGCCCGACGCCATGGAAGGTCCAACTCCGATTTCTGCTCTAATTCACGCCGCTACCATGGTGGCAGCCGGAGTATTTCTAATTGCTCGGATGTTTCCCGTGTTTGAAGGGATTCCGGTGGCAATGGACGTGATTGCCTGGACGGGAGGCGTTACCGCTTTCCTGGGAGCCAGCATTGCCATTACACAAAACGATATTAAAAAAGGCTTGGCCTATTCCACCATGTCCCAGTTGGGCTACATGGTAATGGCGATGGGTGTAGGAGCCTATACGGCTGGGTTGTTCCACCTGATGACCCACGCCTTCTTTAAAGCGATGCTATTTCTGGGTTCGGGTTCAGTCATTCACGGGATGGAAGCGGTTGTGGGTCATGATCCCGTGTTGGCGCAGGATATGCGCTTGATGGGCGGGCTGCGGAAATATATGCCTATTACGGCCATTACATTTCTGATTGGTACCCTAGCGATTTGTGGGATTCCTCCCTTTGCTGGGTTTTGGTCGAAGGACGAAATTTTAGGGCAAACCTTCAATGCGAATCCAACTTTGTGGCTGGTGGGTTGGTTAACTGCTGGGGTTACGGCCTTCTATATGTTCCGGATGTACTTCTCAACGTTTGAGGGTTCTTTTCGGGGTAATGACAGCACCATTAAGCAACAGCTTAAAATAGAACAGTTGCAGCGCATGGGTTTAGCGTTTGGGCCGGGTGCAATGAACCCCAAAGAGCTAACGGCTGAATTCCCGACTAGCGATGCGCCAGCCAATTCGCCTGATGCCCACGACTCCCATCACAGCAGCACCCCTCACGAGTCGCCACTGGCGATGTGGTTGCCACTGGTAATTTTAGCGATCCCCTCCATGTTGGTTGGCTTGCTAGGAACGCCGTTTGCCAACTATTTCGAGGCATTTATCCACGCCCCTGGCGAAGTGATGGAGGCCGCCGCTGAGTTTGAATGGTCAGAGTTTCTGATCATGGGTGGTAGTTCGGTGGGGATCGCCCTGATTGGGATTACGCTGGCCACGCTAATGTACCGGACGCAGAAGATTGACCCAGGGGCGATCGCCGACAAAATTCAGCCCTTATATCAGCTTTCCCTCAACAAATGGTACATCGACGACATCTACAATGCTGTCTTTGTGCAGGGTAGCCGTCGCCTTGCACGGCAGGTGCTAGAGGTTGATGTCCGGATTGTGGATGGGTTGGTCAACCTAACTGGGTTTGCGACATTGGTGACTGGTGAAGCGCTGAAGTATCTGGAAAGTGGAAAGGTGCAGTTTTATGCGCTGATTGTTTTTGGCGCAGTATTAGGTTTGGTGCTCGTGTCGGGGATTACTTAATCCTCTCGTGCAAAACAAAGAAAGGCATTTAGGCTAGACCTAAGTGCCTTCTGTTTGAAGCAGAGCCAAGGTTTTGCAGGCTTTTTTACATAATCTTTGCACTTAAAAAAATATCCTGAATGAATACTGCGGATTTTCCCTGGCTAACTACTATCATCCTGTTTCCTATCGTGGCATCCTTTTTCATTCCCTTGGTGCCAGATAAGGAGGGAAAAGGCAGACCGATTCGTTGGTATGCCTTAGTTATTGGACTGATTAATTTTTCGTTAACGGTTTACGCTTTTTATTCCAATTACGATATCTCTAGTCCTGACTTGCAGCTAGTTGAAAGCTACTCCTGGGTTTCATCGCTCGATTTGCGGTGGTCGGTCGGGGCCGATGGCCTGTCAATGCCGCTGATCTTGTTGACTAGTTTCATCACTACGCTAGCGATTTTGGCCTCATGGCCCGTAACGTTGAAACCACGTCTCTTCTTTTTCTTGCTGCTGGTGATGTATGGCGGCATCGTGGCAGAACAGAGCGATGTGGACACCATCTACAACGCGCCCCGCCATCCCTATACGCAGGAGTTGCTCAAGGCATTTCCCGATCTCACCCGCCCGACCGAACGCTTGATTTCAATTCCTGGCTCACCACCACGCCTGGATGCACTGCCGCCGGGCTGTCGCTTTGCGCCGCGCTGTCCAGCCGTCTTTGCCCGCTGCCACACCAGCCAGCCACCGCCCTATCAACTCGCGCTAGGCCATCGCGCCAGTTGTTATCTGGTGGAGAACACGCCACTGGAATTCATGCAGCCAACTGCATACGCGGGTGAAGCTTTTATGAATTTGCCAAGCCTGGAGAGCGTGGAACACGAATG